>Ga0247610_10000909_pt1 | contig 38857 bp, 15 predicted proteins | sample 174DNAGHGhighgp2_FD_193483 | JGI IMG/M metagenome (GOLD analysis project Ga0247610, IMG submission 193483) | Sheep rumen microbial communities from Palmerston North, Manawatu-Wanganui, New Zealand - 1742 DNA GHGhigh gp2 | ecosystem: Host-associated > Mammals > Digestive system > Stomach > Rumen...
CACTTTGAATTGTTTTACCACCTATAACTAACTCATATGGAGCACCTTTCTTTAATTTAGAAGAAGATATTACAATTGATTGATAATTCTTTTTAGGAGCATACTTAATATCTCCAAAAGTAAATTCTTGATTAGTTTGAGAATCTAAATTAATTCTAACAGTCATTTGTGTAGAAGAATCTGAGACATTTTCAGCCATTCCTGTTGAACCAACAGCAATTAATTCTCCACCAGTTAATTTAAATTCAATACCATAGTCTAATGCACCATTTCCATTGTTAGTTGGACCATCAATATATAATGTTCCACCACTCATAGTTATATAGCCATTAGAATCAACGCCATCCCCGCCAGCATTAACATAAATAGTTCCACCGCTTATATTTAATTTATTATTCTTATTAACTGCTTCAAAAGGATTAACTCCTACTTCATTTTTAGATTCAGAAGTTTTACCGCCTGATGCATTAATACCATCTTCTTCTGTAGTAATATTTAAATCACCACCACTTATATTAATTTGAATACCTTCTAAACCTTCATGTGCTTTTGTAATAGTGATAGCACCACCAGTTATATTTAAATATTCTTCAGAATGTATTGCGTCGTCTAATGTTTGAATATCTAGAGTACCACCTTCAAATTGAGTCGTTCCGATTGTGTGTATAGCATCATCTAAAGCATTAATTCTAACAACTCCACCTAAAATATAAGTATTTGCAGAAGATTTAATACCTTTAGCAGATTTAGAGGTATCAGGTTTAGCTTCTATTCCTCCACCTGTTTCAATTTCAACAACACCATTTGAAATAATGATATTTGCACAACTTTGAAGACCATCTTTTGATGCTTTTAATTTAAGAACACCATCTTTAATATTAATAGTACCTTTTTTATCATTAGTAGTCTTGATGGCGTCACCTTTAACGTCCATTTCTATTGCACCACTGCTTACAACAACAGAATCTCTTCCTGTTATTCCATCATCTTCAGCATTTACAATTATATTTCCATTTGCAATTTCTACATCATCTTTAGATACAATACCATCAAGAGAAGAAATAATAGTTAGTTTTCCTTCACCGTCTATTCTTAAATCATCTTTAGAATACAAAGCAGCTCCAATTTCTTCAGCAGGTTTTCCTTCTAAAGTAACTTCACCAATAATATTTATTTGTGCGTTTTTAGCTTTTTCGATTAAAATAGCAGATCCTTCAGGATTAGTTATCTTAACATCAGTCAAGTTTAAAACAACATTATCATTTGTATTAATTTTAATATAACCATTTTCAATAGTTCCTGACAAATTATATACTCCACCTGATTTAATCATGTAAGTTTCTTTCAACTTATCGTTAAAAATTTTTAAACCATCAGTATTAATTTTTTTAACTCCGCCTTGATATACATCGGCAGTTGTTATTTTCTCAACCTTCTTTTTAGGTAAACATAATAAGATGATTATAGTTAAAACTAAAATTAATGCAATAATACTTGATATTATAATTATTCGTTTTTTCTTCATATTATAATTCTTCCTCGATAACTGGATGTGAAATCATAACTTTAAGATTTCCATTTAGAACTCTAATTTTATCAATAAATTCTTTTTCATTTTTATTGTCTTCAATTCTTATTTCATAAGTTAATTCGAATAAACTTCCCATGTTAGTTGTTTTAGTTTTAATTAATTTATATTCTTTTAAATATTCATTAAATATTTCATCAAATGAAGTTGTATAATCTAAATCTTCAGGTATAGCAATAGTTAATCTCTTTTCTTTCATTTTATTTTCTCCAAAACTAACTTTGTATAAAACAAATATAATTAAAGCAGCAAATAAAGTAAATACTGTAGCATATGCTAAATATCCTGTACCAACTGCTAAACCTATTGCCATTGCAAAGAATACAGCAAGTATTTCCTTTGAATTACCAGGAATTGATCTAAATCTAACTAAAGAGAATGCTCCAACTATTGCAACTGATGTACCTAAATTACCATTAACTAACATAATTACAACTGATACTATCATAGGTAATACAGCTAATGTAACTATAAAATTTTTGTTATAATTGCTTGTTTTCATATGTACAAATGCTACTACTAATCCTAATATTAATGCAGTTACTAAGCAAATACAAAATGATCCTGCATTAAAACTTGTTCCTAAAATACTATTAAATAAATTATTCATATCTCTTACCTTCTACTTTCTTTTTATATATATTTCCATATTTACTAAATGATGTCGGATAAATCTTAAGCGATGATAATATACTTGTAAACCACATAGGAAGTGATCCCATTGCTTTGGTTTCCATAAGCAAATAATTTTCATCAAGATAAGGTTTATCTCCTGCATCCTTAGTATTCAATTTTAAATTTTCTTCTCGACTTCTAATATTCCAATCAAACGTTATTCTAAAGTTTTTATTATCTTTATCATAGTATGAATGTCTATCATACGCCAAGAACATCTTTGGTTTTAAATTATATATCTTAAAACAATAATCTATTTCCTTCATGATTTGCTGATTACACTTTGGATAAGTACCATTTTCTATGTAATCATAAAAATCTCTTAGTTTTATTCGAACTCTTCTTTTACCTACAACTCCTGAATACTTCTTTTTTATTTCAAGGAACACATAGTCATCTAACTTAGGTATTCCATAACTACGGAGCCTAACTTTTTCTTTATAGACAGGTTTTTCAATTGATTTTATAATTAAATCAAAATTATCCGTATCATAGTAGATGTTATATATAAAACTTTCAAAATATTCATCTTTCTCAATGTGCGGTGAAATTTTCTTAAGCAACTCTTCGTATGTCTTGCGGTCGAGTAAAAATTTTGTTTCTGTTCTACGAATTACTTCAATTGCCATGATGTGCTCCTTTCATGATGTAATTTACATAAATAGTTTGAAATTACGTTGAATTTTATATGAATTTTATGCGAAATTTCGCTAAACTTTATTTTTTTTTACATATATGTTAAAATACAATTGTTTGAAGGGGTGAATTTTATGCGTAAATTCAAAAACTTTGATATCTTAGATGAAAAAGATAAAAGACTTCATAATATATCTGAAGAAGTTACTTTTCCATTAGATCCAGAATTAAAACAAACAATATATGATGTATTAGATTATTTAGAGGCTACCCAAGATGAAGAAACTGCAGAAAAATATAATTTACGTCCAGGTATGGGTTTATCTCTATGCCAAATCGGTATATTTAAACGTATCTTCGTTGTATCAGAAGACTATGGAGATGGAACATTTGGAAGATATATTGTTATAAATCCAAAAATTATCTCAAATTCTGAAGAAAAGATATACGTTGGTGAAGGTGAAGGATGTCTTTCTATTAACCGTCCAGTTGAAGGTATCATCCCAAGATATGCTAGATGTACTTTTGAAGCATATGATGAAGATGGTAACCAATATACTATTCGTGTTAGAGAAGATATATCAATAGCTTTCCAACATGAATTAGATCATTTAAACGGTATATTAATTACTGATAGAATCGATCCAAAGAACCCTTATAAAGGAAAGAACACTGCAAGAGAGATTTAATTCTCTCTTTTTAATTTCTTTACTTTTCCTTCATTAGCAAGTTTATTGATGTATTTAATTTGTTTCTTGTGTTCTTTAGAATATTCTTTAATATTCTTAACACCTAATTTAGATAAAGTATTAATGTATAGTAAATCTAAATCTTTTATGTCATCTCTTGATATCATCCTATCATCATTTTTATGTAATTCATATAAATCATTAAATATAATATTAATCTTTCTATTTATTTCATCATATAAATTAGAACCAATGATATTTTTAAGCATATACCCTTTTCCTTCAATCAATCTCCTTTTAATTAAAGAACTAGCTTGACCATACAATCTTAAAACAGGTCCAGGCTTTGCATCGGTATATCCAAGAATAGTATCAACTTGATAATAAACAGATTCAGGTCCTTGGTCTTGCATGACAGGATCACCATATTTATCAATATAAATACCAGAAAGTAAAATAGCCATATATTCATTAATAATTTCATATATGTAATCTTCTCTACTTCCTAATCCTGTTATGCCAAAAGAATTAATAATAGCTTCATTACCTCTTCCATCATAAAACTTAGCTTGAATTTCTTTATGCATCGCATGATTAACTTCGTGAATTATTGTAACTAAATTTGGTTTAGGTCCATGTACAGTTATAAGTGGAACATTGAAATTAGGATAGTACGAACCACTTATTTCTTCTTCTCTGCGATAAATAAACTGTTTGTAAAATTTTTCTGCTGATTTATTGTTTGGTACACTTGCCATATATAAGTAAGTAGCTTTTTTACTTTTCTTAAATATATATGAATAATAAATATAATAATTATATGCTACAGTTAGTTCGTTAAAATGCTTGCTCTCACCGTCTCTAGAATTGGCATAATCTTCTAACATCTCATGAACTAAAACTTTAGCAGAACTAAGATATTTATTCATTGGTAAGTTATCTGCAAAGTTATATTTATTAATAAGAATATTTTTAATTTCTTTTTTAGATTTATCTATATAATCTTTCATGAATTTTTTGTCATATCCATATCCTGTTAATATAATTAACATATTTTCTATAACTTCAGTTATCTTATTTCGATATTCTTCACCATAAAATTCTGCAAATACCTCGATCAGCTTATCTTTCATAGTTTCATATACCACAGAATTTATATAGAGGTATTCTCTATATATATCAACCAAATTTACCACCCTATTTCACATAGTTCATTATTCTAACACAAAAAAAATTAAAGTTTAATAGATAATTATCATTTTTTATAAATTTGTATAAAAAAAGATGATTATTCATCTTCTTCAGCGTAATAATCATCTTCTTCTAAGTCTTCTTCATCAAAATTCCACGGATCAAAATTGCCTTGTCTAACTTCTTCTTTTTCCCATTCTTCCAATCCATAATTATCTAATTCTTCTTCAGAATAACCAGAATTATTTTCTTTCTTCTTTTTTGCTTTTTCTTCTTCATCCATCATTTCTAAAAACATTAAATCATCAACTAAATTATCATCATTAAATAACCCCATAGTATCACATCCTTATAGTATGATCAGTTTCTTCAATTTGAATTTCTTTGTTATTATCTAATGTTTTATTATTAAATATTTTTAATATATCTTTAGCAGCTTCCATTTGATTTTTTATTCTATTTTCTCTAAAGAATTTTATAAATAAAGATTCTAAATGCAATCTTTGTTCATCTGAATAATTATTGTATTGTTTATCATAATAATAATCTTTTATTTGATTTAGAGTTAGTTTAAATAAACTTCTAACAGTATCATCTATATTTTCTTTATCTTTAACAAATTCTAAATAATCTTTTTGTTGTTTATTTAATAGCATTTGATTATATTCTTTAGTAGCTTTAATTAAATTATCAAGACCAATTGCTTTAATTAAACTATCTGTGTTATATATATTATTTTTAGAACCATTTAACCAACCAGGTTCAAATGGATCAAATTCTTTACCAATGAATTCTTTATATTCGGGAAATTTTTCTTTTAAGAAACTATAATACCTATCTACATCAATGAAGATGCCATTATTGATGTCATCTAAATTAGATGTAAAATGCCCATTAGTTCCTCCATGACTTTGTCCATGCAATAAATGATGTTTTGTAGCAAGTTCTTTAATACTTCTATTTAAGATATTTTTAATTTCATCATCATACTGAGCATATGTAAATCCAATTGTAGATGGTAAAACGCCTAATTCACTTAAAAGCATATCAATAGCTAAATATTCTTCACCAACATACAAAATCACTTTTTTATCTTTAATAGAATCCTTAAATTTATCATTTTTTATTAATTCTTTATATTTATCTTTTTCAATTAATATAATTGCATCTTTTGATATTTTTAACCCTTCATGTGATACATCTAAATATGCATCAGAATAATCAATTGAATAACCATATCCAGAAGATAAAAAATTATCTATGTTATCTAATATAACAAAATTTCGAGTAGATGCAACAGCATTATAACTTCCAGTAACTTCTAAAGGAGTATTAACAGTAAAATGTTTTGTTGATCTGTAGGCTTGAGGTGTATAAAGTAAATAATCTTCTTTATCAGATATATCTATATTATTATCAATCATTAATTCTTTTATAGCGACACTTAAAGGACTAGCATACATTTCTAAAGATGTATCTTTAGAAGACACATACCATGTAAAATCATATGGGAAATGATCATCACTTCTAATTAACATAAATTTATCAATCGATTGTTTCTTTTTGGCTTCATCTATTAATATTTTAAGATTGTGTCTTAATTTATCTCTATTAACAAAACTATTAGTATCAATATAATTATCATTTGTAATAGTTTGCATGACGCCTTCAGGAAAAGAAACATGAGGTTCTTCTTTTTTTATAACTGTTTCATTTTGATATCCAATAGCTCCTTTATTCTTCTTAAATATATCAAATAATCCCATATAATCACCTTATAAATATATTATAGTATTATAAAAATGAAAAAGAAACTATAAATTAGTTTCTAATCTTTATAATATTGTCCACCATTTTTACAATAAATATCATATCTATTTATTCCAGTTTCATTTAAATAAATATTATCATCATTTAAATATCTTATATATTTATCAATAATGCTTAAATAATTATCTTTATTATCACAGTCAATTGTAAATTTTAAATCTTTGCATTTCATAGATAAAGAGCTTTCTTTAACTTCAGTAGTCATATCACCTAATTCTTTATAATCTTTTATATATTTATTTTTAAACTCTTCGTATTTAGGTAATAAATATACTTCAGCAAAATCAGTACATAAATAATTTTTGCTAAATGGTAATAAATATTCTTGACCATTTAAAATAGTAAAAGTTTTATCTTTATCTCTTTTTAAATATGCAGTATATGAAAAAGCTGTTTTTGATCTATCTAGATTATCTGGTTTTTCAATAACTAAATCATTAGCTATTTTATTGTTACTATCATTTACTGCTTTATCATAAGTATAAAGTTTTTCTTCACAACCAGTTACTAATAATACAGAAATAAACATAATAATCAATTTAAAGTATTTTTTCATATATACCATCTCCTAATATTAGTATATAAGTAAAATAGATTATATTTATATAATTATTAATATCATTTACAAAAATTTGTAAAATAAAAAAATACCTTAATAAGGTATTTTATATTCTAGATGGTGTCCAGGAGGAGATTCGAACTCCTGACCATTCGCTTAGAAGGCGAGTGCTCTATCCAGCTGAGCTACCCAGACATTTCCAACTGACTTAAACATTATAATACATATTTGTATAAAATGCAAGTGAAATTAATATACTATATTTATAAAATAATTGCAAGAAAAAAGAATATCAAACGATATTCTTAATTTACTTTAATATCTCCAACATTAGATGTAATTTTTAATTCGATATCAGATTTTCTATCTTTATTATCAACATTAACATCTCCTATTTTAGATTTAGCATCTACATAGCATCCTGTTGCTTCATGAATTTTAACATCTCCTGTTGTAACTTTGATATTTGAATTTTCATTAATAATAGCATTGTTTATTTTTATATCTCCAGTTTTAGAAGTTATATCTAATTTATTATTAACTTTAGATATGTTTACATCACCTGTTGTACTGGATGTAAATAAATCATCAACTATACCAACTTCAATATCACCTGTTGTAGTTTTAATAACTGATTTTTTTGAATTTGATACATCAATATCTCCAGTTCTAACAGTAATAGTAGCATCATTAGCTGAAGTTACATTAACATCTCCTGTTGTAGCAACTACAGTTAAATCTTTAACATCTTTAATATTAGAATCTCCGGTTGTAACAACAATATTTAAATCCATATCTATAAAAGAACCAACTTTAACATCTCCTGTTGTAGCTTTTATATCCATATCTTTATCATATGATTTAGGTATTTTAATTAAAATTTTGGTTTGCTTAGTAAAAATACCAAAAGAAGATTTAGTTTCTAATGCAACATTAATATAATTATCTATTTCACTTATATCATGTGATTTTTCATAATCAGAATAGATTTCAACTAATATTTTATCTTCCTCATTTTCTTCTACAAATATATCAGCTGTTTTTGTATTAACTTTAATATCTTTAATTGATTCAAATTCTTTTGATTCAACTAAGTTTTTAGAATAACCAAAACCACCACTGAAATTAAAACTAAAGTCTTTGCCATTAGCTAGGACAAATCCAACACCAATAGATCCAGCAATAACAAGTATAGTTAATAATACTATTAAACCAATTCCTAACCCCTTATTCATTGATATTACCTTCTTTCTCATTTCTCTTAATTGTAAATATTAATTTAGCAATTAAATCAACTAAACCAACTAAAATCCAAATTAACCAAGTTAAGTGCCACATTCCAGTTATGAACGAAACTCCTAAATAAATGATTAAACCAATTGTATCAATTATTCCAATTACTTGTTTTTCAATTGTGTCTTTCTTTTCTTCTTCTTTTTTAGTTGATTCTTTAGAATAGTAAATACCATTATAAATAATTAAACCTGTGCCACATGCAATTAATGTAAAAAATATACTTATACCTATTATAGGTTGATTAAATTGTGCTGCACATATTATTAATCCTACAATAGCAAATATAAATAGCATTACAGATATTGCTATATTTCTAGCAAAGTTGCTTTTTATATTTTCTTCTTTCTTTTCTATTATATTAGAATTACCTGTAAGTAATTCATCAGATGTAATTCCAAATACTTCACATAATGGAACTATTTTATCAAAATCTGGAACTGATTGATCAGTCTCCCACTTTGATACTGTTTGCCTAGATACATCAAGTTCATTTGCAAGTTCTTCTTGCGATAAATTCTTTTCTTTTCTTAGTTTTAACAATCTTTCTCCAATTGTCATACTAATCACCTCTTTCATGCTTCAATTATAGATTTTTTGTCAGTTGCATTCTATATTTAACGCTTGGAAATTTGTCAACTGTCATTAACATTTTAACATATTTTATCAATAATATAACGGTTTTAATGTATTTTATTTATTAATATGTTAATTATATTTGCATGCACCTATACTTAACATTTAACAAAAAAGCAAATAAAAAAGATGATATTAAATCATCTTAAGCTGCTTTATATTCTTCTCTTATTTTGGATAATACATTTAATGATTTTAAATACTTAATTAAATCATCTTTTTCAATAACATTTATATCTTCAATTGTTATTTGATTTAAACTAGATATTAAATCTTCATTAATTAGTTCAATTAATAAATCATATTTAGTACCTGATATAATTTTTTTAATATTATTAACTGCAACACTTGGATCATCTAATTCATATAACATATATGTTAGATATAAGAAATGTTTAATACTTTGCATTGAATTTATAACTTCTGTATTTAATATATCTGTATCTATTTTAGATTTCATTAAAATATTAATCAAAGTTTTAAACGAAGATTTATTATCATTAAATAAAACTTCTAATAAAGAAAATGACTTCTTTTCTAATATTTTATTAACATACTCTTTTTCATCTATATTTAAGCCTGTATAAAGAGTGTTTAATTCAATTCCCTTATAAGACTCTAAACCAGTCTTTAAACTCTTATAACGTTCTTCTATGATGTTCTCAGGTATTTCTTTTAATTCAAAAGAATTAATAATACCATGTCTTTCTACATAATGAATTGTTTCATTACCTTGTTTTAATGTTTTTTTATAATAATTAATAACATCTATATCAGATTTAATATGTTCAGAAGAATTTAAATAAGCAGTAATAAAAGAAACCATTAATTCATCAGGATATCTAATAACAACTTCATTAACATATTCATATATAGTTTCTTTATCAAACCTATTATTTATTTCTTTTATAAAAACCGCTATTATTTCTTCATGGCATTGATATTTTCTAATTAAATATTTATTTGAATTTAAAGATTTTCTAGTTTGTTCATCAATAATAATTGATGAAAGAAGTGGGAATCTTGCATCAAACAAAAAATTAGTAATCATTTGAAGTCATCCCCCTTCTAAACTCAATGTTTAATATTATAATATATATACTATTAATAATCAAATAAAAAAGTGTTTACGCTTCGTAAACACTTACTTTTTTCTTATCTCTTCCGCATCTTTCAAACTTAACAACACCAGTTATTAAAGCAAAAAGTGTATGATCTTTACCCATACCTACATTTTTACCTGGGTAAATTTTAGTTCCTCTTTGTCTATATATAATTGAACCAGCATTAACAGTTTGACCGTCGCCAACTTTAGCTCCTAATCTACGTCCAGCAGAATCTCTACCATTTTTAGTAGAACCTTGAGCCTTAACGTGAGCAAAACGTTGGATATTTAATTCTATGAATAATCTCATGTTAATCCTCCTTAATAATTTCAATATTTTTAGGATAATCACTTCTTATAGAATCAAATAACATCATCATATTATCAATTAGTTTGGTAGTTATATCATCATTAGATATAGTTTTGATAATACATTTATTACTATCATCAGTAAATTCTATTGCTTTATCATCAAAATTTAAAATAGCATTTACTGTTGTATACATGATAGATGAAATAGATGCACAAACAATGTCATTTGTATCTCTATAATTAGCGTGTCCTGATATGGTAATAATACCATCTTTTTTATTTATTTTAATCATATTAACCTACTATCTTAGTTACTTTTAATTTAGTATATGGTTGTCTATGACCTTTAGTATTTCTAAATTTATTCTTTTGAACATAGTGGAATACTAAAATTTTCTTTTGTTTTCCATGCTTAACAACTTCACATGTTACTTTAGCTCCTGATACATATGGAGTACCAATCTTATCGCCAACTAATAATACTTCATTAAAGTCAACTTTAGATCCTACTTCTGCATCTAATTTTTCAACGAAAATTTCGTCTCCTTCAGCAACATTATATTGTTTTCCGCCTGTAACGAATACTGCTTTCATACATCTAACCTCCTTATATTTTTTGAAGACTCGCCTTAGAGGTGTGGATATTTCCAACTTTTACCTTTTTAGTGCGGTTCGTAAGAAAGACTTACAAACATAAAAAATATAGCAAAAATACGCCTAAAAGTCAATTAGAAACGTATTATTTTGCTATATTTATGCATATTTCAAGATTCCTGTATAAGAAACACATTTATTTTCTTTATTAAAAGCAGCTTTAATAAATTCTCCTTTATTGTTTACCCAAGTATATTCAGTAGTCTCTTTACTCTTGTAATCGATTGTCCCAGCGCTTTTAAAAGCTATTCTTATATCATCATATGTATATTCTTGAAATTTTGATTGAAATTCCTTATTTTTTGAAAAATCTACAAATTCATCAATCAATGTATATAAATCATATGAAACAGATACATTTAATACTGTATTATTCTTATCTAATTGAATAAGAATATTTTCATTATCAGAATATCTTATATTATAACTATTATCTTTATTTTTAGTTGCAGTACCTATTTGTGATGCTATTGTATAAACATCTGAATTTATATCTATACTATTAGCAGCATCGCTTATTGTTTTTACATAACCTTCTGGTATTGTTTGTTCCTTTTTAACAGCGGTTGTTTGCACTGTTGTTGTTCTTTTACCATCATATTTTTCTTTTTTAATAATATTCTTAGGATTAATTATTATAATTATTCCAACAAACACAATTATTAAACAAATAACAGCAATTATAACTTTCTTTTTCATATAACCATCTCTAATAAAATTATATAAAAAAAAATAAGACAAGTAAATAAATACTTGTCTTAATCTATATATATAACTATTTGCAAGAATAATAAGGGCTAATATGAAATTTCTCACATATAGTTTATATAGTAAAATTAATTACTATCTACTCTCTTAGCACCCCAGTTAGTTGTGTCAAGAGATCCTGCATAATGAACTACATCAACATTCTTAAATGCATTTTCTCCAACAGTTTCTACTGTTGCTGGTACATAAACTTCAATAGTTGTAGTTCTTGTATCATCTTGAGCAAAAGCATTTTCTGCAATTGTAGTTACACTACTTGGAATTGTAAATGAAGATAAAGATGTAGTTCCAGTGAATGCATTAGATCCAATAGAAGTAATCTTTGTATTATCTTCAAATACAATAGTCTTTAATTTAGCAGCACCATTAAATGCGTTTTCTGATATTTCAGTTACACTTGATGGTATTGTTACAGTTTCAACATTAGTTCCAGATAAGAAATATTTATATGTTTCTAATTTAGAACCAGTTTCAAATGTAATTGTATTTAAGTATCCAGTAGCTATTGGGCCATTGATACTTGTTACATTAGCAGGAATCTCAATACTGCTAAGTCTAGTACCTGATAATTGAGCACTATTTAAGTTAGTTAATTGTGATCCTGACTCGAATGTAATATTTCTCATAAATGTACTGAATGCACCAGATTCAATTGTAGTTACACTTGCTGGTACTCTAATTGAAGTTAACGAAGTACAATTTGATAAGAATCCAGATACGAATGTAGTCATTAATGATCCTTGTTCAAAAGTAATTTCTTTTAAATATCCACCAAAGTTAGAAACACCAATTGTTTTAACACTTGAAGGTACTTGGAATCTTTCTATCTTATTATTGGATCCAAATGCATTAGCTTCAATAGTTGCTAATGTTGGATCATCTCCAAATACAACTGTTTGTAGTGAAGAGTTAGCAAATGTATTTGAATAAATAATTGCTAAACTATTTGGAATTTCGATATAAGATAAAGCACCACTTGTATTGAATGCACCTGATTCAATTGTAGTTAATTGAGAATTAGCTTCAAATTTTAATGAAGATAAGCTTGAATTATTCATTGAACCACTCTTAATTGTCTTAACACTTGCTGGTACAACTATTTCATGTACTTTAGTATTTTGAATAAATCCATAATCAAGTGATTCAATTGTAGTTCCAGCTTCGAATGTAACTTCTTCAGTATAAGATGAGAATGCACTAGATCCTATAAGCTTAACACTAGCTGGAATTTCAATACTATATAATTTAGTATTATTAAATGCATTTGAAGGAATTACTTGAAGTTGAGAGCCTTCTTCAAATGTTACTTCCATCAAACTACTTGGGAATACACTAGAACCTATAGTTGTAACACTTGCAGGAATCTTAATTTTAGAAATATAAGTACTATTTAAAGAGTAAGATTCAAGACTAGTTAAACTACTACCTTCTTCAAATTCAATTGTATTTAAATAACTACTAAAATTATAATTTCCTAAGTATGTTAAAGATTTAGGAATCTTAATATAAGATATACTTGATCCATTTAACGCACTATCATCAATTCTTTGAAGTTGTGAGTCCTCAGGAATTATTAATTCTTTAACGCTAGAAGATGAAATACTATAACTTGCAATATTTAATAAAGTATTAGATATAGTAAGTGATTTCATGCTACTTAAATTATACATATTTGTATTATTTAATTGAGTAATCTTAGAATTTGGTTCAAATACTAATTTTTCAATCTTATTGCTGTTCCATGCACCTGATGTAATTGTCTCAACATTAGCAGGAATAGTTAATTCTCTAACTTGAGTATTATATACAAAATTGCTTGGAATTGTTGTAAGTTCACTATCTTCTTCAAATTCAATTGTACTAATTTTATTATTACTAAATGCATAAGATTCAATTGTTTTAACTGATTTAGGAACTACAACTTTAGTTACTTTACTATCAGCATAAGCATATGTAGCAATTGTTTCTAGTTGTGATCCTGTTTCAAAGTAAACCTTTGATACCTTATTATTGTTAAATGCATAACTATTAATCTTAGTTACAGATTTAGGAATAGTTAATGATGTAACTTTTGTATTATATACAAAATGTGTAGGTATTTCAGTTAAACTATTTGTATTACTAGCAAATGTTACATTACTTACATTGCTATTAAACATTGTTTGTCCAATAGTTTCTACCGTTGAAGGTAAATATACAATGCTTGATGTAACAGATGATATAGCTCCATTACCCATTGTTGTGATACCTTCTGGTAATTCAATGCTATTAACAGCAGGTCCGCTAATTGCATTTTGTTCGATTGTAGTTATAGTTGAATTTTCTTCGAATAAAATTCCAGATAATTCAGCATTAACAGAATCAGAACCTATAGCAGTAACTGTGTTAGCAATAATTAGAATACCTTTTGGCATATCTTCGCTTACTGAAGTAAGCTTGTTGTTTTCATCAACTACAACTAATTCTTCAGTAATTAATTCTTCCCAAGTTTTCATTAATGATAATGAATCATCATATAAACCTGCAGTTTGTCTTACTTGAACAATACCAGAGATATAATAAATATCACATATTGTTCCAGCAGGTCTATTACTTGGAATCGCAAATGTTTTATCATTTAGATATTCAATTTGAACATCATTTGTACATGAACTATTATCTTGATCAATTCTACCAAATTCAGTAGGTTTGTTAGATACTAATTCATTATTTAAATAATATCTATAAGTAACATCTTCAACATTAGTTGATGAATTATTACTTATAACATTCTTAGCACCCCAGTTAGAAGTATCTAAGTTTCCATCGTAATATACGAAATCGACATTCTTGAATGCATTTTCTTCAACAGTTGTTACTGTAGAAGGAACATATACACTAAGAGCTTTAATTCTATCGTTTCCTTCATCAAACGCTAATGATTTAATTGTAGTTACACCACTTGGTAATATAATTTCACCAACGTGAACTATATTACTTAAAGCATGAGCATTAATAGTAGTTAAATTACCATTATTAGCGAATGTTAATTGTTTTAAAGTTTTTTGATTTGCGAATGCATTTTCGCCTAAAGTAGTAACTGAAGCAGGTATTACAAATGCTTCTACATTAGTACCTTCTAATAAACCACTATTAATATCAGTAATTACAGAGTTCTTATCAAACACTAAATTTGTTAATGTTTTTGGCATACTATTTGCTTCAATAGTTGTTACACCAGCAGGTAAACTTAAATTCTTGATTTTTAAGTTAGTTAATGCACCTGCCTTAATAGTTGTAAGCATTGAATTTTTTTCGAACATTAACGAGAATTCAGTTGCATTATAGGCTTCTGGATTTACAGGAGAGCTCAAGAATGCCTTTTCAAGAGTTTCAACTCCGGCAGGAACAGTAAATTTAATACCTTTAAATTCAATACCATATTCCCTAATATTCTTTAAGTCTGAAGCAAATGTAACATTATTTCCATCAATACTTATTGCACCAGATTCAACTGTTTCTACACCACTATTGAAGACTAAATTTGATTTTGGTCCATCGAATGAATCAGTAACAATAGTAGTTAATTTATTAGTATTGATTATAATATTTGTTGTAGAACTATTTAAATTGTTCTTTCCTAAATATTCAAGATTTTCAGGAAGGTATACATTTTTAAATGCGTTACCAGTAAATGCATCATCCTCAATAGTTTTTAATGTATTAGGTAAATATAAATTATCATAGTTCACAGTAAGTCCGGATATAGCAAATGTTCCAGTCTTAATTGTTTCTAATTTTGTATAATTTAATCCAATAATTTTATTAAGTCTTGAACCAGTAAATGCTTCAGCATCTATTTCAACTAAACTTACACTATCACTAAAATCAACAACTGTTGCTGATTTTGGTAAAGAGTTTTTCTCAACCTTAATTAATTTAGCAGGTAAAGTTAAACTTGTGATACCTGAATTAGGCATAGCACCTTCTTCAATTACTTCAACACTTGAATAATTACCATATCCAGCTGATCCACCAGTATTATCATCAGATGATGTAGTAGTAAAATCAGTGTAATACTTCAATGATGTTAATGTCGAAGTATCTAAACTTCCACTTCTAATGTATTTCATTGTAGGAGGAATACTAATAGAAGTAATATGAGTATCTTTCAATAAATTCTCACTTAATTCTACTAATTTAGATTCCTTCTTAAGTACAAATGCAGTTAATGTACTTGGCATTTGACCAGAAACAGTTTCAACATTATTAGGAACTGTAAGTGAAGTTAAACTTGTATTAGCAAAAGCGTTTGCATTTATTTCTGTTAAACTTCCATCTGTTGGCATTGTTATACTTGTAAATACCGAAGTGAAATTATTAATTCCTAATGATTCTAATGAATCTGGAATAATGATTGAAGTTAAAGGAGCACCAGTTAATGCAGCATCTTCAATTGTTTTAATACCTTCTGGTAATTCAATGTTTACGATTGCTGTATTATTAAATGCACCAGTCTTAATTGTTTCTAATTCACTTCCTGAAGCAAACTTAATCGCTTTAATATCTTCGTTATCTTTAAATGCATCAGTTGCAATTGAAGTAACATTAGTAGGAATTACTAATATACCTTCTGGTACGTTAGAAGCATCAACTAATACATTATCAGTAACAGTTACTAAACCTAAGTCTTCTAATTCATTCCATAAATATATAGTATTTAATGAATCATCATATAATCCAGCTGTTGTGCTCATAGAATGTTTTCTAAACATATAGATTGAACATACAGCACCTTCAGGTGTTGCTTCTGCAACTGTATAATTCAAATAATTATTTTTGAAGTATAAATCATATCTAGTATCATTCAATGTACAATAAGATCTTGTAGGATCAATTATATAATTAGCTGTTGGCATAGAATCAACTTCTACTTCATTGTAATAATATTTCATTGTAACATTAGGAGTTACACCAGTATCAGTTAATTGAGTGATTCTAGCAAATCCTTGTCCATAGTTACCTACCATAGTTCCAGTGCCTTCAATATTAGGCATTGATTGATCACCAGCAATAGTTTGTGCATCAGTCATATAATAATCACTAGATGGTCCATAAGATGTGAAATATGAGTTAGTTGGATGAGATGCAGTTTCTGTATAAACCCATCCAGAACCTCCACCACCGGATCCATAATAGCTATTCCTATTAGAATATCTACTTGGTGTACCGTAACCACCATAGTAGCCACCTCCACCACCTGATCCATAATAGTTACCATAACCTCCGGTACCTAAGCCATATCCAGAACTTTGTGTACCGCCAGATGGAACGCTTCCAGTATATTGTTTACCAGCACCACCAGTAGTACCACCACCGACACCACCAGGGTAACTGCTTGATTCACCACCAGCACCACCACCACCGGCAACAATTATTCTAGAATATAACGAATCTGTTTGATTCCATGTTGTCAATGCTGAAGTAGCTCTTAAACGAATATCTGTAGCACCACCACCGTAGTGTTTACTATTTCCGTAATAACTTGTTCCACCACCGTTCCATCCTTTATGGCTTCCTTCTTCTTGATGATAGAATGTTCCGTTGTCACCAACGTATACATATAATTTTGTACCTTGAGTTAAAGTAACAACTCCTGTTGAATATCCTCCTTTACCACCGTAGGATGTAGGACTGCTATAATTGCCAGTATAATTTGGAGATCCACCAGCAGCACCCCAAACTTCTAATTTATAAGTTCCAGAAGTTGGAGCTTCAAACACTTGATATTGTCCAGTATAAGAATATTCAGCAATTAAATTTTGTTTAGCAAATACATAACAATTTGTATTGTCTTCTTTAACATTAGTTACAACAGCTTTTCTATTATAAACATTTAATGTGGCATTTTTTTCGCAGTAAGAAGTATTTAATAATTCATATCTTTCAGGTAATTCGTTAACAGGTAATCCATTTAGATAGTAATGAACAATAGGTTCATAATCATTTGCATCACCAAGATATGTTAATTTAGCATATCCATTTCCAATTTTACCTTTATTGATAGTTGCTACCTCTGTTGCAGAATTAACAGTAATAGTATAAGTGTTAACATTTGTTGATACAGCACAATTAACACATGCCATATATTTTTCAGTAAGGTTAGGATTTGCTATCCATGAAGAACCACCAGCAGAACCATTACCATAAGAATAGCTACCTTGTCCTCCACCATAGATACCAGCACCAGCACCAGCATAATTAGCATATGATGTGGAAGCACCTTGTCCAAATGAACCACTATATCCGTTACCACCACCGCCAGCAGTTTGGTTTCCACCAAATCCTCTATAATTTGGAGCATAAGTATTTGAACTATAGTCACCGGCATTACCGTAAATACCTCCACCATTACCTCCATTAGAGAAATAAGAACTATAAGAACCAGCGCCTCCACCACCAGCAGCAACAATTAATAATGTTTCAGAATTGTAAACGTTTTCAATAGCATTATAAGTCATTACATTACTTAAAGTTTTTAATAAACCAGATTTTTTAGCTATATGTGTAGCTCCACCACCTGATCCATTTTTATAAGAACTTGATCCTTTAGTGTTACCACCACCATTATAACCACCATTTAAGTTTTGACTTGTAGCAACACCAGTTAAACCAGCACCACCAACATTGATGTATAATACATCACCACGTTCAAGATATGTAATACCAGTTGCAAAAGCACCATATCCACCGATAGAAGCATTTTCATATGAGTTACCACCTTGAGCTCCCCAAACACTTAAATTATAATATCCTGATTTAAGAATTGTTACTTTTTCTTCATGTCCTGTATAATTGAAGTTTATTGATTCGTTAACAGCAATTGTACCAGTAGCTAAATCAGTATAAGCTATTGTGTATTCGCCATCAGTTTCATGAACAATTGAGTGAGCACCTTTAACAGTAAATTTAGTTTCATCATCAATTATAGTTTTACCTTTGATATAACCATCATTGAAATTGAATGTACCATTGTTAACAATTGCTACTCCATCATCACTAACGATTGCTGGATAATTTCTAGTTGATGCTTTCTCAACATTAGGACCACAGTTAACTGTAGCACCTTCGTTATTAACGATTGCTGTTCCAGTTGTATTGTGAATTGTTAAATCTTCTTTTGGTAATTCTAAAGTATTACTATTAGTAACTTGTCCATTAACAGTTATATTTTCTAATGTAAGTTTTAATCCATTAGTTAAATTTCCATTAATAGTACCATTTTTAATTGTAATTGCTTTACTAGAAGGAGTTTCACTATTATCAACTAATGTAATGTTACCAGTAAATTCATGATCATTTAGATTAATAATATGTCTAGTTGTATCATAATTAATTGTGACATTTTCTAATACATCTTTTAATAATACTAATTCACCACCAAATGTTGAATTAATAGCATCTTGAACTGTATCATAATATAGTTCTCCTACTTTAGCAGCAGCATTATCATGATTTTCAGATGTAGCTTGAAGTATTGCAGTTGGATAATTATCATTTTCATCTACAAATTTATAAATATTATAGCCTTCTTCAAATCCGTTAAGAGAAGCACCTTTAGCATAAATATCTGAACTAGCTTTTAATGTACCATCGTAGAATTTAACTCCACCACTAAATGCATAAGCATTAACAGGAGCAGTTACTTTTACATATGGTTTTTCAGTAGTAACAACATTATCTTCTGCATCTGCTTTAGAAATACCGATGCTTGTTAATCCACTAAATGCAGATGTTATACCAGTTTCAGGATTTGTATTAGTAATATTAATAGTGTCATTTACTCTATCATATAAAGCTTTTCCACTACTATATCCAAACGCATAATTAGCATAAACATTCATATTAACTTGGTTATTATTATAATTAATAAATCCTGTTCCGCTCGGATTAAATGCCATAACTGTACCTTTTTTGTTATTAAAGTTAACATTTAAAATATTATCTTCAATAGTAACTTCATCATCAACATTATCACTAATTCCAATAGAAGTAACACTACTAGAAGTGTCATATCTCCATTCGTTATTAATAGTAATATTATTATTCTTTAATGAAGCATTAGTAAGATTAAATGCTTGGAAGAAAGTTGCGTTAATAACATTAAAATTAAATGTATTATCTTCAATAGATAAAGGAGATCCTTTTCTATGATTTAAATCTAATAGACCATATGCAGAACCAGTAGATGCTTCATTGTGAGTTTCAACACTAATAGTGTTTCCTTTAATTTCAGAATAATCAGATTGAATTACATATAGAGTATTATAATAATCTACTTTTATATCTAAAATATTATTTAATAATTTTCTATTAGGATCATCATTACTTGAATAAATACCATATAAATTATAAATTTTATTACCAGCTTCATTATGAACGATAATAGAAATATTATTGTCTTGAACTTTTGTTTCTGAATCTACAGTTCCATATGAGTTAATGCCATAAACGTAAGACATAGGTCCATAATTATCAATAGTAATATCACAGTCTTTTATACCAACAGCTTTATTTAATTGTAAACCATAAATAGAACCACTAGATGTTGTTGCATTATTTATAGTTACATCAACATTAGTTATTTGACTTTCTCCAGTAGAAGCTGAATTATAATTACCAAAAGTTCCACCATATACATATGAATTTCTAGATTTTATATCAACAGTGATATCACTAGCATTTATAGTAGTACCATCTATTTCAAATCCATTTATATTATTAGAACTGTAATTACTAGTAGAATAATCATACGAATTAATATCTATATCGATATTCGATACATTAACAGTACCACCATAATAATATACTCCTTTACTAATATTACTTGCATTAGCAGTTATCTCAAGATTATCAGAATCAATAACACTATAGTTAGTTACATAAACCACATTATCTGTATATCCACTACCTGTAACTTTAAATGTTGAATCTTTAATGATCGCATGAGATCCGCTGGAAGATACTAATACCTTAGGATAAGAACTATTATAAATATCTAATTCTACATCATTATGAGTATAAGAGATATTAGTTGTACTATATACGCCAAATACATATTCATTATATGGACATTTTTCATAAATTACGTTATCTTTAATTGTTGTATCTTCAGAACTTCCAACATAGAACAATCTAGCAGAACTATTAGTTGAAGATTGTACATAATTAATATTATTATTAATTATTTCAACTGTTTCAGCAGATCCATGAGCAAATGTGAAATTTCCATATCCAGTATTAAAGTTAGCAATATTGTTATTAAACTTAATATAATTATTTTCATTTCTTTGAACATCATGAATAAATTGACTTGAATTTTTAACAGTTACATTAAAGTTATTATCAGTTATTTCAACATTTCCGATGAAACCCGAATAGTTAACTACAAATCTACCAGCATTAATGTTAAATGTATTGTTCTTCATAATTACATTTGTTGGAGTACTTACAAATTGAACTTCAGTATTACCACCTTCAGCAATTATTTCTGAATCAATTATTTGAATAGAACCATTTGATGCTAAACGACCAGAAGTTAAATAAATAAGTTTAGAATGATTCTTAATAATTATATTTGATTTATCACATTGTGTATATAATGTAGAATCACTATTATAATCATTGTTAATATATACTTCTGAATTATCTATTTCAAAATTTGCTATTGTATTATTACTACTTACATAGAAAGGTTGTTTAGATAAAACTGAGTTTTTAACAACGGCATCATAAGAACCAGGTTCACTTCCACCACCGTTATGTTGGAACTTTCCATCAACGTAAGAATCTTCAATATAAATATATACTCTATTATATAAATATAAGCTTGTTGAATGCCATTTTGTATTCTTTAAATAGAATTCAGTATTTTGGGCATATACCCATTCGGAACTATAATTATCAGTATAAGGTACTTCAGCATTTTCGAAATAGTATTTAACTGATCCAATATAACCTGGAGTATATTCAACCTCTAATTTAGTATCTACAACCATATTCTTGAATGTGAATGTAGTATCAGCAGATGTTAGAGGTAAATATTTATATAATTTGCTACTATATACAAATTCAGAATTATCAAATGTATTTGATGATCCATCATTTGCTATAACAACACAATCAGCAATAGTTAACGCTTTAGAACTATTAAATTCAACTGTACCAAAGTTATTAACTATAGAATTATTTGAAGATAATCTAATATTATTAAATTTTAATATACCAGAACTCTTATTAACGAAAGGTACTCCATCAATAACAAATGATAAGTTATTATCTTTAGATAAACTATTATCAACTATATTTAATGTACCAAAATTAATAACATTACCAGCAAAATTAATTGAATGTCCATTTAAGTCAAGATTTACAACTTTGTCAGCTGATACAGTTGTTTCTCCAGGAACTGTTGTAGCTCCGAAGAATTGTAATGTATCACCTTCAGAAGCTTCATTTACTGCTTTTTGTAAATTGTTATAAGCAACTTGAGTATTAACATTCATAATTATATCATTTGTTGAATCAAAGTATGTATCGAAGTACATATCTTCACCATATTGATTTAATCTTTCGTATACATCATATCCTGTAGGAAGATTAGTTAATCCACCATAGTAAGCTTTAGTCTTACCACTTATAACACCATCATAGTAATTAACTGCACCTTCTGTTATATAGATACCATATAAATCACCTTGAATGAATGGTGTTGTTTTGATGTCATTATCATCTTGTCCAATGATAACTTCTCCACTATTGTAAATACCATAAGATTCACCTTTTATAGTACCATCTTTAATTACTGTAGTACCTTTGTTATTAATAATAACATCTCCGGCATAAGTACCATTATTTATTAATACATTTCCTTCATTATATAGAATTGTATTAGTACCATGTACATAAGAATCAGTAATTCTTAATTCAGCTGTATTAGCAGTCTTAATACCATAAGCATTAATACTTTCAAATTCAGAATTATCATTAATAGTAAATTGATTATTATTTAAAATTCCGTTTGGAGAACTTGTTCTTAAAGTACCACTTGTTAGTGTCATAGTATTATCATTAGCAAAATCACTAATTGCTAATTCAACAGCACCAAGCCTATTATCACTTGAATCAGTTATAGTAAAGTTACCTTTATTAGCTTGATGTGTACCACCAAGGATAACAGTATTACCATTAGCATCTAATGTAATATTCTTATTAGTAGGAATTTCATAACTATCTTTATCATATCCACCAGCAATTACATAAATTGTACCTTCAGATTCGATAGCATTAATTGCAGCAGCTAATGTATGATATTTGTTCCATCCTACTTGATATAAATCTTCATTTGTACCAAGATAAGCTGTTCTATAATCAACTCCATCAATAGTTTCTTTATCAATAATTACATCTTTACCAGTAGCAAATGATGCACTATTAGATCCATATAATATATTTGGAGATTTTAAAATACCATCATAGAAGTTGAAGCTTCCGTCTTTTACAAGAACAGCACCTCTAGTGCCTCTAATTTCTGGATTAGTTGTTGAAACTGTTCCATCATTAGTACCAATTGTGAATGTTCCTTCAGATCCATAAACACCGTAACCTTCTGAACTATTTATGAATATATCGCCAGTTAAGGATAAAGTACTTAAACTACCAGTTGTAAAATCAATGGCGTTATCAACAGAATTTATTGTACCATTATTAATTGTAAATGTACCTTTTGTAGTATGTTTATATATACCTACTCCTTCAGATTCAATAGTTACATTATTTAAAGTATAATTTGCTAAATAATTACTATAATATGATAACTTAATTCCTTCTGTTTTACCTTTTAATTGAACATTAGTTAAAGTAACACCATTATTATCACTAACAACTTGCCATGTTGTTTCAATTGCAGCACGTGTTTCAGATTCAATTATAGAATCAGAAATTGTATTATTCTTAGCTTCTGCATAAACACCATTTGTACCAGCTTTAATTACACTATTATTAGAAATAATTAAATCTGTAGCATAATTTGGAAATATAGCATATGTTCCAGCAGTAATATTTGAATTGTTAATAGTAATATGTCCATTTTTATTTCCTTTAACTGCAATATAATCTGTATTTAATGTAGAATTCTTAATTATAGCCTTTCCACCATTACCAGCATAACTACAATTATTGTTAATGAAAACTCCTAATTTAGAATTTACTGTTGCACCATCTAATTCAATACCATAATAACATTCATTAACTAATGCAGCAGTACCATTTGGAGCAGTTATGCTAGAACGTATAACTCGTCCTGTTGTGTCATCAGAAGTGTCTACTTGAGAAATACCATATTCTCCAGTTGTATATAATTCAGAATCAGTCATTGAGAAATATGAACCAAAAACAATTGCAGCTCCATCACCTAAATGATTGATAGTTGTATTAGTAATGTATAAATAAGATCTAGCGTTACCTGAACTTAATTTACCAGTTATTGTTGAATTTTTAAGGTTAATTGTATTGGCTCCTGTTTGAAGATAATTTGCTAAAATAGCATAACCATTATCTGTAGAAGTAATGCTTCCACCAGTCATTTCTATGTTACCACGTGTAATATCAACAACGGTTCCCGGTGATGTAATAGAAACATTATCCATAACATATAAGCTACTAGTATTTCCATTTCCAGGATCAATCATCTTAATTGCAGGACTAGTTGATGCTTCAACTTTAGCGTTTCCACTTAAAGTACCAATACCACCATTTAATTCAACATAGTGAATAGTACCATTACTTACGTTTGGACCATTTCCACTTCCATAAGTATATCTTAAATTGAAGTATAATTTATCAATTACAACATTATCACCAATTGTAGGTGTTCTTGCAGGTTGATTAAATACAAGACCTTTAACAGTTGTATTAGATAATGTAACTAACATTCTGTCAAGAATTGTATATTTATCATCACCTGTAAGATCAACATTATCTACTGATAAAGTTCCATCTACTACAAATCTATTATAAGAAACTACTTCAGTTTCATCTGCATTCATTACATTTTCGAATGTAATTGTAGACTTATTATCAGCTGTATTGACAATAGATAAGTTACCTGCAACATTGAATTTAGATCTTGATGTAATATTATATCCAGTCATATCTAATATAACTGACTTATCTGTAACTACATTGATATCATCTTCAGCATCAATATTTAAACTCTTTAATAAGTGAATTGGTAAATCAGTATTATAACTTCCATTAATTGCATTTTGTAATGTATCGTAATATTTTCTAACACCACCATCAGTATATGCAACTGCAGATGATAAATCGTCAGTTAGAATCATGTATGTTCTAGTTTCATCATATTTACCATTCAATAATCCATATCCTTCAGGCATTTCATCGATTGTACCAGGTACACCACCTAATGTAATTTCACCAATTAACTTACCATCAGAATAATTAAATGTACCATTTTGTAATAAACCATAAGTTTTACCTTTTAATACAACATAATCATTACTGATAGCAGCATTATCATCATCGATTGTTAATGTTCCATTATTAATTACAGCAGCACCAGTTAATGAATTAACAGTACCATTTGCAATTGATAAGTTTCCATTATTTGTTAATGTACCATTTAATGTATGATTTCCTAAATCTAAAGTAATAGCTTTAGAATAATTATTAACTGCATCTTCAGTAGTGTCATCTAATAAGTTAACTGTATCACCTTCAAGTGCACCTTTGAATGCTCTTGTTAATGAAATATATTTGTCATCATTAATAGATGCTACAAATCCTGTGTCAGTGTAGTTTGCCATGATTGTAGCAGCTCCACCACTTACAGTTAATGTATCTCCATCAAATGTTGCATTAGCTGACATTGAAGTCCATCCATTAAATGCGTATCCATCTTTCTTAGGTTGGAACATTTCATAACTTTCGTTATCGATTAAACATAAAGGTTCAATTTCAGTTTGTCCATTATATGAACCACCATTTAATTCGATTCCAACTAAGTTACCTCCAACACAGTCAGTATCGTGAATATGATTTAATAAGTATAATTTATTTAAATCATCTTCAACTTTCATCTTAGATACATATCCATCAGCAACATAATTAATTAATCCATCAAGAGGAGTAACACCTTTTAAGAATCCGTCATATATATTTAAAGTACCTTCATTCTTAACTGCAATATTATCTGAACTGTATACTTCCATATCATTTAAGAAGTATGCATCATCATTCTTACCTAATGTTAATGTACCACTATTTGTAATAGTTGGTTCACCAAGATGAACAATTCTACCACCATATAGAGTTAAGTCTCCAGTATTTGTAATAGAACCAGTGATTGTCTTTTCATTTAAGTTAATTGTGATAGTTTTATTTACAGTTAAATCTTCAACTGTATTTCTTACCATCTTAATTACGTCATCAGCACCAGCTTTTTCGATAGCTTTAGCTACTTTATCATAGTTAACTCCGTTTAATTCACAAACGATCTTACCTAATACTTCAGTAGTTACATACTCTAATATCGCGTCTTTTGAATCATTTTCTTCGTTATAGTAAACTCTGACTTCATATTCATCTTCAACATTAGTAATTTCACCATCGACAGCTAATGTCTTACCACTAATAACACCATCATAGAATGTTACAGCACCTTCTACATTCTTTAATCCAGTAGATGTAGTTCCTAATGAAACTATACTTGGATTAACTGTAGAAACATCAGCATTTAAACCAGTTGTTTCAGATTTTTCACCGATAACTAAAATACCTTTATTATTGTAAACACCATAACTTGTTGTAGAACCTGTGATATTAATACTTGAATTCTTGAATGTTTGTAATAATGTTGCATTATTTAGATATAATCCATAAGTATTCTTACCACCAGTAATATTAATAGATGTTGCAGAAATAGTTTGAGGTTCTTCATTTTCGACAACTACTCCATAAACATTAACATTATTATTGCTTGCTTCAACTGAAATAGTTGAACCATCAATATTAACGTTTCCTGCAGAATTAACGAATTTGAAGTTTCCAGATCCGTTAGTTACGGCAGTTAATGTTGAACTATTAATTTCTAATGTTCCAAGTGTATTATTAATTCCAATGAAGTTATTTCCATTTGAATCAATAGATATAGTTGAAGAAGTAATAGTTAAAGCACCTTGGTTACTAATTCCACCATTTATTACTGAACCATCAATTATATTAGTTGTAGTTGATCCCAATAAATTGATTGTTCCTGCTGTCACATTAGATTTGTCTAATGTTAATTCAGCACTTTCTGCTAAATATATAGATGTATTATTAGAACTAATTGTAGATTCATCAAATGTTACTGAAGTATCTCTAGCAGCATATACACCATAGTTTGTTCCTGAAATAGTTGATCCAGAAACTGTTAATGTGCTACTATTAGCAACACCTGTATTTGTTGTATTAATTGTAGAATCAACAATTGAAGTTGTTCCTTTAGCTTCAACACCACTGAAACCAGTTAATGTTGCTTTATTTAAATTTAATGTTCCAGTAGAACTAATTAAGTAATTATTAGAAGCATTATTTTGAATAGTAACATTATCAATTTCTAATGAACTATTAGATGTTAATACTACAATACCTCTTGTAGATAATAACTTACCTGTTTTATCTTCTGAAGAATCTGTAATAGTTAAATCACCTTTATTAGTCCATGCATATATAGCATTTAAATATTTGCTATTCATGTCTAATGTTAATTCCTTATTTGCAGGAATATTAATTGCATAATATAATGTGAAATTATTGATTAACTTTAATGTGTTACCTGAATTAGCTTCATCAATAGCTAATTGTAAATCATTATATTCAACATTAGTAGTTGTATTTACAACGAAATTAGAAGCTAACATTAATTTATTAACATAATAATCAACTTCATCAATAGATTCAATTGTTTCATCGATTGTTGCATTTGTAGCAATTTTTCTAATGTTACCATCAACAGGAGCAGTAGCACCTTTAATAGTACCATCGAAGAAATCGAATGCGCCTTGGAAACCAACTGATACACCATGTAATTCACCAACTACAACTGGAGTTTCAGAAGTAATAGCGTTTTCATTATCACCTAATGTTGTTACACCATTATCAACTCTAATACCTGTTGCACTATTGATTGTTCCGCTTATTACATTTAATGTTCCACTTGATCTTAAACCATAGTTAGAAGTATTAACTGTAATATCTGAAACATTAACTGTAGTATTTCCGTTAACATTTAAACCAGTACCACCAGTTAATGTTGCACCGCTAATATTAATAGCATTATCTTTATTAGAAACATTAATTGCTGTTCCATCACCATTAACAGTACCACCAGTAACACTTAATTCTCCTGTACTAACAATACCTGTAGTAGAACCAGATACAAGACCACCATTAACTGTTAAAGTACCACTATTTGTAATACCATCACCTGTAGTATTTTTGATTCTACCACTATTAATAGTTGTAGTTCCTTTATTAATATATCCACTATTATTTAAATCAACATTTCCTTCAATTACAGCAGTTGAATTATTTGTAAATGATTTTCTCACTAATAATCCACCAGTTTTTTCTAAACTACTATCTACAATATGTAAATTAGCATTATTAGTTATTTCTTTAGTAGTAGAAACTACATAACCATTTAAATCAAATGTAATATTTTTATTTTCAGCAAATGTTTGATTGAATGTAACACCAGCATTCTTAATTACATTAATAGTACCAGTTTCTTCAATAGCAGCACATGCATCTTCAATATTATTAAATGTATTTTCACCTACTTGTAAGAAGTCTTCAAGAATACCTAAGTAAGATGTTCTAAATGAATCTTCTCCAACTTCTTCAACGCCATTGATTTCATAAGCTCCAGTTTCAATTGAATAATAGAAATCAACATTTTCAGGAGGTTCTGGATAACAATCTACAGCACCTTTTACAATACCATCATAGAAATTAATCTTAGTAGATACACCAGCTGAATGGTTAGCATAAATACCATAATTTAAACCAGATATTACAGGAGATTCTGTAGAAATATTCTTATCCTTAGTTCCTAAATTGATAACGTTGTTACCACCACCAACAAATATTGCACTACCTCTATATTGAGGATCGTTAGAAACAACACTTCCTGAAATAATATTTAAATCAGTATCGTTAGTAATATTAATTGTATTATCTTTAGCAGTAATATTACTGTTTTCAATTGTTGCTACAGTATGTTGTAATTGAAGACCTTTTCTTCCTTCAATAGTAACATCTTTAAGATTTAATATTGCTCTATCAGTTACACCATTATAAGTTTTTATAGCGAACTCTCCATTAATTAATGGAGTAGATGCAATTGAACCACCTTCAATAGTTACTTCAACATAATTTGAAGTTTCAATACCACCAGTAAATACACAATCTTTAGCAGTTAAAACTGTATAATAACCAACATAAGTTGAGTAATTTTCATAACCTGAACGAATTTCTCTTGTTATTTTAACACTGTCTTTAATATTGATATTTTTTTGAATATTTTCAATTAAATTTAATGCATAAAAATCATCATTATATACTTCTGCAGTTCCACCTAAAGTAAGAGAAGCTTTAGTTTGAATACCTTTAACGCTTCCAGCATTAATTTCAAATGTATTTTCATTCCTATCAAATTCAATTGCATATTTATTACTAATTAATTGAGTATTTTCATCTAAAGTAATACTCTTAGCACTTGTAGTATTGATAACTGCCGCATTTGTTAATGCAGTTAATTTACTATTTGCAATATTTAAAATACTATTATTAGTTACTAATGCATTAGTACCTTCAGTAACTAATTGAACATTATTAAGTGTTAATGCATTATTATTAACGATTGCATTTCCTAAAGTTAATATTGATTTATCATTTTCTTGTGAATTTATGAAGCTTACAGATGCTGAAATTGTAATAGTGTTATCAGCTAATGTTAAATCATGTCCATCAAAATCAATTGTAACTGCACCGTTAGCATTGATATCATAATCTAAGTTAACATCTTTTAACATATAGACTGTTTCTTTACTATATTTAGCAAGATTAATTGCATCTTGTAAATTTGTGAAGTAAACAGGTGTAGTTCCCTTAGTTGCAGCAATAGCACTAGAAGTATCAGTAACTAAATTCATAGTTACAACACCATCATTATTAGTTACTAATACTTTATATCCAGCAGGAATTGCAGCAATCTTAGCATCAGATCCTATGAATATTCCAATACCTTGAATAGCATTATCATAATAATTAACTGTTCCATTTTGTTCAATAGCATTAGCTGATGAACTAATAGTTAAGTTATTAATAACATTTTCATCATTCTTACCAATTGTTAATGTTCCATTATTGATGATAGCTACATTATTAGAATTAATTGAACTAGCTTTTCCTTCACTGTCATTGAATACTTGTAATGTTCCATCGTTAGTAATAGTTCCATTATAGTTGAAGCCATTCATATCAACAGAAACATTCTTAGTATTTGTTGCAGTTCCAGTAGAAGTTTTAATTATCTTGATATCACTGTTATCATCTACATCATCAAATGCATCTGATAATGATAAGTAATAATAATCTTCCCATTGAGCAACATATCTAGTTGGGTTATTTTCATATACAGCAAGAATATCGATATCTTCAACACCCATAGTTACTGTGTAACCATTTAAGTATCCTTTTTCACCTGATTCAGACCATTTCTTAAATGCAGTACCAGCTTTTCTAGCCATTGTTAAAGGATATTCTTCATCTTTGTACATACAAATTTGTTGAACGTTTGAATTTCCTTTATAAGTACCACCATTTGGATCAATTCTTAAGAAATGTCCACCTCTACATTCAGTATCTACACCATCATTTTCAACTAAATATTTAGTTTCAATTAGAATTGGTTTACAAATACCTTCAGCAACTTCAGAATCATAGTCAATTCCCATTGATTCACAGCAGTTTTTATAATCTGTTTGATTTTCTGCATCGCAGAAGAATTGAGGTTGAACTTCATTATGAGCTTCAGCAACTTTATATCCAGGAGCTTTAGAAGTAATATTACCATTAATTGCAATATAACCTACAACTTGTCCATCGAACATCTTAATCTTAGCATCACTTGTTGTTTCAATAGCAATTAGACCTTCTCTAGTTGGAGCATCAACACATAATTCATCTTCTAATTCAGATTCAGTACATGCTCTTTCAGTTCCGTTAATTAAAGCTTCAGCAGTAGATTTCATTACTTTCTTGCTACCAGCATTGATTTCAGAACGTATGATGATATTTCTTTCTTTATATTCGCCATCATTTTCGCCTAAAATTAATGTACCAGTATTATCGATTACCGAATCACCATAGTTAATCATAGAACCTTTCATAACAGTTAAAGTTCCACGGTTAATTTGTTTACCATTAATTCTATGGTTATTTAAGTTAATCTTAGCTGTTTTTCCTTCTTCAACAACGAAGTTTTCTTCAGTATTCTTTAATAATTCAATTGTGTCTTTTGGACTTTCAACATGATTAATAGCTTCTTGAATACTTAGATAATATGTTCCATTTAATCTACATACCATTTCATAGTCATAGTCATTTAACATATATTCTAGTTTAGTTAATTCGTTTCCAGTTTCACTTAAGAAGTAAGTTGTTGCTTCCCATTGATATTCAACTTCTGTAGCAACTTCTGGTTTAGAATGTGTAGAAGCAGTAATAGTACCATCGAAATATCTGAATTTACCATTAACCTTCTTAACACCAAATCCTTGAGTACCATAAGATTCAATAGTTGGATCATCTAAATGAACATCAGCGTTTTCACCAACTCTATCACTTGCAGATCTTTCACCTAATACGAAGTCTCCATCATAAATATAAACTGCATATCCTAAATCTGCATCATCAATTTTAATAGAACCAGATTTAAATCTAACTTGTTCTTGTTCAGTTTTATCATCCATATTTCTGATTTCATCTTGAGTATATGTAGCCATATTAGTATAAATACCATATACATTTTTACCATCAAACATATGAATATCAGTATCACTAAATTCAGTCTTAGAAGATTTATTACTGATACTAACAGCTTTATAATCTTTACCTGAATCTTCGTGTCCAACAAAAATGTCAGAATTATCTACATATAATTTATTAGATGTATTAATACCATTCATCCAATCAGTTGCTTCATCAGCAACAGTATTAATCATAACTTTAGAATTATTATTAATATTTAATACACCTGAGTTTTCAATACCAAATCCGTAATATTCATCATAGCAACCATAAATTGTACAACGGTGATGACGAGCTTGTTTACTATTAACACTTAAATTAGAATTATCAAATGTTAATGTACCAGCATTACGAGTTGCATAGTTGATTTTACTATCAACTAATACAGTATTGTTTCTATTCATATTTTGTAACCAACCAGTGTTGATTGTTAAATTAGTGAATGTGTTATTTTCTAATGAACTTCCACCAGCAAGATAAATTGCATCTCTTGTATGAACACTTGGAATAACATATCCTGCATTTGCATTTACTGTTGAATCATTAATATTGATTACACCAGCAGTATCAGAATATAAACCATAAATACGTCCATATACATCAGAATTATTATTAATATTTAAGTTACCTGTATTATTAATAGCAGTTTCTGTTGCATCGAAGTCTACTCCATTAAGAGTTGCAGTACCTGAGTTATTTAAACCATAAACAGAATCAATTTTTAATCTATTAGCAGTTAATGTACCAGAGTTAGCTAAAACATATCTAGATGTATAAGTATTAACTAATTTAATATCATCTAATGTTAATGTACCATCATGTCTATTAGTTAATAATGTTTCAACTACAGAAGTAGTAATAACACCATTTTTAGATTCAGAACTATCTTTAATAACTAAAGTTCCTTCATTTACTAAACTCTTAGTAGTATTTAATTCGAATCCATTTAAATCTAAGATAATATTATCATCTTCTTCAAATGTTACTGTATAGAACATTGGAGCGGAAGCAATAATTTTTAATGTTTCTCCACTTGCTGCTTCAGTTACAGCTGTTTGAAGATTTCTATAAATCTTTTGATCAGCTCTTGAAATATTTTGAACGAAGTCAACGTCACTTACAAGATAAGCAACATGTAAATCAGTACCTTCTTCAGAAGCTTCAGCCCAAACTTCTCTTTGAATATTTGAGTTATCTTCGATAGTTTTGAATGTAGCAGTATAATCAGCTAATTCACCTTTTAAGATACCATCATAGAATGTAGTATCAGCTGTATAATCTCCTTGTGATTCAATGTATAAGCCATAAGTTTTACCAATTACATTAGGAGCAGTAACACTTACACCATTTCCATGTACACCAATAGTTAAAGTACCATTGTTTTGAATACCATATCCATCAGTACCTTCAATATAACCATTAGCTACTGTACATGTACGATTTCTATCACATTGAATACCAGCAGTTTTACCTACTACTTTACCATTATTAATAGTAGCGTTAGATGAACTTACACCTTTAGCATTTGCACTAGTAATTTCACCATTATTGATTGTTAAACTACTAATATTATAAATACCATTTCCGTTATTTGATGTAATGAATCCATTGTTAACAGTAACACTTCCAATACCTTCAATACCAGTTGAATTAGAAGTAATAGATCCACCATTGATAACAGCGGAAGCACCATCAGCAATACCACGTCCGCCAGCAGTAATTTCACCAGCATCCATTATAACAGAACCAAGAATACCTTCATGTTTATATAAACGAATTCCATCATATCCTGTTGAATTAATTGTTCCACCTGTAAAATTAACTGGGTTTGCAGCATGAACAGCATAAGGATAAGTATATGAATAATTATATGAACCATTATTAGTAATAGTTCCACCACTTATATTAACTACAGCTTCATTTTTACCAGGAACATTGTAAGATTCGATAACACTAGTTTGATTTTGTCTTAAAGTACCACCAGTAATATTTAATTCCTTAGTATTAATGATTGTAACATCTTCATATGAAGCATTAAATGTTCCACCTGAAATAGTTAATGTTCCATTATTAGTGAATAGATTATAACGTGTATTAGTAATTGCACCATTTGATTTTGAATCTTTAACTTCTAAATTACCTTTTACAACGATTGGTTGAGTAGCAATTAATGAGTGACCATTTAAATCAAATACAGCAGTTTGTCCAACATCAACTAAGTTAGCCATTTCTGTAGAAGCATCTCTAATTAAGTAGATAACTTCACCAGATTCAGTAGCAGCAGCTACAGCTTTATTAAATGAGTTATATTCTACTGAACCAACTTTTAAGAAATTAATATGTTCATTTAAATATGAAATTAAGTAAGCAGTTTCATTTTCAACATCATCATATACAACAGTAGCATCAGGTACTAATGTAACAATACCTTCATATCTTGTTCCATTTGATTTAACAATACCATCAAACCATTCGAATGTTCTTCCTGTTTGTACAACACCTTTAGAATCACCATAGATTAAAGGATTTTCAATTGATATTTCATTATCGTTTGTACCAAATGAAATGAAGTTTTTAGAATCTACACCGATGTTTCCAGCATGAACATTACCACCATGTAAATATAAGTAACCAGCTGTATCAACACATATACCATTACCTTCAGAAGTAATAGTTCCATCATTTACATAAGCATATGAACGAGCATTATAAGCACCATTGTTAACATTTAAACCACATTGTTTACTATTAATATTAATATTATCAATAGTTGTTGAACTAGCAGTTAAAATTACACCTCTACCTTCAGAAATAAATGATCCGCCTGAAATTGTAGAATTGTATCCAATATATCCAGCAGATACATCTGAATTTTGAGTTTTAAATGTACCACCACTGATGTTTCCACCACCATTATAAGCGTAACCATCTTTTGAAGTGAAAGTACCTGATTCAACATCAATATAGTTACCTACTAAAGCATTGTCTTTACTATTAATGTTAGTATTAGCAACATGTAATCTATAACGGCTATCATTTCTATAAGAATCATTAACAATAGTATTTCCGATAATACTATTAATATTAATTTCATCTAATTCTCCACCAAATACAAATGTAATAGGTTTGCCTAAAGTTAAAGTACCTTTAGTTTCAGCACTATCAGTAAATTTAACGTTAGAATTAACTTTAACTGAACCATATAATTCAAGATTATGTCCGTTTAAATCAATAATAACACCGCTTCTATCAGAAACAATATTTTGAGAATAATTAATTTCAACATCATCAATAACTTTAATTACATCTCCAGCACTTGCTGCTCTAGTTGCAGCATCAAATGTATTATATCTATGTTCAGTATCATCATTTATTTGTAAGAATTCTTTAATTGCAGCATTGAATTTTGAGAAATAAGTACCAACTGGTAAGTTAGCATAATCTAAATCTTCAAATACTTCATCTGATCCTTCAAGGATTGCAGCTGCAGTTGCATTTAAGAATAAATATTTAGGACTTCCTTCTAAGTCATTGTAATCAGTAATAGGAACATAATTATTGCCATCTTTTCTAACAAATAAGAATGCACCTTCATATCCTGTAATAGTACCATCGAAGAATATTAGTGAGTATTCATTTGGAGAATATTGTTGTCTAGCATCTTCTACTGAATAAATACCATATAATCCACCCCAAACATGAGCATAATCTGTTTCAAGTTCGAAGTCATCATCACCCATAACTACTCTATACTCATTAAATACACCATATAGTCCACCTTTAATTTCACCACCGTTTAAGTAAACGTTAGCTAAATTACCTAGACCACCATTACATGTATAGAATCCACTACAAGCATATGGTCCTGGATGATAAGAGTTATCAATTCCATCTTCATGTCCTTCAACATTACCAGATTGAACATAAACATCTCCTTCTCCACCACCATAAATACCATCTTTAGTCATACCAATAACAGTACCACCAGATACTTGACAAGAAGGTCTTCTATCCCAAGATCTGCTCATCCAAATACCGTTAGTTGCACCAATAACAGTTCCACCTTGTACGTCTAACCAAACACCACGTCTTGAACCATTACCTGCAGATACAGTAGCACCATTTCCAGATAAACCTTCCATTTTACCACCAGATACATAAGATCTACCTTCATATCCAGTACATAAACCATGAACATCAGAGAAAATGTGTCCACCTTTAACATAAAGGTCTGCACCATCATTCATTAAACCACATTCAGCACCTTCAAATTCACCAGATTCAATAGTGAATGTACCACCATCTAAGTTGATAGTTTCAGCTTCAGTGTTTCTATAAGATCCTGAATGAACAATTCCATCACCAGATTTAAAGTCAGTATAAACAACTCCAGCATCTGTATATTCAAGTGTTCCTCCCTTATTTAATAATCTATCAATATCAACATTAATACCTTTAACATGTAAGTTACCACCTTGGTTAGTTACACCATAACCATCACCAACAATACTCTTACCTGCAAAAGTTCCCTCAAGAACTAATTTACCATCATTTAATAAACCATAAATAGTTCCTTTATCAACAGTTAAAGTATAATCGTAAGATTTATTATAAACAGAGTTTGTATTAGTTGTATAATCTTTTAATGAAATAACAGCGTTTTCATTTAAAGTGAATGATTTAGCATCATTATAGTTAATAATTGCATAAGCATCATTTACCGAAGTAACTCTACCATTAGCAACATTTAATGATCCATGGTTATCAATAACAGTTTCATTAGTAGAACCAGTAATATTGAATCCATCAATATTTAAAGTACCATTGTTGATAATAGTTTCAGATACAATGATTTCTGGATCAGTTCTATCACTATCAGTATCATTATAAATATTTAAAGTTCCATGTGGATAAATGATAATGTTATCACCTGTTGTGAATCTAAATCCATCCATATTTAAGTCAACTTTAGCATCTTTATCTGTAGGATTATTTTCACCATCTCTATAAACAACTTCTAGTAAATAAGAAGCTTCCCATAAATCTCTTATAATTTGAACGTATTTATCATCATCTTCAGTTTGAATTCTATTATTAAACGCATCTTGTAAATTATAATAATAAACATAATTTGTCTTAGCTACAGCTCTATTAATAGAGTCAGATAAATAAATTTTTTGTTTTTTCTTAACATTAATATGTTCAGATACAACATAATAGATTGACTCTGAAGCTTCTTTAACATATTCACCTGGTTCAGGTGGTTTACACATAGCTTTTGGACAGTTATTAACAGTTCCTTGTGTACCAGTAATACCATTTACTGATTCAATATAACCGTCATACATTTTAAATGTTCCATTTTGAATTAAACCATCATTAGTAGCTTCTAAAGCAATTGAATCTTCAACATATACTTCTTTATCGAATTGTCCCATAATGAAAGTACCATAGTTAATTACGGCAGTACCTTTAGATTCAGTTTTACCATTATATTCAAATGTTTTAGATTCTCCATTAATGTAAGTATCTAAATCAGCTTGAACTTTACCATTAACAGCTTGAAGTGAAGCATCTTCTGCAATAACTAATGTTGCATATAAACTCTTTTTGTTCAAATCTAAGTGAATATTCTTTTTAGTATTTATAGCAGTATTATTAAATGGTGCTTCATTCGAATTTCTTTTAAGCATTATTTCGTCGCCATTATCTGCTGCATTAAATGCTTCAGTTAACCAACAATAAAGAACATCTTTAGTTACGTTATAAGCACGATATCCGCCATCGCATGGCCCATCATAAACAGCTTCAATAACTCTATCTGAATTATAAGGCATTTTAAAATCTAATTCATGAGTAAGTCCATTAGGTGTATACTCAATTGGAGCTTTTTCAATAGCTTCTAAAGAACCAGTTTCTTCATCTAATACCCATTCAGTATCAGTAGCAATCCATTTTATTACATAATCATTTTCTCCAGTTTCTTCATTTGGTTTATATGCTTCATCAATATGAACAGGTTCACCTGAAGTATGTTGCTCAGTAACAATTTCAGAACTATCATGATATAATCCGCCATTTGGATTAATAGTTAAAGTATATTTTTTACAAATTGGTTCACATGAATATTCAAAAGAGAACTTAGCATTAACTTCTAATTCATCCCTAATAATATCTGTTGCAGTTATTTCATCTGAATATTTAACTGTTAATTTTAATTTTTTAGGTTCACCAGCTTTAATAGAATAACAAGGTTCAATCTCAAAATTTCCTTCAGCATATGAAAGAGTAAAATCAATAACACTTCTAATCTCATCAGGAATACCTGTTAATTGAGGATTAGTAAGATAAGCCATATCAAAATCAGGATTGTCTTTTAATTCCACATCAAAAGTGAAAGAATATACATCTCCTGGTTTTTTTAAATTCAAGTCAAAATCTATAATAGTCTTATGACCATTAGAATCATCACTTAAAGTAGGAGGATTCTCAGTTTCAACATTTGTCTGAATATTTTCGATATCTATAGAATCAAAATACACAGGACATTGACTTACTGCTCTGTTTACTCCTATCTTTCCAATAATATCTAACCTTTGTGTTAGATACGCATACCCTATTCCTGTTAGTGCAATTAATAATACACTTAAAACAAGAATAAATCTTTTCTTATTTACTCTCTTCATATTAGCCACCTTATCTTTATATAACAATAATATACTTAGTCAACCTCAAAAGTCAATGCTTTACATTTTATTTTTTTATTTTTTTATAAAAAAAGGCAC
>Ga0247610_10000910_pt1 | contig 38848 bp, 44 predicted proteins | sample 174DNAGHGhighgp2_FD_193483 | JGI IMG/M metagenome (GOLD analysis project Ga0247610, IMG submission 193483) | Sheep rumen microbial communities from Palmerston North, Manawatu-Wanganui, New Zealand - 1742 DNA GHGhigh gp2 | ecosystem: Host-associated > Mammals > Digestive system > Stomach > Rumen...
TTCACCCCCCCCCCAACAAGAAAAAAAATAAAAGGAGATTTTTCTCCTTTTTTTTCGTGACCCCGCTGCGATTCGAACGCAGGACCTACTGCTTAGAAGGCAGTTGCTCTATCCAGCTGAGCTACGGGGCCAAAAACTTTAAATATTCTTCTTATTATTGTTTTTTAATCAAGTGATCCCGCTGAGGCTCGAACTCAGGACCCCAACATTAAAAGTGTTGTGCTCTACCTACTGAGCTACGAGATCTATTTATTTACACATATAAGGAATTAAGGATATGATTTTACCCACTTTCAACAATAATTTCATCAATGGAATAATAACAGTCTTCATTTTTATTCTCTAAGCTTTCTAATTTTGCATACCTTTTCAATACGTTTCTTATTCCCTCTATACTTGTATCTTTTATCCTAACTCCTATGAGAGTGTATATATAATTCGCTAAGCTTTCTAAATCATTAAGATATTTGATCCCAAATTTCCAACTATCTAGAATATATCTACTGGGAAAATATATACCTTTTTCATCATTAGTTACATATATCCCTCCTCCAATCTCCTCCGTATAGTAAAAAATATCTAGCTTAGGATATTTGGATTTTATAAACTTTATAAACTCTCTCCATTCACACGACATCCATGTAAATAACATATTCAATCTAAGAATGGGAGGTGATTTTTTGTCGTAAATGTCGTAAATAAAATGACTCATCCAACCTCCACATATTATATTTATATTATATGTACTATGGGGTAGTTTAGTTAATTTATCATAGAGAAGATCTAGAGATTCCTTATCTCCCACTAAAACATATTGTGTCTCCACCAGTTAAGCATAATAAACTTAGAGATTAGATAAGTTCAATCGCTTGTTTTACCCCCAGATCTCCAGGGATTTCCAAGAGCTCCATTGGTTCTGCGTATTTTCCATATTCATTTATTTTATAGATATTACCTGATTTTGCTCTAATCTTATATCCTGTTAATTTATTATTTTTTATTTGTAGTCTTATATAATCTAAGTGAAGTGGGTTATTTCCACTCCAAATAACATTATCTTCTGGATCTAAGACATCTACAAAAGGCTCCTCGGGTAAGTTAGTAAGATCAATTTTATTATCCATATTATCCATTGTTTTTATATTTTTTTCCATTCTTTTATTTCTATTCCATGTTCCCTAAATAACTCTTGAATAGGGACTCTTTCACTACATGGATTATCTTTTGCTTCATGAACTAGGAGTATTATTTCTGGTTCTTCACAGAATCCCTCAGACTCCTTTACTAGATTTGATATTTTTTCTATTGTTTTTATAAGATTATCAAAGTCAATAGCTTTAAGTCCCTGTCGATATTCAGAAAGAAATCTACAATTTTTATAATCCCTTTTATCACATGGACAACCACCAGCATGACAATTTTTAGGATTAAGTTCTTCTAATCTAAGCCCATTCCAAACACCATTTTTATCCTTCCAAACATGATTTTGGTTTTTAAAATTATGAAACCACTTAGGATCCCAAACAGCAGTACTAAGTGGAATCATATTAGGTTTAAAAAATCTAACATTATAAAAATAAGAAGTTAATATTTTCATTACATATAAGGAAATAAAATCGATAAAACGCACTTATAATGACTCTTATACTTTATATATGAATTTAATGTGTCAAATTAAAAGTTGAGAAGAAAGTTGATTTAAATTCGTTCTCGGCTTCTAATTTTTTTATAAATATAACTAAACAAAAAAAAATTATGATGTATGATTGATGATGATTACATGCTAAATGATGACGAGGAGTTGATAGAAGATCAATACTATCAACAAGATAAAGAAGATGAGGAAGATGAGTCTAATAATAGTACCGAAGAAGAAATAGAAGAGAAACCTCAAAAAAAAGTGGACTCCTCTATATACAGTGGAAGATTAACAAAGACTGAAATAGAATTTTTATCTTCTTACGATGACATTATTGATGCTAGTAAGAGAAGCAAAGATAATGTAATAGAAGATGCAGTATCTGTTGTTGTTAATGCTAATCCAAAACACAACTCTTCTGTTACTGTTGGCCATATTCTTCAAGATCTCCTTCATAAACAAGGTCACGCTCGTATGGTAAATTCTTCTTATACTCCAAATACAATTCTTCGTAGTGAAGATCTAGATCTAGATTTATACCAAGAAGATGATAGTGGATTTAATAAAAGATTTGCTCAAGAAGCCAGAGATCAAATCGCACGTTTTGTAGGATATCTTGCTAATCGTGATCTATCTAAGGACTCAGTTATTTCAAGGCGTAGAAAAGAACGTCAGCTTCCGGCGTTTATAATTTTTTTATTTTCATCCGGAATGTATGATTTAATCGTAAATTGCCCAACCATGCCCAAAGAATACTCTGTTCAAATAGATAGTGCTTTAGAGAGACTAACAAAAGCTAAGTATCAGATAGTAGAAGATTTAGCTAGGCGATATGAAGAAATGGGGAGACCTAAGGTAGCAGAAAGAGTTAGGAAATTACAGACGGCATGGTTTTTACGTGAACCAGCTGAAATTAGAACAGCCTCAGAATATGCAGATCTTGATTTAACTTATGATGATGTAATAATTTATAGAGAATATAGATCTAAATTTATGAATTCTTCTAAAGTTATAACACAAGACGTTATTTCTGAATTAATTGAGGTCGTTATTGACTCTGATGCGGGAGTTTATGAAAAACTAAAAGATAAAACTAGAGCTGAGGCTATTGCAGATGTAAAACAGGTTTATAAAAATTGGGCTAAAGATAATCCTGTAGATTCATCCTTGGCTTCTAGTATTATTTGGAGAAAAATAGATTCTATAAATTCTTTAAAAATTTAATGTATGGCAGTATCTTTAGATTTATTAACTGATGAAGCTATTGTAGATTACAGTAGAAGCGATGGTAAGGATAGAATCCTGTATGACTATGGCGATTTAAATCTTAGGTATGATACTCCGCATCCTTTTCCAGGTGGTGTTTATGATGTTGATATCTTTGGATCACCTATTGAGGATAGATGTATTTGCGGAAAGATCAGGCAACCTAGTAATGAACCTTGCCCTAACTGTGGAGCGAGGGTATTTTCTAAAGCTGATGGTTTAAGAAGGTTTGCTAGAATAGAACTACCTTTTTACTACTTAAATGATCTCCGATTTGATATCTTCAAAAAATTATTTGATGATATTTTTAGCGACTGTATTATAACCTTAGATTTCGCTAGTGATTTAAAACGAACTGGATATAGTGCTTCTAGAAATGGAAAAAAGCTTGGTATTAAGGTTTTTGATACCTGTCAATTTTCATTTAATAAGAAAAAGAATGAGCTTATTATTTCAGAGTTTATAGACGATGAAAGTAAGTGTTCTTACGAAGGATTAATAAAAATAATTGGGGAGCATTTTCCAGATCGTTTACCAGAATTTATGAAGCTCATTAATCACTATTATCTTGTTCAGCCAGCTATGATGAGACCCTTCACATTGGTACATAAAGATGGTAAAACCTTAATGGGGTCTAATAGTCTAAGCGTTTGGTATAGCATTGTGATTAGATTGTGCTGTGTTGAAGCCAAGAGGAGCAATGATCTAAATTATGAGGATGTTATGAAAAATTTGAAAACACCCGGAGAAAGAGTTAGATATACAGCTCTCTTACGTGCTTTATTAAATGCTGGAAAAAAGGAGGCTACGGAATTACTTAATACAACTAAAGAAAACTTGGCTCGTAAACTTTATGCTGTACGTACTAAGAATTCCGCCAGATGTCCTATTGTCCCTAGTACAACATTAAAGCTTGATGAAATTGGAGTACCAAGATCAATTGCTTATGAAATGTGTAGAGAGGGATTTTTAGGATATTTACAAAGTGAATTAAACTTTTCGAGAGAAGAAGCCCTTAAAGCAACTAAAGTGGAAGCTATGAATCCTGAAACGCAAAAATTATTTCAAGAGTATGCGGAAAAACAGGTCGTGCTAGTATTAAATCTGGTACGTAAAAGTGAGAATTGCTGGGATTAGATTAATCTAAAATCAGCAGCTTGTTTATAGGAAAAAAATTAAAAACAGATATGAAATTAGAACGAAAACTATATAGTAATAATTTCTCTGATCTGTTACTTGGATTTAATCGATCTGAACATATGAAACAACTTCATAAAGAGGGTCGGTATAATGGAACCTCTAAGATTGGTATTTGGAACAGCTCAGAGGAAAAACGAGAAAGAATGAAAAATATCCGAGAGAAGAATAGTTTAAATAAAACTTCAAGAGGATATGGGAGTGAATATCATATGAGAATGGCGAATAGAACACTCCTACATAATAAATTTCAGGGACAAATGGGTTTTATGTATTTTTTAGAATTTCCAAAAACAATTAAAGTAGGATTTTCAAAAGAATGGCATAGACGATTGGATAAAGAAATTACTGGAGGTAGAGTTATTTTAATCATATCGGGCCCAACAAATGACCTCGCTGATCTAGAATTTGATACTTTTATTGAATTTCAGGAGTTTACAAAACTAAATGAAACTGGTACTAGATACACAGAATTCCTAGATAAAAAAGCAAAAAAAGAAGTTTATAATTTTCTTCTAAAAAAAGTTAAAGAAAACAATAAATTAAAAATTGATGTAAAAAATCATCTATAAACAAGTTCAACGACTATGTACACTAATTAAAGATATAGTCTATGATTAGGTTGAAGAACTTAATCTATTGAGTAAATCGCCAACCTTCTCTCCACGAATATAGTATGTACGCATGCTATATTAGATTAGTAGATGACTATGCTATTAGCTATCCTATTGCATTGTGTGGACCATTAAATGCTGACTTCGATGGTGATACTGTAGCTTTACAGTTAGTACCAGAAGATGTTAAGGATGATGTCTACAATAAGATGTCAGCTAAGTATATGCATACCTATAAGAAAAATAATAACCCTATTTTTTCAATAAATCACGAAACCCTTAATGGTTTAGCTGTAGCTTCAGAGTATACTCCAGAAGATCCAAATGAATTAGTTGAGCCAAGATATTTCTATACGGATTATGTACAGCTATTAAAGGATGTAGAGGTTGAAAGAAAAATAAAAGTAGGAACTCCTATAGTATTTACTGGTAAAATAGGAAATGTAGAATACCAAAGTAAAGTTACTAGTTATGGAAGAATAAGAATCTCTAAAATATTGGATGTAGATTTAGAGAAAATCAATGTTCTAAAAACCCCACAATCCCGAATAGATGCCAAAGCTGCAACTAAATTAAGTGCATATCTTAATGAAGTTGAAAATGGCCTTGAGAAAAGAAGGGATCTACAGGTTTTTGCACTTAGAGTAGTAACATTGGCTGGTGTAACAACTTTCGATTTTAAAACTCTCTATGTTGATACTAATACAAAAACTTATAAAGAAATATGTAAAATTGCTGATAGTCCTGATTTAACTGATCAACAAAAATTAGCAATGATATCCGATAAGTATATTGAGTATGAAAAAGAAGTAGAGGATTTATATTCGGATGACCTTAAGAATGAGCTTTCTAGAGCTGCTAGGGTTTCCTTGGCTAGTATAAAAGCTCTAAATATGCCCCAACTAATTGTGAGTGGTATTGATGAAAAGCCTGTTATTACTAGAGGAAACTTACTCTCTGGCTACACAGAGAAGGATATGATTTTCCACACTATAGAAAACAGAGCCCTACTAACAATTAAACAAAGTGGTGTTTTATTAATTTTAATCCCGATAATATGGAGCACCACTATAAAAAACAGAGAATTGCTGGAAAAAATAATTAAATTAAATCAGCAGCTTATATGGAAAATATTAAATTAGATGATGTTTTAAAGGTACTTACGACAGTGACAACTTTATTGTTCGCTGCCTCTGAAGTACTAAAACAAGCACGACTAATGAAAGAAAAAGAATAAATCGTGTAAGTTCAACGACTATGTACTGTATAAAGATATAGTCTTATGAACTATAGAAATATAGTTCCACGAGATGTTTTTTGTGTCTCGTGTCCTTCATCGGGATTTGTAAATAGACAGATATCATTCCTTCTCAACAACTTCATATATCATGAAGGAGAAGACGAAACTAATCCAGGATTGTTAATTCCAAGATACAAAGCCCTAGGTAGAACTGCGCCAGATGGTAAGGTATTTCCAGACAAACCAGTAGCAAGAGAAAGTGAATCTGAATTAGTCAGAGTAAGATCAATTGTTACTAAAAGAGATGGAGATTTAAATACGGTAACGCCAGATCTAATAGGTACAAAATTTAAGGATTTTACAGATGGGGCTGCTATCGGTCTCTCATTTGGTACTAGTTTCGGAGAAGGAACTACTCAAGCTGCATTAGGTCTTAAACACGGAGGTCATGAAAAAATTATAGATACCTCTGGATATCTAGTTGCACCAAAACCATGTGAATTTATTGAGGATGGTAAGTGGATCATTCTTAAAGTTCGTGGTGGAGAATTAAGGTATCCCAGACCTGATAATTTAGTAACACTCAATAAAACCAAGTTTGAAAAAGGAGAACATGTTTGTATTGCTTATAACACCACCTCTCCTATGTATAAGTTGAATGCTCTTATTAAATTAATGAAAGCAAAAGAATCATATGGATCAAGATATTTCGAAAAAGAAGTTGTCCAGATCTCAGATTGTTATGCTTATGAGACCGGAGTAATTCATTATATTGAGGACAAGGATGGATATATACATGTTAAGATTGGAGATAGAGAATATCAATACAATCCTACGGCAATGTATTATTTTCCAGACGGATCTACAGTTAATAAATTTGATAGAATATGTTCTGGAGTAATTAATATGCAACATGTAGTCTCTGAAGTGAAAGATCTTAATGATATTTATCTAATTTTTAGAAAAGAGATTTTTACTCTCACTGATAAGAATTTTGTAAATACAGGAGTAACTGATCTTCACGGAACGCAGGAAGAAATTATAGAATTTTTATTCACTGGATTAACTACAATAAAACTCGATCCTAAAACATTAGATATAGAGAGTATTGACTATAACGGAACTCAAAAGGCAATTACTAGAGGGACATCCTTCTATACTGCATTGAGTTATGGTTATGGTAGTAAGGTTGTATCCGGAGCAATAAAAGGAGATGTAAACTTAAGTGGCGATGTGATAACGACTATAATTGTTGTCCTTAATGTATATATAGTAAGTAGAAAGACAAATTAGTAGATTTAAAAACACTACTACTTACTCTATAATACAATTAAGAAAAATAAGAATTGCTGGAACTAGGGTATACTAGAATCAGCAGCTTAAAAAAAATTAAGTTCAACGACTATGTATATTTAAAAATGATATAGTCTAATATTATATGAAAGTATAATCAAAATGGACAAATGTTATCTTAGGTTTACTTATTAATGATACACTTGATAAAAAATGAAGACAGTTAATTTAGAATTAGTTTTTGAAGATAATAACAACGAAGACATAAATATAAAAATTATGGTAAAAAAGGGAGGTGGGGTAGATATAAAAACACTACCTACCTCTCCTAAACCAATAAATACAGAAGAAAAGCCGAGTACTGGGGATAGTACTCCTGAAAAATCTAAGAGGTCTACCACTAAGAAAAAAGTTAGCGGAAATTTAATGGACCTAGATATTTAATAGGTAGTATAAATGAATGATAATTATTATAAAATAACGTTATCTTATGAGATACCTTATAATGTCTTAGATAGTCAAGACTCTAATGTTGTAGCAGCGAGAGAAATACTTTATGAAAGTCTTAAAAATATAATTCCAGAAAAGTATGAAAAATTCTCTCTCAAGTTAACCCTATTCCAGCTTAAAGATACATATAATTTTATAGTAGTATATGATGCTCTAATAAGATCAAATGGAGATCTTCCAATGGAAGAATATGTATCGGCTAGAGACTTAAAAGATAAGATAAAAAATGAGTTAGAGGAGTTTTTTACTTCCGTAGACTGTGAATACAAACAATTGAAGATAAAACCAATATTATGAGTAGTTTTAATGATTATCTAAAAAACACTGGAGTTAGTATAATTGTTAATAGATTCTTTAAAGGAGCTGATATTTATAGTAAACATAAAATCACTTCTTTAGATTATGACTTTGTAGAAGAACCACCCTTACCAGCTTCTTATTACTTAGAAAATGGTTTGACGAATTCTCATAAAATTAGAGTCAAGTATACCTTAGACTATGACCCACAACTTTTTTATAGTACTTTTGAAATACCTAAGGAGATTGATGGGGCTTTTATCATAGAAGGTGCATATAGAATCTCAACAAATAAACTAAGCTCGGACTATGAATGTCGTATACAAATGTCTGGAACAGGGGATTATTGTATAAACTTCGATTACCTTAGACGTTACGACATAAAAAAGAGTATATTAAAAATAAAAAGGTTCGATTCTCTGACAAATACAGTTGATCGTGGACTTGAAATACCTTATGATAAGATAGATAGTCTTGTAGGTGAAAAGAAAGAGTTACTAAAACTTACAGAAACTCAAATAAAGAAGTTTCAAATCAAATTGGACCTTGATTATACTCCGGAATATATTACAACTAAATTGATTCAAGAGTGTCTAGCTTTTGGCGATGATAGAATTAGGGATTTAATTATAGATAAAAAGATTGACAGTGTTTCTACTGGTTTCATGCAACATATGTTCAGAAGCAATAATGGACGTAATTATATAATGGCACGTAGTAGAATCAATGACTACTTCACTAAATATGGAAAACTACAAGATGAGATAACAGCAATTACTCGTCTTGCATTTAAGTACTTTAAAGGATCTAGTGAAGCAAAATCTGGAGAAGCTAATTTACAAGTCCCTCCAGGAATCAACGCCATAAATCTAGACTCACTGGGAAGTAAAATTACAATCCCAGAAACTGTAGCCTATAATGATACTATGTCAGATATTATAGATGTCGCAGATACTCCAAATAACCAGAACATCAGTAAACAAAACTCACTAACTGTTTCAGCCCATATTACTGATGAAGGTGTTTTATTTGATGTATACGATAAAGAATTTAATAAGATAACAATAAAATATCTTGATTACTTAAATTCTAAAGTATGTGCATCTGAATATGTGGACTATAAAAAACTACAACTTAAACCAAATGAAAATGGTGAAGTTGAGGTAAAATATAGAATGAAAAGAAAGATGGTAAAAGTTGATGAAATAGACCTCATTGACTTACATCCTGACTATAGACTCTCACCTACCAATAGACGAATTCCTTTCTTTAACTATACCGATTCTGTGAGACTTTCTATGGGTTCTAGTATGTTAAAACAATCTATCCCATTAGTAAATGCTCAAAGACCACTAGTTGATACAGGTAACACTGAAGAATTACACACCAATATACTCAATGAACAATTTGAGTATGATGAAGGTAAAGTAGTTGAAATTGATAGTGATAAAGTAACTATTGAACTTCCTAATGGTGAAAAAACAGAAGTTCTTAGAAGAACTGCAATTCAGTCAATCAATGATGTGAGTGTTTATACAGAACCTAAGGTAAAGGTTGGACAGAAAGTTAAAAAAGGTGATGTAATTTGTGGTGCTGTTGGATTACAGGACGATACATACAAAATGGGATTAAATACTTTAGTCTTGTTTCATGCAATGTTCGGTTATGTTAATGAAGATGCTCTAGTAGTATCAGAATCTTATGCTAATCGAATGACTCACTATAGTATTATAGACCTTAGTATAGATATTAAAAACTCTACATCCCTTAAATGGATAGCCCCAATAGGAACCAGAGTAAGATCTGGGGACTCTATTGTAACTATATTTAAAGCTGTTCGATTAGATGAAATTAATAGAACTCTAAATGAAAAACTAGGGGGATTATTTGGTGAGGAAGGAACTGACCTAACTCAATATACTATAGAAGATTTCCTGAAAGTGCCTAATAACATCGAAGAAGCTTACGTATCAGATGTTATGATTCAGGAAAATAAAGGTGTTCGTATTCCTAGAAACGTGAAAAAACCTGATTTTTCTTTTGCTAGAGAATCAGAGAAGGTTATGAAAGAATACGATAAGAATAAGGATAGAAAACCAATATACGATAGATTTCCAGAATACGTAGCTTCAGACACACTAGATCCAATAAACCTTGATAACAAAAACTATAAGGTAGTATATACTCTTAGAATTAGACTTATTAAGGTTACTGGTCTTATGGTGGGATCTAAGGTTACGAACCGTTATGGAGGTAAAGGTGTGATATCTAAAGTTTTACCGGATGAAAAAATGCCGATAATGATAGATAAAGCCTCTGGAAAACAATATCGTGTTGAAGTAGTAATGAACCCTTTTTACAATTTGAAGGAGGGTGTAAAATTGTATAAAAATGCTGGAACGACATAATAAAGTCAATCAGCAGTATCTTAATTATTAATTAAACCATGATGTGATTATTAATAAAATAAAAGATATTCAACGACTACATATATAACTCGAAAGAGATGATATAGTCTATTTAATATAGAAATATATTAAATAAAAGATTCAACTATAAACAATTTGTAGTTGTAAAATTGTATCAAAATGCTGAAATAAATTAGACATTAATTAAATCAGCAATAACTTATATTTATATTATTAACAATAATAGTGAATATAAATTAATATAAGTTATTCAACGACTAAACATACAACAGATATAATTCTGATGATATAGTCTATGTTTAATATGAAAATATTAGACTACTGAAATCGTAAAATAGCAGGCGTTCTTATGGAGTCGTCTTTAGGTCTTATTGCACACAAACTTTATGAGCTTGTAGAGGAATATAAGACAACAAAGACTGGACAAAAGAAGATAATGCCATTAATCCAAAAACACTATCCAGGAAGGTATGATAATATGGCGGTAGAAGACTTTATAGCTTTACATAATTCTAAGCCTATCGAAGAGGTTTACTATTTTAATGTAGGGAGTTATTCAGATTTTACTCCAGAAATGATACAAGAATGGATGGATGACTTGGGTATAGAATCGCAATCTGAAATACTTATGCCGACTGAAGATTTAACTGATACTGAAGAGTTGAAGAAAAACCTAAGTCCGGAAGAGTATGAGAAGATTATTGCGGGAATGAAAGGAAAATATACTAAAGTTGATCGTAAGCTTCAATGTGGTTGGATGACATTGGAAGAACTTTATCATATTCCTTCATACTCAAGTAAAGTCACTAGCTCCTTATTTGGTGTTGATGTTAGTTTCAGAAGAGACGAGCCTATTATGGGTAAGGGTCGTTATAGAGAAACTGGACAACAAATCGGAGAGGATGAGCTAAAAATCTTACTAAGTAGAAACGTAAGATCATATATAGAAGCAGCTCGAGGAAATACAGATAGAGAACAAAACCAGCTATTCCTAAATAACCTTCTGGGACTTGGATTAACAGTAAAGACAGATGAAGGTTATAGACAAGGAGGATCAGCATTCAGAACAGACATCGGGAAATTAAAAACAAAATTTCGCCTAAAAAATCAAATCAAGAATAAACAATGAAGACTACTGAGGGAATGAATAGCTGTCTAATGTCGGCAGTTAATTTAATAATGCCAGTGAGTCTCGGAAGTATTTTTGATTCTGAGGATGTCACTGAGCTTGAACTAGATTCACACGCTACAATAATTTACGCGAAGAATAAAACAATAGAAAAAGATGAGTTAATAAAAGATATAGGTTTGATATTAGAGCCAGACCAACTTAATTCTCTTATTAATTATGAGCGTGAATATGATGTGTTTGATGTGTGTGATCTTAGCTTGTTTGAGAACGACGAGGATATACTTGTATTAAAGCTTAAAGATTCAGAGTGTAAAGAATATCTCACTCTATTAAATAAAGCTTTATCTACCAAGTATGATATAACGTCGGATTTCTCAAGCTATACACCACACATTACTTTAGCTACATTAAAAAAAGGAGAAGGTAAAAAATATCTAAATGATGAGATAGTTAGAAAAGTTTTAGAAGACTCACGACTTGCTTTTGAGGATTTAATTGTTTCACACGGCAAAGAAGGGGAACCAGATAAAACACAATATTTTCTGACAAATAAAAATTGCGTTGATAGATATTTTAGACTTTATAACTTAAGACAAAGAAATAAAGAGCTAAATGAATAAAAATAAAGGGAGGGATATTAATTTATCTCTCCTTTTATTTCCTTATATAAAAAATAAAATAAAAATATGATAAAAGAAAAAGATTTATTGCCGAAATCAAAACAGGAATGGGCAGAATACTTTCTTAATACCTGTCCTAATAACATAGAAACAGTATCAGATCCAAAAGAGATGATGATTGGAATGTTTTTAGCCGCGAGTGATCTTTTTTCTATATTAGCAGTAGATAATGATGGATCAAGACGTGCTATTCATAATATTATTGACTGTGAAATCGAATCATATAAAAAGCAAATATTATGACAGAAAGAGAAATTAAATTGTTAGAAAAAGTAAAAAACACATCTCCAATTTACTTATATCAGGACTTTAATGTTAACCCAGGGAGAAAAGGAAAGATCATGGATATAGATGATTTTACATCTCTTTGGGAAGAATTCTGTGAAAAACGAGATTGTAGTACTTATGATATCTTTTTTGAAGATTATTTTAAAAAAGATCAAAAAATACAATTTGATTTTGAAAATGTAGAGGAAATAGATAGTGGAGAATTATCCTGTGGTGTTCCCTGGATTCTATATATGGCTGGCGGAGATTGGGAATTACCTGTATATTTCTTCTTATATCCCGATGAGAAGGAAAAGCCAAGAATGTATATTCCAACAAAAGGTAATGTTTTTCATAAGTCATTAAAAGTTGCTTATGGAAGTATTATGGATAAACTTGACTCCTTGAACCTAGAAAATGAGAACTATGTTGCTATTGAAAATATAATCAAGGAATCTGGATTAGCAAAGGGATATAATAAAAAAGAAATAGATACGGTTGTCAAAGAAATTTGTTGTGATAGTTCTGATCTTTATGAAGAGCTAATTCAAAATTCAGTCCAATATAATATAGATTGGATGGAAGAAGAATTTGAAAACCGAATAATTGCGGTATGAAAAAATTTGTTATAGGTTTTGTTTTCTGTCTACTATTAATCGGATGTAATAATAGTACTGACATAGATCCAATAAAGAGGGTCTATATGTCAGAGGTTCTAGAAAAACATCAGATTGTAGTATTAGTTTCTAAAATGGAAGATGGAACTGGAGTAGTCCTTAGACGAACGGCATATATACGTGATCTGAGCGATTCTATTATATACTATATTCCAGATATTCCGTTAAAAATATGGGATGATTATTTTAAAGATGCACAAAAAGGAGATACTATACGTTTTTATTAAGAAAAAAAATAAAGGAGAAATTATATCTCCTTTTTTTTATTTTTAATCATCTATAAAATAACCAATAACAACACCTACATTACTCTTAAATGAAATAGGAGTATCAATATCATACTTTTTTATCTTCTCACAATACCCCTCGAATGTTAGAAATTCTTTATCCTCTACAACATCACTTTTAATATAAGGAACAATAAAACACTCCGCACCTTTATTTAATTTAGGGATACTTCTTTTTTCGGGTTCTAAAAATTTAATGAAGGACTGTCCGCTTTTCCAAGAATCAAAGTCCTCTATTTTAAATAATGAAAAATAATATTTCATAGCATTATGTTGAGTAATAGTATCCAATTAAGACAAGTTCATCATTATACCCAGAAAAGAATTGAGGATCATTAATTATTTCTTTATATTCTTCTGGAGTTAGGTATAAATAATCAGATAGTTCTCCTCTTAAAACTTCAGATGGTATTTTTTCTGTTTTTATTAATTCTTGTATATAACCCTTTATTTCTTCAGGTGAAATAAAATCCCCCTCTTCAAAATTTCTACCCTCTATTATTAAAGATCCTATAGAAGCAAGTATTCGATCTTCTATATCAACCTTATCATAATAATAGGCATCCACAGAATGATTTCCCCACTCTTCAAAACCTTTTATTTCCCCAGTTCTTCCATTGTCAAGCAGGTTTTCTTCATCAAAATCAAGTGTAAATTTAATTGCTATTTTATGACTTATCCAATCCTTATAATCTTTTTTTGTTAATAAGGTTATAGAATGTACGCTAGAACTATTGGTCTCAAATAGACCATATCTAATCTGTTTCATCAATTATAAGGAAATAAAAAGAAAGGAGATATAATTTCTCCTTTTATTTTTTAATTATTTCCTGTAGATCTTTACATAGACTACAACACAAATCATCAATCCTATCCCAGATATTAGGGTCAATCTCCCGTATTTCTCCAGACATTCTTTTATTCACAAAATCTAAGCCGGGAATAACATCTCCTTCGGCATTGATGTCCTTGATGATTTGATATCCTGAATGAGAATCTGGTTGAAGTATAAAACAAATAGTATCAATAATTGGACGACCCTCTGGAGTATATCCAGTACATTTATGAAGTAGTCCATTATTTATTCTATAAACTTTTCCAGGTAGATAATATTGTTGACTAAACTCCTCTTGTGTAATATCTTTTCCTACACTCACAATAGGCATATGATCTTTCTCATCTGATTTTTTCAGATCCTCTAGAATTGGTTCTACATCTTCATAAGATGGCATTACGTCAAAAAACTTAATATCACCAATAGTTATCAGACCAAGTATTGAAATATAATTGTCGTCACCTATTTCTTTTAAAGTAGTGTGTTTTTTTTTGATCTCGAAATAATTCGCTACTATTTCTTCGTAGAGTTCTGGAAATTCTTTTTTTATAGTGCTTAAAGATAATCTGGAATTATAATCATATTTTCCAATAATCCCACCACTGATACAAAAATCACTAAAACTACTATCATTATCTAGAAGAAGTGGGTTTTTAAGTTTATCATTATTGCACAAATCTTTAAGTTTACAAAAATGACATAACAGTGCCCCCTCCTCTTTCTCTACTTTTTCAGTTATTTCAGAATCAATGAAGAATCTGATATCAACTTTTTTACCATTGACATTTACACTAACAATTCTTTTTGTTTTTTTCATTTCTTTTTAAATTTTTAAATCCTCTAAAATAGGTTCTACGTCTTCATAACAGGGAAGAATATATGAAAAATTATATATTTCATCGGACAGAATAAAGATAACTTCCCCTAATGTAAAATATTTTTTTCCAGGTAACTTATTATTAAGTTCTTTTACTAATAATTCATACAGGTCAGGATTATGGTTATTATGATTATCTTTAATTACCTCTAACTCTTTTAACTCCTTTAATGATATCAATTCCTCAAATCCCTTATTCATAGAGTCTATACCTACTGAAGCAGAAGTACAAAAATTAACAAAATTATAATTATTATCAGATAGGTGATAGGGATCTTTTAGTTTTTCACACACACCAAAGAGTTTACAGTACTTCTTACAAACTATCGCATCACCTTCTTCTTTACATTTATCTACTATTTCAGGATCTTCAAAAAACCTAATATCAACTTTTTTACCATTAACCTCCACACTAACGGTTCTTATTAAATTTTTCATTTCTTTTTATTTTTTTTTGTTTTTTTTTATTTTTAGGAAGAGTTACTGTTCCACCACTCTCTTCAATCAAACTTATAGCTGCCTGAATGGATTGGCGTTTAAAGTCTTCATCTCTTCGGCGCATTATCTCCTTCTCCTCTTCTTCTTTCATTACAATCTCATCAATTGTTTCCCTTTGTTTTGCCATGCGTTCATTATATTGTTCCTCGGGCTCCTTCTCATTCCAGCAGAGGTTACAATAATATTCAGCAACTTCATCTGCACCATTCGGATTATATCTAAATTCTTTCCCACCAATCTCATAGTGTAAATTATTGAACTCTATACCACAGTTCTTTAGATATCTTTCTTTTTCTTTCAATCTTTCGATCAATAAAGTTAGATCCTCCTCGGTAAGACTAACCTCATTATCACAAACTCCTGAATAAAGAGAAATTCTTTCAACTTTTTCTTGATTAAAAATATTATCATCTAAATAATGTCCTTTATACATCATATCAATTATAAGGAATTTAATATAATCTTCTCATAAGGCCCTAAATGTAATTTTTTTTCCATCTCAAAAGCATATTAAACCCTTATATATGTGATGAAAGAGTAGCAATACTTTTTCGAATATCACCGCAGATTAGACCTACTACTGAATCCACTAAGGTAGTAAAGTTTGATCTGATTTTTTTTTAATTTATAAAGGATATATAACAAAAATATAATCCAGAATAGAATATTAACAAAAAAAATACATAAAAAATGAAAAAGCTTAGTATAAAAAAAGTATGTCGCTTCATAGCGACATTTATTGGTGGCATTGCAGCATCCGTGGTGAACTTAGCCTGGATGCTAGACAAAGATAACGCCTGTAAGGTGATTTTTGGAGTCACCTCAGCAATATTCACTGCCTATTGCTTTCTCAAGTCAATGGGCACTAAATGGTAGAAAAGAGTGTAATAAAGAAATAGAGATTAAGTCTCTATTTCTTCTTTATTTTTCCTGTTTGTGCGTTAATTATTATATCTCCAAGAACAAATACTGAGCTTCCTTTTTGGGGCTGAAAAAGTTTAATTGTATTGTTATCATAGTTTATATTATTTAACTTGATTGTATTTATTACTCCCCTTAAAGATAATCCAACACTATCTTCAAAATTTATTGGAGAGTTTTCAGAATAAGATTTTATTTCACTAATATTGAAGGTAGTGACAATATTATTTTTTAGGTGATTCACTTTAAACCATTCTCCATTACTTTTTCTAAAAACATTAGTAATTTGTTTAATTCTCGAAGAATCTGATATAGGATTTCTATCAAATTCTATTGTAGATTCATAAAAATCACAATTACGATATTGTGATAGGTCCTTATCTATTATTTTTTCATAATCATTACAACTATAATAATGATCACCGCTCTTATATGAACAACAATAAAATAGGATACAACTAATTAAAGTAATGATTAAATTTCCTTTTTTCATCTCATTAATTTTTATATATTGTCAATATAAAAGGAATTGAGGTGTTATTCAAGAAAAAAAAAATTAAATTAGGAGTATTTTTCCTCCTAATTTTGTTAATAGTGTTGATATCTGAAAAAAACATCTGTGAATCTTTAGTTCTGCTGTTATACTGTTTCAACCTTGAATTAGGTATCTTCAGGGTAGAGACTCAGATAAATACTCTACCTACAATATAATAGCCTAAAGTTAATTCATTAATGTTTTCATATCATTGTTATATATGATGAAAAATAATAGAGAGCGTTCCCACTCCCTTATTATTATTATTTTTATTGCTTAAGGCTTCTCTCCTTAAGTCTTTTGATATGTATATAAATTGTTCTTCAGATTCTCCATCATCAGTTCAACTTATAAATCAAACTCTGTATTTTTGATCACTACATACCCACTCTCTACTAAGCATTATAAAACATACAGAGTTTTATAATTCCTTTCAAGTTCACCAGATATATCTAGTTACTGTGTTTTGTATATCACTATTGATAAACCCTGAGGGCTATCTCAATATACAGGGGCCTAAGATTTCTTCAATCTTAGAATTGTTTTTCATTTTATAGTTAGATCATCTAGTCCAATATAAATAGAAGGACCAATGATCTTAAAATTTGTGTCAAATAACTCTTTTTTAATTTATTCCGCTTTTGGCCTAAACTTAGTACCCGGTTATGATTTCCCGTGAGACTAACAACAATCTCATTAAGGTTTAACTAAGCCATACGCATTTTATACTCGCCAAAACGAGTCTTAGGATTTAATTATACAAGTTCCCCGTATGCACCTTTAGTATGCTTCGTATAACTAGTATATGTTTCATATACACCTAAAAAAAATTAAGCATCCCTATATAGATTATTCATCTATATAGTTCAACTTTAGATAATGAAAGATTAGTACGTTTTCCCTCTCTTCCACTACATATATAAGGGTTTAAGGGGTTTTTGAGGTGGTAATTTTTTAGAGAAAAAAGAGCGTCTCACGACGCCCCAATTGATTATTAAATACCAATACCTACTAAAAATATTGACATATATAAGGATTTGAGGTATTTTTTTTAACGGTGATTTTTCAAAAAAAACCAGTAGCTTTAATTTACAAAAACACAGAATCGCTAAACCAAATACCTTATAATTGTATGGGGAAATAAAACCCATACTAAAAAGAATTAAATAAAATTTATAAAATATGAGTGAATTTAATAATATTAAATCTGATGAAATTAAGTTATTAAAATTCCCAGAGTCAGTTAGATCTAGAATTGGAATGTATCTAGGAGGAACCGATAGTACTGATACTCTATTACGTGAGATAGTAGATAACAGTCTAGATGAGAGTTATATAGCTGCTGATACAATTATCATAAACCGAAATTTAAACGGCTATAATCTAGTGGCTGACAATGGAAGGGGAATATCAATTGAATACTCCAGTGAGTTAAAAGATGGTGTTCCCATTGTTCAAGCTGATCTTTCGATTTGTGAGCTACATTCAGGATCAAAGTTTTCAGATAATAAAAATGCAACAGTAGGTATTAATGGCGTAGGCTCTTCAAGTGTTAATGCAGTATCTTCTAATTATATTCTTATGTCGAAGATAACTCCAGATAACTATGATAAGTCAACTAAAGATGTTTTTGATCTTTGGAATAACGCTGGACCTAGAAGCAAAAAAGACCTGTTTTATATTGTATGGTATAAAAAAGGTTATAAATATTTTGAAGGTGCATTGAAAAAATCTGATGCTGAAAAACTTATATTTTTAGAAGGCAAAAAAAGAGGAGCTACTTATGATGAGCTACCTACTGGAATGTCAACTATAGTATTGTTTCAACCAGATCCAGATATCTTCGAAAAATCAGCATTAAAACCTAACTTACCTTTAAAAAATTTACAGTATTTTCTTCTGATTCAAGAAAAGTTTTATAAGAAGAAAGTAACTATAGATATTGAAGGTACAGTATTTACAAGTGTTGATACTGAAAGATATCAATTTGAGTTTATGAAGAGAATTATACCGGAGGATACTAGTATGAATGAATATATTGATTTATATATTACATTCGAAGCTGATCCACAACTTAATCCAAAAGTTTATACCGGATCTGTTAATTCTCTAACGGTCGATTCTGGTGTTCATATTACTTGGGCCGAGAATTTCTTTTCTGAAGCACTAAAAGCAGAATTTGGAATAAAACACAGATATCTTACAAACGGTTTAAAGATGTGTGTTGTTGTATTAGCTAGTGAGGCCATTTATAATAGTCAAACGAAAGAAAAACTAAAAGGTCTTGCTAAAGTTAAACAATCAGATTTTGCACCGTTAGTAAAAGAATTCCAAAAGATTTTCAGAAAAAACTCAGATTATTGGAGTGAGCATGTAGGAAGATTAAATTACTTAGCTGACTCTATGAAACATTTGGGTGCTGCAGAAAAAGCTCAGAAAATTATAGATGATGCAGCTGGAAGAGGAATGTATAAAGGAAAATCAGAAATGGTAGATGGTTTTTCAGATGCAACAGCAGGACCTGGGGATAGGTGGGACTGTGAGATTTTTCTGACAGAGGGATTATCTCCAGCAGGTGCTCTAAAAGCCGCTAGAAAAACTACTAAGTATACAGCAGTTCTTCCATTGAGAGGCCGAGTTAAAAATGTAGTAAATGATAATGCAAATCAGATGATGGATAATAAAGAGTTGTTTACTATGTTCAAGGCAATAGGTTTAGGAATTGATGTTAATAATGTTACTTCCAATTGCCAAACACCAGAGGAAGCATATGAAATGATAAAACAAAAAACTAGATTTGGTAAATTAATAATAGCGACAGATGCAGATGAAGATGGCCTTGCTATTCAAAATGGCCTTCTATATGCGATTAGTAAATTTGCCAGATTTATGTTAGATTTTCATCTAGTATATATATGTGAATCTCCTATATTTGAACAGGATGGTAATTATTTCTATCCAAGTGATCAAAGAATTCCAGGGACTCAATTTCCCGTCGGATTAAACACATCAAAACATTTTAGGAGATTTAAGGGCCTAGGAGCTCTAAACCAAGATGATGTATATAATGCATTTTATGATAAATCTAAGCGTCGTTTATTTGTAGTAACGACTGACGGCATTGATTTTTCGATGAGAATGGTAGAAGATATTGATGCTAGAAAAGATTTTTTGTATGATAAAAATATATTAAGTAATCCCTATAACTTTAAAGATATTTAATCATGGGAAGAAAAAAGAAAGAAGAGAAGAATGAGTTATCTGTAGTAACTCAAGAACAACTAGAGAGATGTAAGGCTATTGGACAAATTTCTGAAGAGTGTTATACATTTTTTGGATCTTATGTAAATAACTTTAGAGCTATCGCAAATGTAGTTGATGGATTAAAAGTTTCTTATAAGAGACTAATTTGGGCAGCAATGCAATTTCCTAAAGGTAAAGATGTTCCAACAGCAAATTTAGTATCCTCACTTTCAAGATGGCATCCTCATGGTACTGCATCTTGTGAGGATCTAAATGCTAACTTAGTAAAAGCTGGTGTTTTTTCTGGAAATGGATTTTTTGGGTATACACAGATTGATGGAATAGTAAATCCACATGCTGCAACTAGGTATACGAAGAATAGGTTATCTGACGTTTATTGGGATATTCTTGGGGATGTAATAAAAGATGTTCCAATGATAGAAAGTCCACAAGGAGAAGAGGAGCCTATACACATGCCACTTCCACTACCTCTGTGTTTGAGGTGGGATACAAAAATACGGCTAACTGATGGAAGAGACCTGACCATTAAAGAACTTTCAGAGGAAGTGGAACAAGGCAAAGAAAACTATGTTCTATCTTGTACTCCGGATGGAGATTTTAGAGTTTCTAAAGTTATTGAGGGGAAGAAAACAAAAACAACCGGAGAATATGTTAGAATTACCTTAGATAATGGGGAGGTTATTAATTCCACCAGAGAACACCTTTTTTTAATGAGAGATGGAAATTATAAAAAAGCTGAGGAATTATTACCCAATGATTCATTAATGCCCGGCTATTTAAGTGTAGATAAGGACGGAAGACTTATGATAAAGAATAATTATTCTTTAAATGATGTTTATATTTATAGACTCTCTGATAAATATAATATCGAAATGGGGGTTTATGTTCCCGAAAATGGTCCGTCAATACATCATAGAGATCACAACAAATTAAATGACAATCCCGATAATTTAGTTAGACTAACTAGAGAAGAACATGGAAAACTTCACAAAGATGAATTTTTAAAAAATATTCATTCAGAAGAGGCAAATAGAAAAAGAAAAATTACTACAAAAGAATATTGGAGTAAGGAAGAAAACCACAAACTGGCCAGAGAAAGGTGGGAGAGAACCGGAGATATTGTTAATGAAAAAACCGGAAAAACCCGAAGAGAAGTGGCTAGAGATGTTCGGATTGCATACAATAAAAGTGAAGTTGGAAGGCAAAATGTTAGAAGATGGTGGAATACAGATGCTGGGAAAGCCGCAAAAATTAAATCTCAACAGGCCTTGGTTAAAAGAAATACTTCCTTAGAAATGAAGCAAAAGGTGAAAGATTATTGGAATTCACCTGAAGGCCTAATGCGAAAAGAAACGTTAAGGAATCCAAAAATGAATAGTGATCCTAACAATACTACTAGGGCACTTCGAGGAAAACTCCTCAAAAAGTATAAAGGATATTTAACCGAATTAGGGAATGAGAATTTGGCGTTAGAAAAAATAATGTCAGAATTCAATTTTAACAAATGGTTTAAGGATAAAGAAGATTTCTTAGAAGCATTAGAAACATATAATCATTCAGTAGTTTCTGTAGACTTCATTAACGGAGATAATGAGGATTTTTATGATATAATGGTTGATTCTAAGTATCATAATTTCTTGTTAAGTTCTGGTATTGTAGTTCATAATTGTCTATTCATGAAAACGATCGTATCAGGGTTAGGGGTTGGAATTTCGTGTGTATATCCAAACTTCTCCCCTAGTTCCTTATATGCTGCTTATATTAATGATAATCCTTATTTACTAGAGCCTAATATTAATATTCTGATAGATAAGGAAAATTCAGAACTTCAGAGATTATGGGAAACAGGAAAAGGTAGAGTTATATACTCTTATAAAATATATAGATCTACTAGTCCTGATGGTAGAAGTGATGGCATAGTATTCGAAGGAGACACTGGAATCTTTACCCCAAAGATAAATAAATTTGACAAGTTAGTTAATGATGGAAAAGTTTATATTGAAGATTTAACTGATGAGTGTGGTCCTAAACTATTCGTTGGTAGAATTCCTGGAGCTAAAGGAATTACGATAGAGGATATAGAGGCTATAGCAAGGAAAGCTTGTTATGACTCTACCACATATTCTCTTAATGTTACAAATGGAGAGTCTTGTTTTAGAATCCCATTAAAAGATTGGGTCAAGTTTACCTATGAAAATTATATAGAACTCATTGTACATGTTAATCAGAGGAGAATAGAAAAGTGCAAGTTCAATATCTCGGTTTTAGAAGCTCTTCCTATAATTACTGATTATATTCTTAATAAAAACCCAAAAGCTGATGATAAGGAAATTAAAAAAGCCTTAGGATACGATGAAGAAATAATATCTGTAGTTATGTCAAAACCAATTTCATATTTACGAAAGAACAAAGATACTGCAGATAGAATAAAAAAATTAAAAGATGAGCTGAAGACACTGAAGAATTTTAATCCAGTAATGTATACAGAAGAAATAATACGTAGATTATGAGGTACTTTATGATAGTTGATACTACGATTCATGAGGATTGTTTGGATTGTATGAAATTAATTCCTATATTTTTAACAGTAATCCCAGAAACTTATCAAAAGTCTATTCTCCCATCATTAATAATAGACTCCTTTGGGATTAATAATGAAAACAAAAGCCTTGAAGTCGTTCCATCTATTTATATTTGTGAACTTGATGAGGAGGATGAAGAAGATAAGGAGTGGATGTCAGATGAATCAAGACATAGAATCGAGTTAAAAGAGGTAACACTTCTTTATTAAATCAAAAAAAGGAATGTAAATAAAATAAAACATTCCTTTTATTTTCTTCGGACATAAATGAGAAAATCATCAAATTACATAAAAATTCAATTAAATCCCTTATCTATAGTGGAAATAGAAATGGAGCTTATAATTGTAAAATCATCGAAAAATGATATACCTAGACGGATTAAATTCAATAATTGAGGGAATCTATCTTCATGAGGAGCTCGGCAATGAGCTAAAATACTGTAATATATTTATAAATCCACAAAAAGTAAAATACCTCATTAGAAAAACAGTTATTATAAATACTTGTGAGTATTCAATAGAAAATATAAAGACGCTCGCAGATAATAAATGTAATATAATTTCTAGGGTATTTATAGATAGTCCATATGTTGAAATAAGACCATATATCCTAAGAATATGTCCAGAGATTATGTGGAATGGGAGGATAATTCAAAAACCCATTAAATTAGAAGAGGTGTTAGATAATAATTACTGTGATGTCGATTTGGAAGAATTTATGTTATACTTCCCTAAAATCTATAATTGCGTCGATGTACAAACAACAGATAATTATGGAAACTTATCTTCTTTGGGGTGGGTTTTGCAACAAGTCGGAGTAAATATATGTACAAAAACCCCACTTACTGATTTAGATGTTATAAAAACACAGAAAATAGAATTTACATAACAATAAATAATTATACACTGAAAAACAACTCGGTGTGTAATTAATTTTTTGCACTAACATAGTATTTATTTCCTTATATATGTGATTATGATTGATTTTGAAAAATGGCATGTGTTAATAGAAGCGTGTAAAAATTATTATATTTACTCAGTACCAACGGGCCTATCAGATGAAGAATTTGATGCACTAGAGGCCGCTGCTGCTGAGGAAGGCTTTTATGCCAGAGATTACGTTCTTGAAAAATACCAAAAAGGTAAGAAAGTAATCAACAGATACATCGAAAAAATTACTAAAACAAAAGTGACTGGAATGAGTATGTTAGATGCTCTTATCCAGAAACAAATGAACCACGGAAAGAAGGTCTATTGTGATCTTAAGTACGATGGTTCTAGTATAGCAATTTACCTAGATCCAAAAACAGGAATTCCACTTCAGGAAGTTACTGTTGGAAATATACATGTAGTGGAGGGAGGTGAACCAGGAATAGATCAAACTTGGAAGCTTGAATCATTCTTACCTGCCAGATTCCCAAAAGGAATTGTTGCTATACAAGCCGAAGCACTTATAGATACAACACGATTAGATGAGCCACAAAAAGCTAGACAAAGAGCTAATGGACTTATAAATTCAAAAGATCGTGATACTAGTCTTCTAACTTTACGAGCCTACCGTTATTACACCGATGATTCTCCGGCGGGATTAGCTCTTAGGAATATGGATTATAGAGAGGTCCTTAGCTCCTTTGAAACAATCCGAGATCATACTGGATATATTAAATTTGCACCCGCCGATGTATTCACGGTGGAGGAATTAGGCTCGATGTCCGGATATACCGAAAGCGATCATACTATAACTTCTACCGGTTCTTTCTTGAATGATGGTTGGGTTATGTATGATGAGCACGGAATTTGTCTCGGGGCACTAAAGTTTGCTGGAGCTGGTTCTAGTAGCGAGGATGTTATAAAAACCACAGCCAGAAGTATAATCTGGAATAATCAAGTCTCTAAAGGTAAAGATTCGTGGTCTGCCAATATAGAAATAGATCCGGTAGTAGTAAAAGGTATAACAATTAGAAAACCTTCTGCTGGATCTGTGAGAAAAATGGTAACAAATAATATAACTCCGGGGGCTGAAGTTAGTATCATCTTGGCTAACTCAACTATACCAATGATCGGAGAAGTGTTTAAACCTGGAAATGGTAACTTCTCTTGGCCAGTTTGTAGTTGTGGTTATCAGATGAGTGAAAAGGATATCTATGGTTCGCTATTAAAGTGTGGAAACCCTTTATGTACAGAACGAATAGAAAGAATGAAAAACTATCTTCAAACCTGTGGAGAAGTTATAGACCTGAATAAACTTTTAGTAATAGATCGATTTAATTGGAAAGATACAAATGTTAATCTTGATACTCTCTTGAGTCTTATCAATACTAATTTCATTAACACTGGATATGGTGATAATTATCGGGAGTATCTTATGAGTTTTATGAACTCAGATTTACAAAGAAGAAATATGGAACTCGTTTGGCGAGCGTCCTATAAAGCTTTATATGATGAAAAAATCAAAAAACGATACGGATTATAATAACATAACTGTATTCGTTAATAACATGATTATAGATAAATATGGGATTACGGCTAGAATAACTAGAATATGGGAATTCATCTTAAATATATTGTCTTTAGATGAGTTCTCTTTTCTTGATATGAAAACAATAAATCCCTTATTTGAATCTTGGCTAATTGATAATTTTATTGATTGGTCTAACGGTAAGGAAATTGATTTTTCTGAAGTTCGACAATCAATCTTAAACGCAGGAAGTTTTTCCTCAAAAGAAAAATTATTAATAGACCAAGATGAATTTGATGAAATGCTCTGGGGAATCTATTTAGCAATAAACCCCGGACAAAAACTAAAACTAAATAACAATAATTAAAAAAAATGATCGAAGTAAATTTGTATTCAGTAAACCCGAGTGATCCAAATGCCCGGGTTGGAAGATGTGTCGCCCGTAACCGTTTTGATAAGGAGGCTATGGGAATCAGTGTTGTAGACTTTGCCAAGGGTTTTCTTAAAGATAACCTTGATAAATTTGAAGGTGGCATTGGAAACAACACTTTAGAAGGCCTTATAAATTCTGATACAGTTCTATCTCGAAAAGATATGTCCTGTATTAATTATTTTCTGTCTAAGCTTGGTTATAAACTTCAAATCCAAAACGTTGCTGATGACGAAGAAAATGTAGAAGGAGTAAGCGGAGATATGATTGAATGGAATATTATAGATAATAATTTTATTCAGTTTGACTATCCCACTGCTACTAAATTAGTACCTGCACCTGGAACAGATATAATTAGTGTACTTAAACATATCATTGATCAGTCTGGATTATTTGACGAGACTAAATTCTCAGGTATGAAAAATCCATTTACAGAGCTTATCAGTAATGGTGAAAAAATAAAAAACATAACCGGCTCTACTAATGGCACTATAGTTGCTAAAATTTATGACCTTCTCGATAGTCTTGGTATCTCAATATTTTGTGCAACCAGTGAGGATTAAAAATGACAGAATTACAGAATGATTTATTAGAAATATATAATTCTCTAGTATTATTTAGTAAAACAACAATTACAACAAAATTTCCAAAACCAATTGAAGTCTGGTACGAAAAAGAAACTGGACTTATGGCTTTTGAACAAAAAGGAAAAACCGTTCGTATTCCTCAATTAATATATTATTGCTTGAATCTAGAAGGTCTGAAAAATAAAACTTACCTTCTTCCAGAGGATTACGACTATCTTATGTCTACCCTTAGAGAACTTATAAACTCAGGTAAACTTTTAGAAAATAGAGTATGTCTGTCCCCTGAGAATTATGGGTTTGATATATATGGGGTAAACAATAGAGAACTTTGGAAAGGACCAGAAATAATAGGACGAATGAGATTTATTTCCGGCAACTCTTGGATTTTTAAAAAAATCGTAAAACATAGATATAAAATATAACTATGAAACTAATAAAACCTAAAGATATTATTATAACTGACCCATATAATATATCTAAAGACTATGAATGGGGTGATGTTTTTTGTTGGAAAGATTATTCCATAAAATCTAATCTTTTTTCTGAATACTTGTGGTTTGATTATAATCAGGAAGGTGTGGTTTATGAAATGAATAAAAAATTAAATGAACCTGCCCTTATTGATATTATAGGAGCCTCACTTATTACTGATGACAAAATTGAGGACTTTAAAGAAAAAGATTATGTTAAACAATCTCTAAATAAATTACAAGAAAGTCAAAAAAGATTAGGAACATTCTCCCCTATTGTAGGTTGTATCGGAGTTTTTATTTTAGAAGAAGCTCTAGTATATAACCCCGATTTTCTTACTGGACTCTCTATTAAATGTTATACTATCATAAAAGAGTTCAGCGGTAGAATAAAAATACAAGAAAATTTAACCGAGGATAATAATAAAATTAATATCCTTGGAATTGGAAATAAAACATTCTATACTATTTAAATGAAACAAATAAGATACAAAAATAAGTCAAAGTTCCAAAAACCCGAATATTCACATAAAACAGACTCGGGAATGGATATTAGAGCAAATATAGATCACATAGTAACTTTAGTACCAGGTGAAAGATTTATCGTACCTACTGGAATATATTTAGAAATTCCTGAAGACTATGAAATCCAAATACGACCTAGATCTGGATTGGCACTTAAAAAAGGAATTACTGTTCTCAATACTCCAGCTACTATAGATCAGAACTATAGAGGAGAGATAAAAGTAATACTAATCAATCTGGACTCAAATGAACAAACAATAGAACCTGGAGAAAGAATTGCTCAACTTGTTTTTGCTAAGGTTGAAAGAGCTGAATTAATTGAAGTAGATGAAATTGATGAAAACACAGACAGAGGAACCACTGGATTTGGAGACTCTGGAAAATTTTAAAAAATAAAAATATGGAAGATAAAATTAATATTAATGTAATTAGTACTGCAGATTTAGATTGGGAAAATTCTATTACTGATTGTAGTAACGGTGGTGAACTTATTTTTGGATATAAAAACACAATAGATCAGGAATTAGAAGATAAAGAGGAAAAATTATATCAGATTATAGTAAAAAGAAGTTATTCAGGAGATAGAAAAAACAAATTTTCAGTAAGTATTGTAACTACCTGGTCTTCCTATATGTATAATCTAATTCCAGTCGAGTATTTACAGAAAAATTTAATTGAAATACTAGAGAACCTTAAGGTGGATGGTGCAGTTTTAGCACATTTTAAACAAGTTTTAGAAGATTTAGAGAAATGAAAAAATTATTGTCTATAGATTTGGGATATTCTAGCGTAAAAGTAGCCTATTATACTGAAGCTGGGGCTCTACAACTTGATAAATATATTAGCGCAGTAGCAAAAATCGACGACCCAATGGAAATTGATGATGATATTATGTTTAAGTTGGGAGTCGATACTTATGTCCTCGGAGAAAGCGCATTAAAGGTTTCCAGATCTTTATTGCTTCCTCTAGAGAACTTCGAAGATATGAAAGCAGTCTACCCAGTCTGGATTTCTTATCTCCTGAAAAAATATGGAGGAGCTAACAATTTTGAAAAGGTTATTATAGGTTTATCTTTGGCATTTTCAGATAGAGCAGACGAATTACTACATAACCTATACCAAGTTCTTATGATACCTGAGGATAGCGGATATTTTATGTGCCTACCTCAAGGACTATCATGTAAATTGGCTTACTCTGATTATGGCCTTAATATTAGATCTGCCTCACACTCTTCTACAAAATTAGCTAACTATATCGTTGTGGATGGCGGATTTCTTACTGTCGATATGTGCGCCGTAGTTGCATCTAGTAGTTCAGCTGGTAGTGCTATTGGTATGCCTAATACTGGAATAATTAATATTGCATTTGATTTAGTAGATTACTTATATAAAGAATATCAAATTAAAGTATCTATTAAAGAAGCACAACAAATTATAGATTCTAATGGTATTCTAACAAGAAGAGCTAGAAGATACGACGTTTCCGACGCAGTAAAAGAGTTTACAAAAAAATATATAGGAAATGTATTAACACTCCTTGAAGAAAAATACTCTGAATTCCTAGATGCAGTAGATGGTGTTGTTATTCTTGGTGGTTTGGCTTACTTCTTCCAGCGCTACCTAGATGATAAAGACGTTATTTCAGAAATAGAAAAACACTTTGATATTTCATTTCTCTCATTTCCACCTGACCTAAGCGAATATTATAACTGCTATTCTTACTTAAAAGCAGCTGAAAAATTACTAAGTTAAGGTAGAAAACATGAGCAAGACCGTATATGGACAAGCATTTATTCAAAATGATAGCTTAGTTCAAGAAACAATAACTTTTGAAGAAGGACACTCAGATTGTATTAATGGTACCAGAGTTATAGTGGAAAATATTTGGGACGATCTAATGAGTGGACCTGAAGCATTGTATAGACACAATAATGAAAAAACCTATTTCTATTGGCCTTATACAATCACTAGCTTAGATAACGATGATATTACTCTCACCGTAAACTATAATTGTCCTCAACCAAAAGAGGGTTTATTAACTCCAGATATGGAAGAGAGCGAATTAAATAGTGAATGGGCTAAATATTGGCTAGCTAAAATAAAAACAGCTAATGAAAACGCTGAAAATTCCCTAGCTATACAAAGAAAAGAAGTAACCTTTCCTGGAACAACTTATATTAATCAGGAAGGAAACGTTGAAACTATTAATGATTACGTATTTAGAAATAACGATTTAGGAGATATTACTAACCTCCTAAGCCTTTTCTAAAAATAAAAATACCCTTATAGTGATTCTATGGGGTATTTTTTTATTTAATGATTAAATAACCATAAATATGTCAAATCTAACAATAAATAATGGAGGTATTATAACTAATTCTAGAGATCTCCCAAACCTAGACTTAAGATACGGTCCCTACGATAGTATTGAATCAGCTACGGAAGCTTTAGGAGATCTAATAACCCCAGGTCTTACTATAGGTATTCAAAATAATGAAAGGATTATTGAATACCAGGTAAATAATGATTACGAGTTTATCCCTAAAACATCCTCCTCTCAGTCTAATTATGATGACCTAGATAATCTTCCAAAAATTAACAATATAGAATTAAAGGGCAATAAAACTAATGAACAATTAGGAATACCAACAAAAACTTCTGATCTTATTAATGATAGTGGATTTATTAGTGAAGAAACAGAGCCCAGTTTTAATTCAAGTGTAGCAAAGAATATAACTGAAAATGATATAACAAATTGGAATAACAAATCAGATTTTAGTGGAAGTTATGATGATCTTACCAATAAACCTACCATCCCATCTAAAACTTCTGATCTTACTAATGATTCAAGTTTTATCTCTGCTTCCGATTTATCTACAGTAGCAACAACAGGAGATTATGATGATCTTACCAATAAACCTACCATCCCATCTAAAACTTCTGATTTGGTAAATGATAGTGAATTTATTAGTAGTGAATCAGAACCAGCTTTTAATTCAAGTGTAGCAAAGAATATAACTGAAAATGATATAACAAATTGGAATTCTAAGCAAGAAGAATTAGAAAGTGGGGTCAATATCAAGACTATTAATAATGAATCAATCTTGGGAAATGGAAATATTATTATTCCAAGGGGTGAAGATGGTGCACCAGGAAACAACGGACATAACCCATGCTTAGGAAGATTCTCGGCTGTGCAATCGACTTTTGCAGAGACACCACGTGCTGGGGATTACTACTTTGTGGACACGGTGGATACTTCAACGACTCCACCAACTGTTACTGAGACGAAGATATACAAGTATGACGGTACTCAATGGGATAGTGGCACGGTTGTGGACGTGAGCAACCTGACATTTAATAGCGGGGAGACCGTCATTGGCACTTCTATTGACGGGACGGGGCTGAAGAACCCTTTGCCGAATGCTTTGACTAAGGCAGGGGATGTTCAGCCATTAGTATCTGCTATGGGTGGGATGACTTTCAGAGAAGTCAAGCAGTCGGTGGGTACTCCTTATACAAGTTACCTAAATGGTAAATCTTGGGCTGTAGCCGGTCAAAGTGGTACAGCAAAACTGGTTGAGATACCTATTGTTGGAGAGGTTAAGTACATTAGGTTTTTGGGTCTCTTGTTCCAGATTAATACAACATCTTACATGGGATATGGCTTTAAAGATGCTAATGGGGATTTTATATACTGCCATCCATTTGAAGACCAAGGAGGAAGTGGAAGTCTACAGTTGAAAGAATATAAAGTTCCAATTCCTTTTGGTGCTGTAACATTTGTGACGGAGAAAGTTGCAGGAGCCTCACTTTTAAATGAGGGTAATTTTTACTGCTATTTCCAATACGGTAAAAATGTTCTCAATTCTTCATCTCTGTGGAAGAAAATAGAACCAATGAGTGAATGGAGGCCTAAAACAGTTTCTAGTAGTGGATATTATTGGTCGAATACTACTACTTTTTATCGTGAAACATTAGGGACATATAGTAGCGCATTGTGTGATGTATCTAGTGGACAATATGTAAGATTTACAACACTGGAAAAAGCAAATGAAGGAGCTTCCCAAATAGGCTATGTATTCTTGGATGAAAATTACCAATTGCTAAGTAATGCTATTTCAATACCATACAATACAGGAAAAACACTAGGAGAACTAACATTAAAAATTCCCACAGGAGCACATTATTTGGTGAGTTGCAATAAGTCTGTAACATACAATCCAAGTGATTTTTCGTACTATGTATTGTATGAAGAGTTACCAAACACAAAAACAAGCGACACTAAAAGTCAGATTGAAGTAGATTTAGTGTCTGGGATTTTATCATCAACAACGGGTAATTTCCCATCTGCGTATGATGAAAAATGGATGATGAAGGTGAAACATTGCCCGAAGTTCTATAAAGTAGAAGGGAGTGTCAAGTTTGACATCGCTGCACGTTTTACCGTGTTGTATTACGACAACAATCTGTCTTTCATAAAGGCAGAGGGTAACTCAGGAACTGAATTTGAAATTTTACACGATGGTTACATTCGAGTAAATGTATTTAATTATCCTCCATACGAGTCATTCGGTTTGCCAAACAAAATGACATTAACTGGTGTTATTGCCGAAACTTTCGGGAATAGAAGTGCAGATGAAGGTTTTCAAAACCTGTGGTTCCCAGTAAAAATAAACACCAAAGGTGCGCCAACTATTGACAACAATAATGGCTTGGAAATTGTAGACTATCAAACATTTACAAGCAATTTTGGGATGTTGCATCTTCCTGAAACTTACAGTAGGGACGGTGCTGGAACACCACTTATCATCTACCTACACGGAGCTGCAGAAAGATATACTATCAATTCTACTAGATTTGGTAATAATTGCAGATATTCTCCCGAATGGTCGGCTGCCGGATATGCACAACTTGATGTGGATATGATTCCGCAGGTGTATAATTTTACGGATACTAATACTTGTGGTACTGGCGATGATACCGCCTGTGTCGAAGCCGCCTATGAGTGGGTTATACAGCATTTTAACATAAGAAGGGATGGTGTGTACTTGTTCGGTAGGTCAAGGGGAGCAATGGGAGTACTTGGTATATTGTCAAGACTTAATCAAGTTAGGATGCCTGTTATATGTGGCTTAACAAATGCCGGAGCTAATTTCATCACTCTTTATGGGTTAAGAAATAAACAGACTACCAATTGGTGGGCAGCATTTTGTCAATCAATGGGTTTGACGAAATACAACCCTCCTGTAATTAATCCTAATCAAGTGCTTGTTTCTCAATCGGACATTGTGTCGTTTTTGACTACATACCTTGACGTATGGTGGGAAAAGGCAAGTGCATGTCTTGGCATGATGGTTGAGAATGGTTCTCAATATAAGACTGCTGCTGATATATGGGGGTTGCTTGTGTCAAGTTATGGTGGCACGACTGATGTCGGTAAGACTTTTATTGAAGACTTCCTTAATCTTTGCAAGTTCAGAAGTCCTGTACCTCTTAGATTTGATTGGTGCGTTGGTGATACAATCCAGACTTGGAACACTCCTTCAGAGTACGGCAATTATGCGAGAGCTACAAAAAATGCCTTTGTTGGGAATATGATTAATGGCAATGCGGTTTATCGTCAGTGGCCAAGTTGTGCAGGTGGTGAGCCACATTATCACGAGAAGTTTAATCTGATGAGTGAGGATTATACGCTGCCAAATGGAGCTGTGGTCGAAAATGCGTCTATGGCACAAGTGGAGTGGTTGTTGTGGGCTAGGCAGTATGATAATAGATTAGGGATGTGAGACTATGAAAAGGAGAATTCTAACTTGTAAATAAATAAGATAATTGCAACAAGAGAAAGATAAAAAAAAATAAATCATGAAAAACTATTTAAAATCACTAATAAAAAGTGGAACTGGAGATAGTTCTAAGGCATTTTCTTTAGTTTTATCTGCTATTATAGGAGCTCTATTAGGAGTTTGTATTTGTTTCATTCTAATTTTTGATGTAGCAATAGATGGAAAAATAGATACAAGTCTTGGAGATCTTGGAATATTTTTAATGGCAGTTGGAGTATTTATGGTTGGTGGTGGATTTTCAAAGACACTAACAGACAAGCCCTGGAAACACCACAAGCATGAAGACTTTGAAAATACTGAAAATGAAGAAGAATAAAATAAACTGGGAGTAACTCCCAGTTTTATTTTTTTTATAATACACACACTTTTATGTTATTTTATTAATATAGTACTTAAAAATACACTCATTAACATTAGAACTTTTCCCCCTTAATAGCAATAGACGATCAACATCTCTATAATTAAACATACTTATAGGATAACCATCTACTGAGGAACCAGTCTTTATCCATTTATTCAAATAAAAACCATAATAATAGTATAATGTCCTGTTATGATAAAGTCCATTAAAGAAAGTGGGTAACAAGTTTTTATAATTTTTCTTAAATAATCTTCCCGGAATAATTAAATACCTATGTTCAAAAAGATTATTATGGATCCTACTCTCCTCACATAAGATGGAGACTTTAGTCTTATCATTGGTAGCATTATTAGTTAAAACATTTATAATATAGTGTGTTGGTTTCATTTGATTTCCTCAGGAAAACACTTAGCTTTATTAATATATAAAATAACACCAACATTATTAGTAATAACATCAAAAACATATTCTACAGTCTTACTATAACCATAAAGAAAATTATAGTGAAGTGGTAGATGTTTTAATGTTCTATAGGGGTGAAAAAGAAATGAATCTTTTATAAATGTTAAAGTTAATTTCTTTTTAAACCAAAATGGGAATACAATAAACCGATAGTCAGTATTCCCTTCATCTATACAACAAAAGAGCGTATTATTGCCAAAATTAGACACAAACTCAATTGAATAGTATTTCATACATAATATTTATCACAGATTAATGAAAATAATAATCTTTATATATAAGGAAATAGAAGATACCCGGATTAAACTTAAAAACAATAAATTTTCTCAAATTAACCCTTAAAAAAAAAATTAAGATCTGGCTATTTTTGGTTTGGAATGGGAATTAATTAATTGCTCTAAAATAAAGTTTAGCGAAGCGATCTAAACTTAAAAATAAGAGCTAATAAGGAGTGAGAGAAGGCCTTCCCGGGGCCACAATTCTAACGAATTGAACCCCTTCTCTCACTCTCTTTCTATCTTCTCCTAAAAAATCCTAAACCTCGAGTGCCTCTCGGTTCTTAACGGATTTTTCTTAACGGAGAAGGAAAGAAAGAATTTTAGAATGAAACCCCTATTGTGATTAATGGGGAATTCTTATTTTTTTTCTCACATTAATTATTTTTACCCACCGAGAAATAATAGAGTTAAAATTAAGAAAACACACTAAAATTCCCTTCTGATCCTAATAAATGAAAGTAATAATTATCCATTCCAGACCACACCAATGCAGGTCTGGAATGGGGGATAAGATAAATAAATAAAAGAATAAAAGAAAAGATATGAATATGAATAATAACGAATTAAATGAAATGGATAATAAAATGAATGTTATCCCCATTAATGTTCCGGAGGATGTAGAGTATATTAGTGATTGGAAAGATTTTACATTACCAAGGGAACATATTATTTTAGATAAAACTATTTGTGGATGCGGTTTTACTGAATATTGTTTAAATAATGATTATCCTACTATTCTATGTTCTCCTAGAAAGAAACTATTAGAGAATAAAGAAGAACAACATAATAGTGAAGAAGGTAGAAAAAATGGTCTGCGATGGGTTTATTATTTTAGGAATGACTATGAAAATAATATTAGTTTTGATAGTGATGAAATAATTACTAACGCCGATGATGTTAAATTGCCATTCGAAAAAACATCATCATCATCTAATTATTTATCTGCTATACAAACACAGGAGAAGGTAGATGATTTGGAAAAGGAACTGAGAAAGGAATATTTAAAGAAACTAAAAGATGATCTAAGGGAATATGTATGGGATTGTAAGAAAAATAATATACCTTTTAAAATTATTGTTACTTATGATTCTCTTTATCATGTTCTCAGTGTTCTCTCAGAATTCCACAAATCTTCAGAATTTTACTGTATTGTGGATGAGTTCCAGTCAGTTTTTGTTGACTCCTCATTTAAAGCAACAGTAGAATTAGATTTTGTGGAGGATTTAAAGTTATGTGAAAATGTATTATATCTCTCTGCAACCCCAATGTTAGAAAAATATTTGGTACAGTTGGAGGAATTTAGGGATCTTCCAATGTATAAATTAATTTGGCCAGAGAGTAGAATAGAAAGAGTAAGGATAGAAAGAGAGATAGTAGGAAGTATAAATAAAAGAGTAAGTGAATTGGTGGAAGATTATAGGAGTGGTAGATATAAAGAAAAGGTATTGTCAGATGGTACGATAAAATATTCGAAAGAACTTGTTATATTTGTTAACTCTATTAAATCTATTACTGACATAATTCGGAAATGTAAACTAACCCCAGAAGAAACAAACATAATATGTGCTGATACTTCTAGAAATATTAGAGCATTAAAGAAAGTAAAACATATTATAGGTAATATTCCAATTCAAAATCAACCTCATAAAATGTTCACCCTCTGTACAAGAACTACTTACCTAGGAGCGGACTTTTATTCTACTAATGCTTATACTGTTATCTGCTCTGATTGTAATATTCAGACAATGACAGTGGATATTTCCCTAGACTTACCTCAAATACTAGGTAGACAAAGATTAAAAGAGAATGTGTTTAGAAATGAAGCCCTTTTGTTATATAAAGCAGAGACAAAGAAAATGGCTATAATAAATGAAGAGAAGCTAGTAAATGATGAGAAAGTGAGGGCAAAGGAATTAGAGACTGAAAAATTATTACGAGAATATAATAAAATGTCAGAAGAAGGAAAAAAATCATGGGCTAAAATAGCTAAAAGAGATCGAGAATTATATCAAAATAACTATCTTGGGGTCTCTTCTAGAACAGGACAAGCTACATTTAATTATCTAGTAAAAATAGCTGATCAAAGAGCTTATGATGTTTCCCGGAGGGAGTATCAAAATGAAGTAACTATAAGAAGAGGAATAGAGTCTTTAGGTAACGTAGTAGTTGATATTAAGGAATCTGATAAAATGAAGAAGGAGTATCAATATCTTCTTGAAAACTTTGATAATGATAATAATTTTGTAAGAAGGATGAAAATGTTGTGTGATATTAACAAGAAATATCCAACCTTCTTTTCTATTTATGGTCCTTATCTACAAAATATTATACCATTACACTATCAAAATTATATAAATCTTATTGGATTTGAAGCAATTGGTAGTATGAAGTATCAAGAAGCTGAAATTATCGATTATATAGAAAAGAAAGGTAAAGGAGAAGAAACTGTTGATTTCTCTTTTCTCTTTACTATCGGATCTAAATATTCTAAGAAGCAAATAAAAGAAATGTTGAGAGAATTTTATGAAGGGAATAATATAATAAAAACCCCTAAAGCCTCTGATTTAGAGGAATGTTATAATCTTAAGACCTGTAAAGTTAAAGTAGATGATAAGTGGGAGAATGGATTTGAGATAATAAGTAAGAAAGGAGATTGATTATGATTTATGTATTAAGAAGTGCAGCAATAAAAGAAGATGGGGGACTTGAAACAATAATAAAAATAGGATATACAGGAGAAAAAACAAAGAAAAGTAGATTTTCCCTTTATTTAACTGAAAATCCAACAATACAAACCCTCTTTTTAATAGAAGGAGGAACGGAGAGAGATGAGAAGAATTTACATAGATACTTTAAAAATTTCTTAGTCTATGGTCAAGAGTGGTTTAAAGATGTCCCAGAGATAATTGAATTCTTTGAAAATCATAAAACCAAGGAATCGTTAAAAGAATTAGAGATGTGGAAATTATCAAGTGTTCAAAGAAGGAAAAGTTCTGAAAATAGAAGGGATAATAAAGATAAAATACCTCTCATTAATGTTTCTGTTAATATTATACTAAGAGGAGAATTAGATAGAGAAAGAATAAAAGAACTTGAATGCTATTTATGGTATAGATTGGATAGTTTTTGGGATGTTATAAGGGAAGAATTTGGTGAGTATGAGGAAGAAATAAGAAGAGGTATAGAAGACATAAACATAGAGATTAATAATTCTAATGCCTATACAGAAATATATGATCATCTTATATCTGAATTTGAGAGAGATAATGATTTTGTAAGAAGAATGAAATATTTATGTGATTATTATTTCTCATATCCTGAATATTTCGCAAAATACTCACAAGCCATTCAATCAATTATTCCCTTAAGTTATCAGAATTATATTAATACGCTCGGTTTTGAAAGGATAAGAGCACTGAATTATCAAGAATCAGAAATAAAAAAGGAAATACAAACAAAACAGAACTTGAGTTTATGTTCTACAATTTCTATATTTACTGTAGGTTCAAAGTATTCTACAAAACAGATAAAAGAGATGTTAAGAAAATTTTATGATGAGAATAATATAACAAAAACCCCCAAAGCTACTGATCTTGAACAATATTTTAATCTTAAGTCTTGTAAAATAAAAATAGATGATAAATGGGAACATGGATTTGAGATTATTAGTCTAAAGGAGGAATGAAAACTATATTCCTTATATATATGAAAGTATTAGTTTTTAATGTGATCTGGTTTAATTTAAGATCATCCATCTCGAGTACTGGTTATATTACACATACTTATATTCTAGTAATAGATAGGACTTGTTCAAGCCTATATGAGGTTGGTTCTATAAAAAAGTATTTATCGTGTAATTCAATACGGTATATAATACAACAGAGGACCTTTGCAAGAAGGGTTCCTGAAAAACTATTAACCGATATTAATAATTTATTTTCTATGAATTTTGGAACTAGTGAGGTAATTAGTATAATCAAAAAGAAATTAATACCACTTTTTTCTAAGCAAATACAAAAAGTAGGTTATATATATGAGGTGGATATATAAAAAAAAATAAATAGTAAGAAATTAAATCTTACTATTTTCTTTTTCTTGTTTATATTTTTCAATCAGATCATCTTCTGTTAATTCTGGGTTTTCATCATACCATTCTTGCATAATCTCTTTTATTCTTCCAACCTCGACTCCCTCTTTAATACCCAGACGCTCCATTATCGCCCTTCCTGAGACTGGAGATTTTAGGGGTTGTGGTTTATTTTTCTCTTCTTCTATTATTTTTAATACCTTTTCTTTTTGACCCCGGATAATATAGTCTGGATGATGGGCGAGGTTATCTGCGTCTATTAATTCAAGAGCAGGTTTCAGGTTGTCTCCCAGGGTTCTCATAAA
>Ga0247610_10000912_pt1 | contig 38728 bp, 56 predicted proteins | sample 174DNAGHGhighgp2_FD_193483 | JGI IMG/M metagenome (GOLD analysis project Ga0247610, IMG submission 193483) | Sheep rumen microbial communities from Palmerston North, Manawatu-Wanganui, New Zealand - 1742 DNA GHGhigh gp2 | ecosystem: Host-associated > Mammals > Digestive system > Stomach > Rumen...
TCAATAAAATCGTTAAGCTCTTTTTCTTCCATAAAGTCAAAATACCTTATGTTCTTCTTGCTATTCTTTTTCAGCACGTAGAAATAACTATCATATTTTCTTGCGTGTTGTTGCTTTTTAACCTTTCCTGATATAAGTCTTTGCTTAGTAACCAAAACAAACTTATCAAGTACCTCAAAACCCAATGCAGATGCACATAGCCAAACCCAACCAGAACTTCTCAGTTCTTTGCCTCCAGTTGTCGTATCTTGGCATTTGAATACTATTATACCGTCATCCTTCAAAACCCTATAAGCCTCTTCCAAATGGTGCTTATATGAACTTAATAGCTCAGCAACAGGATAATATGATGAAAACCGTTTTCCTATAATATTGCTATCCTTTTTGCCATTAAACATTGAAGCACAATCTCTAGGACCAATAACAAATGGTGGGTCGAATAATATGGAATTGACACTTTCATCTTCCAATGGCCACTTTCCCCAAGGGTCAAGTTTCTCAACCCCTTCAACCTGTGGGTCAACATCAAACTTATACTTTGGCTGAGGTATTTCAAATTCTCCACTAACATCCTTGAACTTGCCATAGAAATTACCAATGCTATAAGTCGGGTCAACATCAAACGGCTCTCCATTGTTATGCAACTCCATTATATCACGGATGATAGCATGCTGATTATAATTAACGCTTTTAATTACTTTATTATCCATTTATTCTATTCTTTAATACGTTAGACACTATTTTACCATTAGCCATAGGGTATTTCTCCTGAACAAGTGATAATATTGCTTTCATATCTTTCATTGATACCGTATATGTACTACCAATTTGCTCAATATAAGCATTTATGGCATCTTTCGTATACTGCTCAATCTCTTCATCTGAAGGCTGCTCTGGTATGTATTGCTTAATTACATCAATTTCCTTTTGCTCAGATTCTGCAAGGTCGCTCCTTCCGCCCTTAATATACTGAGCAATAGACTCTTTCCGCTGGTCAATCATTTTCATTAATATCTTGGCCTCTTTAGCCTCATCCAACACTACACCATCTTTCTCAGCCTTTACAAGTTCAGCCTTTATTAACTTTAATGTTCCAAGTTTCTCTCTGTCTTTTGCCTTCATTGCCTCTGCAATGCACTTATTAATTTCAATCATAGTTATTATAATTTTTTTACAAATATACAAAAAAAATGTTAAAAAAGAAAATAGGGTCAGACTTTTTTTTCAAGTCCAACCCTATTTTATCCATAAAAAATGTACGTTCACCAGTAATTTTTAATATTTACTGCCATACATATAATATTCATTGCTATATGCTTTGGCAACCGCCTCAAAACAATATGTTGTTATATGCTTTATAAATCCAAAAACTTTTTTCATAACACTTTAAATACACTTTAATAATTAATCACTATTTAATATGCCTATTATTAATGGTAGCATTAAGTACGGCCAAATACTTCTTATACTGCTCTCCATTAAGTATGTAGCTCATATTCTTAGCGCTAAACTCAATAGAGTTGCTTACCATCTTACTACGACTTTCGTCATTAGTAACGAAAGAAGCATATCTAAGATTTTCCTCAAATATCTTCTGAATGTTCTCTACAGACTCAATCTGGTCAGAAGAAAGGTTAAGGTATCTCACCAAGCTGTTGATGTTAGTATTAATACTATAAGCCTCAACGTTGTTAACTGCATCATTCTCTGCGTTAACGCTGGCATTCATTGTAAACAAGAATGCAGCAAATAAAATAATCTTTTTCATAATTTACACTTTTTTTAATTCACTATTATTTTTTCACTATACACTAATATTTATCTCTCTTTTTACAAATAATTCTGATTTTAAACCATTTATTTACTTTATCATACCTTTTTTTGATTTATATCAAATTTCTGTGAACGTACACAGTTTTTTTGTTTTTAAAACCCTCATCATACGTGAGGGTTATCGTTTGAACAATGCAAAGGTACTAAAAAAAAATCAAATACGCAAATTATTTAGCCAAAACTATCTATTTTTCAAGCCTTTATTGATATTAATCAACTTTAAAGCCATTTTCTTTTAATATGTCTTCCGCTTCTTTATAACACTTTAATCCCTTAGCAACCGTCTTATCTTCTTCGCCTATATAATATAATAACATAGTTTGTATTTTTTTAGCCACAAATGATTTGGTAATAGTAATATCTTCTGCATCTATGTTATCATAGTTATTGAAGAGAAATATGCACCAATTAAGTGCCCTTTCGAACCAAAATAAAAACCCTTCTTCTGTAACATCCCATCTAAAAGAATTGAACGGAAACGTAACATCTGAGTATTCTTTCATAAAATTTATCGCCTTCTTGCTTTTATTTGAAGCGAAAATGCCGGCGGTCTTTAAATACCGCTTAAAAAGATTTTCTACTTTCATATTTATATATTTTTTACAAATATACAAAAAAATGTTAAAATAAAAAAATAAATTGTTTTGTTTTTGAAAAATAGCGTGCTACTTATAGCACGCCACTAAATAAAATTTAATATTAGGGAGCATAAATGCCTGATTCGAACAGGATAAATTGATTTGCAGTCAATTGAGTAACCATTCCTCTACTTAAAACTTGCTGTTAGCTCCCTTGATGCAGCTAGGCGCAACTGGGCCTCCTAGATACACTTGTACCGCAAGAAGGAGTCGAACCTTCGACCTACAGAATATGAGTCTGCCGCTCTAGCCATCTGAGCTACTGCGGTGTTTTTTAATGATATGAATAATTTTCTTAATAACTTTATATACAAGTATTGGAAGCCATAAAAACGTAGCAAATAATAATATAATTTCAGCAATGCCTTTTTCAGCCTCATCATTATGGATAAATTTAAACCAATAAATAGGGTATATTAAGCCAATGAGAAAGTATATTATAACAATAGCAACCCAAAAGTTCATAGTAATAATAAGGTTTTTTATATAATTGGCGCGCCGGGTGCGATTCGAACACACGGTAGCATAAAGCTACGGCAGTTTTGGAGACTGCTGGGTTAAACCACTCCCCCACCGACGCATTTTACATATTCAAAAATTTCTTTAATTCTTGTTTTTTTATTGACAAACCATAATGCTTAAACCATTTTGATAATTGTTTTTGGTTCGAAACCGATTGCCGATGCCTCTATTTATATATTTCATCTTAATTTCTTCACCCAATTTATTTTTGGAAAAAGTAATGTGTGATTGAACGCATATATTTGCCTTTTGGTCTTTTCCACATATCCACCGAAAAAATTTATGTTAGTGTATATTTTTTCTAATATCGAGCAATAATTACAAAACCTTTCCTCTTTGCCTTCGCCTTCAAGAACCAACCTTACCTGTACTCCTTTTTTCTTGTTCAAATAGTTAAGTATGCTATAAACAGAAAACGTCTCATATGCAACACCTTCATATTTAAAATACGCTTTACCGTACTTTGAAAAATCTATATGAAAATCAAAAGTCCTAACACCATATATTTCATATTGTACAGCTATATTAGCCGTATGTCTGGCTTTAAAGAGGGCTTTAATCTTATTAATAAAGCCATTTGGATTTAAATATGTCATTGAATTTAAAGAACCAGTCATGATAATATATTTTTTAACAAATAAATATCAGTGAGATTCATTAAATAGCAAATAGTCATTTTTATTTTTTTCCCAAGGTGTTACATTTTTAACATACTCAACAAATAATGGATATGCGGAACTAATTACAATACCTTCGCAGCACCATTTAGTGCCTTTGCTGACACATATTTTTTGGGTTGGAAGGCCCTTTTTGCATTCAAGGAAACAAACCTTGTTGTTATGAAAAACAGCCACATCTATATCCCTTATGTCATTTATCGCCCTTTCAATATAGAATGATTTACCAAGTAAACTATTAGCAGATTGTTTGTCAATAGACATTTGAAATTCGTCCTCTATTGTTTGCACTGTGACTTTTGTTTTCAATTTTCCGTCAACCTTTACAATTGACACGTCATACACTAAATCGTTGAAATCGAAATCGTGATTGACTGACAAATCCTCACACATCACTCTTTTTGCGTCATAAACCTGTTCATAGTCTGATTTACTTGATGGAATTAGTATGATTATCCAGTCAAAATATTTGTAATCCCTCTCATAGACTTTTGATATGTTATATCCTTCACTTTCAACATATCCGTCAGCGTAGAAATCGAATCCTACATAATAAATGCCTCCACGATATATAACCCTATAATCAAAATAATCATTTTCAAATAGGTCATTAAAATATGAAAATTGAGGGAATGCTTCGCCAATGTCAATAAGAGCCAAAGAGTCTATTTTTTCTATCTTCTTGTATTTTGCGCCATCATAATAACTGATGCTTGATATTTTTTCATAGCCGTGAAACCAAGAACCGTGCCAATCCGGTTCAGTATAGTAACATATTGTGTCTTTATATAACGTCTTAACAATGTAATACCCTGAAGGTATGCTTGTTTTATCATTATTATTGTACTTTTTGCTAAACTCATTTATAACGGCACTTGTGATTTCATTTGACGGAAATTCAATATTGTCATTAAATTCTGACTCATCAGGTATATTCAAATGCCAATCTCCCCATTCTTGATTACTATTAGGTTGACCTAAAGTTTTTATAAAGTCTTCATCATAACTACTATTAATAATAGGCTCATAATCATTATAGACGTTTTTATTACAACCTATTACCACTAACAGTAAAACAAGTAAACATATTGTTTTTTTCATATTGTAAAGAATATAAAAACCACACTGTGCGGCAGCGTGGTTTTTATGCTCTATTTAGTTGTTAGATTTCCACCAGAAACCATTCGTTTCAGTGTCCCACGTTCCTGTAACATACATACGGAAATTGTGGTTCTCATCAGCAATACCAGTTCTCTCTGTCACAACATTAAATGTTTTGTCAACGAGAATCTTACAAGCAGGTTTACCAGTCTGAGCTTTTAGCTCAATACCATTCTCCTCATATCCTGGTTTGTAAACCTTGATTACAATACCCTTAATAGTATTTCTAATTGCTGCATCAGAACTAAAATCGCCAGGATAGGCTTCAATTAATGTAGCCATTACATCTGGATTCCAAGGATTTGTATTAATCATTGGGTATGTGCCATCAGCCTTAGCATTCTCTCCTAATGCTTTATGCACCTCTTCGCCAGCAACAGTCAGCTTGTAGATACCACCAGCTGCACGTACAACAATTTTAGCAGCATTACCAGCCTCATTTGGCTCAACGTCGAATACTACATCATTAAAATCAAAGTCAGATGCCTCAGAAGCATTCAAATCTTCAGCAATTACGCGGTAAGTAGGAGCCGGCGGCGTAAATCCTTTTCCTGGCACGATTTTAATAATCCAGTCATTATAGATATAGTCTCTCTTGTCTTCCTCATTTGCGTTTGCTGGAGCTTGTCTCCAAGCCTCATGGTCAAGCCCTACATAATATCCATAGTCAGGAATATACTCCATACGCCAATGGTCATAAATCCTTTCTCCACCGCTTTGGGAAGTCTTGAAGCTCCACTGAGAGGTTGAAGAGTTCCACATCAGCATACAACCCTGAAGTGCATTTCCACTATATTTACCGCTATTAAAATTATTTACTTCATCATCATTTGATGTGTATGTATATGCTTGCCAACCGTTCCAATCTGGATATTCTGTTACTTCATGTCCTTGTGGGTCCCAACAAGCTAATTGATTCATCTTTTCACCATTAGGTCCACAGTATACCTGTTGTACAAAAAAATCTGTTAGATTTAACAAATCTTGATAAGATGCTTCGCCCTTTTGGTTAAAAACAGCCAAAACAGCAGCACGTTCATCATCTGTAATATCTGCTGGTTTAGGCCAATCAAGATATTTGTCGTTGTCATCATGAGTACCCCACTGATTATTATTAGGCTGCGCAGTACGTGTACTTGCAGCTTGAGTACCAAAGCCCCAATCTACGTTAGAGCCAACAGGGCCAAAAGCCTTAACGAATGCTTCATTGTAATCATTTACCGCCTTGGTTTGCGGATTAAAAGTGTAAACCTCAGCATCGTGACTACAAGATGCAAGTGCGAAAATCGCAACTAAACTAAAAATAATCTTTTTCATTTTCTATATATGTTTATGAATAAATATTATATTCGTACAAAAAAATGAGGGAACTCACATAACATTTAACAAGTCAGCTAGTCCCTCATAACATTTCTGTAAAAGGGCTGTACATCACCTAATACAGAACAAGACTAACGTAAGCCTTAACCGACACCTTGAAGCTACCCGTAATCACCTTCGCAAACTTTCGCACTCAACTAGGTGTAAAACCGCCCCTATCCATCAGGACGGAGTTTTCCACGTGACACAGTTAAATTTTTTTCACGTAGCTGCTGTAAGAATCCTTGGACTGCATCCTCATACAGCATTTGTGCAATATCACACATTGATATATCAATCACTCAACATATCCGATGCAAATATACAAAAAATATTTCATAAAAGAAAATTATTTTGCAACTTTTTTTGTTATTATTTGTTAAAAACTTGCGGAGGATGAGAGGCTCGAACTCCCGCGCCGGAGGGTTTCTCCGACCTAACACGTTAGCAATGTGTCCCCGTCACCAACTTGGGTAATCCTCCAAAATAGATACTTACATTCCACTATCCCGTACAACTGTAATATTAGCCTTGATATGAGATACTTAACATTCGTTGCCTACGGTAACTTTTGAGGCTTATCAGTCCTCTGTGTCCTTCGGTATCTTGCTATTTTCAAATATTTCTTTTAACTCCAAACATTTCGCCATAAGGTATTCGTAAAGTTTTGGAACTCTTAATTTAGATATATCAGCAATTTTTGAATTGAAGATTCCGCCAAAAGGAAATACTATTTTTCTATACTTATGCATTTCACTTTTTATATGCTCAAAATCATCATCAATCACTTTTTTAAATTCATCAATATCCTCATCATTCCATCTACCAGTCAAGCCTTTATGCTCTTTATTATACCAACGTTGCGTTGTAATAGGGTAGGCGTTATCTAGTCCTCTTATTAATGCAGACGTTACACTAGGATAATGTTTGCCTTTACCATATTTCAAAGAATACCAAGACTCATCTTCGATGCTTCCTTTGCCGCTGTCTCTATCAGTATTATCTGTGAAGATATACATATTAGATATATCACTTGATACTTCTTTGCGGTTGTAGAATTTATCTGCCCTAATTATCTCCTTCATTCGACCTTCTTTCTGTATCTTAATGTTCGTATATTCTTATAATGAACGTCATACTTTGCATAATGCTCATCAAAACTCCTTCCATTCCACTTGCTATATGTTCCGGAAAATATGAAATAATTACCTCTTAACTCCATTTTAATTTTACACGGATATAAGTAATGGAAATTTTTTGGAGTTTTGCACTCATAAATTTTAAAATACGACACATTAATTATGTCTTGGTGGAGTCTAATCCATTCAAATTGTTTTCTTGTCATTTCATAATAACCGCCACCAACCATATTTATTGCTCCCCTGATGTTGGAAGGGATTGTACCCCATACAGGACTCTAACCTGTGACCCAGGGTTTAGGAAACCCTTGCTCTATACAGCTGAGCTAATGGGGCATAAAATATTTTTTGAGCTGGGGACAGGATTCGAACCTGCGTGGGCTTTCGCCTCTGGGTTACAAAGCCAGTGCTTTCAACCACTCAGCCACCCCAGCAAATATCCATTGTTTCACTAGTGTGGTACAAAGGATAAAACCACACTCTTCTCGTGAGCTATTCGGAGGATTTCAGACGCACCACCAATTTCCTCAAACCCGTGCCTACATATCTAGTCAGTAGTCAACTGTCAAGCCTTCCCGGTTGTACTTGGCAAAAAACCCGTTTCTGCAAGCATAAGTTCAAGCGCTATCCACAAATGCGAGAAACTATTTATTTCTTTATTTTTTCAATCACCCACTTAATGAATTCATCTTGCGTTTTATAAGCCTCTTCAAGAGACATACTTTCAATTCCAAGAAGATACCCAATGCCTCTTACAATGAATACAGATGCGTGACTTGTTACTATTTTATGGCCGCCAAAAAGAAGCACATCATCGTACTTTTCTTTTACTTCTCCATTGAGTAGGCTTGCAAAGTATTCAGCTTCGTCTTTTAGACTATTTGCAGCCACCGTAAAGGCTTTTACACCATTTGCAGAAACAATGTATATACCATCTTTATCCGCTTTGAATGGAGGCTTATATATTTCCTTGAAATCCATATTCTTCTATTTTTACTCTGCAAATATATAAAAAATAAGCATAAGAAGAAAATATTTTTTGTTAATTTATGTTAAATGTAATCTTCATTGCCGCAACTATTGCAAATGGCTCTGTCTACCATCATACCTGACCTTATAGATACATTTCTGCTTCCGCATCTTCTACAGGTTAATTCGCCGTTTTTATAATCAAATCCATCCATAATATCAAAAAATTAAAATTAGAGATTCAAAGTATCTCTATAACTTTACCATAGACTTGCTTTCTAGAAATCCAACCATTCATATGTCCGTGGTTATTTCCAATTAGAAATTGCTCCCCATTATTCTTTATCCCGTGTATTAAATGCAAATAATAATAACGTTTTACTTTACAAAGAACAATGTCTCTTTTCTTAAGCTCAGTATCATCAGTTACTGGCTCGCAAATCACTGGTTGATGTGACTGAAGTATTGGAGTCATACTATTTCCAATACCAGTTACTTTACATGTTTCACCATTCCGCAGGTGTTCACATGTTTCACGGTTCTCAAAACCGCTGTAGGTAAATTTTTCTTCCATATTATTTAATAAATTAAAAATATGTGGACTAGGAGTGATTCGAACACTCAGCCCTTCAGCACTCCTACAAATAGGGTTTTAGGGTGAAACCTTTGACTACTAGCCCATAGAAGAAATTACCCCTTTATCTTTATAAGCGTATCATTTTCATTAGCCTTTCTTATCCACCTCATAAGTAATAAGGCCTTCTCTGTCGCATTAAACGATGCACTTGCTCCTACATCTGCTTTATTGCTTGTGTCTATCTCCAATTGGTATTCAGTACCATCTACAGCGACAATTTTATAAACGGCAATTCCTCCCGCTAAAACTGATTGTAACTGAGCAATGCCTTTTACCAAAGGCTTAATATCCTGAACTATCATAATCTTGTTTTATTTTGTTTCTGTTTACTTTGTTAAAAAAATTAATTCTTTTCAATTTTCCTACATACTTATTGGCGTTAGCCATATAAGAATTTTTTGCTTTTTTCTTTTTGTTTAAGCTTACCATGCGAACCTAGTAGGATTCGAACCCACGATAACACGGTGTTAGAAGCCGGCGCAATCGACCACTCTGCCATAGGTCCAATTTGGCTGTATCGCTACAGCCATAACACTTAACTAGTGCTGATTAATTTTAATTTCTTAAATAAATTATCGTGCCCTAGTACAGCTAAAGACGTGGTTTTATTACCAAGGTCAGGCTCTTTAAACTCTGTAAAGTCAATAAGCATTTCGCTTAGTTTTTTCTTCCACCTGTTAACATCAGCACTTAAATAAATTAAATACTCGTTATTCCAACCACTTTCATGTTCAATAAGCCATTGAGCAACGGCATGACCACCTTGTACGCAGCCATATACAGGCTCAAGAGTTTTATCAATAAGAACGTATAATTTATTCTTTCCCATCTTCAGCAAATTTATTATATCTTTCAATAACTAAATTCTTAAAACGAGGGATAGCATAAGATTCCGTTAAGTCTCCGCCACTATAGACAATTCTGCCATGATATAAACCTTTCCAACAACGATTTCTCACTTCATCTTCAAGATATTCATCACGCTCTTTGCCAACTAATCTATGTTTGAAAATGTAGTATGCTACATAATCACGATGTAAGTGGTACTTATTACTTTTAATAAAATCTTTAAATTTAAGATACTGTTCTTTTGTGGTTGCTTTATCTGTAAAATGTAATTTTTCCATAATTGTATGATATTTTAATTGTTATTTTAATTTAGAATATAATTCACTAATCGCCATAAGCAAATAAAAATCATACATTTGGGCTACGAATATTCAGCTACCAATGTTGTTTAGTAATCTACCAAAAACTCTTCATAACTTTACTTATTTTTAAAAAATTAAATTATTTGGGTGGAGATTGGGACTTGAACCCAAGACATCTAGAGCCACAATCTAGCGCTCTACCAACTGAGCTATAACCACCATATTTTAGGAAGCATTTTTTTCGTGTCAATAGGCGATACTAAAAATTGCTGGATGCTTCCTTGTTATTTTTTTATAATTTTATCAACCCCATTTCTAACATTTTGTGATGATTTGGGCATAACCAAACTATATTACTTTCATCGTTAATTTCTCCAACAGTTGCGTTTCTATCAAACTCAAGAATTCCTTTTATATGATGTACTTCAAGTATCTCATCAAATTCGTGATTATGACAATAAGCGCAAACTTTTTCTCTTTTACTTTCTTCTATTGTTTTCCTAGCATCTTTTCTTATATCTCCACATTTTGTGCCAAGATAATGATGCCCATCAACATAAGAACCAAGAGTTCTATTTTTAATATTATTTCTTTTTTGCTTGTTTCTACAATCAGAACATAATTCAGATTTGTAATGTTTCAATTTTCCGCATACTGGACATTTATTATATCCTTTTTTATGTTCTTCTCCTATCCATTCAACATTATTTTTTGTTTTTCTATTTCTTGTTTTGTTGTTGTATTTTGCAGCACAAGAATTGTCACAGAAAAAATGTTTTGTTTCGTTGCTGTCGTATCTATGCTTTGATATAGTTAGTTCTTTACCACAATTCTCGCATTTAACAGTAACATAAGAATTTTCTTTATACCATTTTTTTTGGCAATCTGAATCACAGAAAACAGGCAAATTATATTTTAATTTACTTAATTGCCTTTTAGTTTTAATAAACTCTTTCCCACAATGTTTGCAAATAAATTTAAATTCATCGTTTGGCTTTGCATTTTTAATTTCTTCAATATTATACATAAATTTAATTTCTTTATATATAAATATTTTCGAAATGTGGAAAGTACGCTTATAACTTCGACTTTTTTATATTACGCAGGTATGACCGGGCTTGAACCGGCGACCCTCGGCGTGACAGGCCGATACTCTAACCAACTGAGCTACATACCTATTAATGTTAGGAAACTTTTTTTCTAATACCCAATATTAAATTATACTTGCTGTAAGTTTCCTTGAAAAGTTGCGGGAACTGGGGTCGAACCAGATGTTACCAGCTTATGAGACTGGCATGTAAACCGTTTCATTCTCCCGCAATATATTATAATATTTCTTTTAACTTTTTCAGTTCTTCAATTTTTGAATTTATTGATGCGCAATCAAAAGACTCTGCAAAGTCTTCCTTGACTAATGAATTTAAAACTGAATCTACACCATGCTTTACATCTTCAAGTAATTCATTATAATACTTTTTGCCTACAATCTTTTGTGCTTCAAGTTTTTCATAGCCGGCATCAATAAGATTTTTATAAAGTTCCTTTCTAAACTCAGAATCTAAAATCTTTCCCATAACTTATTTTTTTTATTTATTAGGTATCTTTTGTATATCAGAACTATTAAGTTTCACTTCACAGTCAATATACCCTTTCATTCTATTATATAGCCTTATATTTAAAGTTTCATCATCTTTTTGAGATATGTTTTTCTCAGTCCAATGTATATCAACCTCGTATTTGGCTATTACATTATCGCCATCAATTACCTCTGTAACGCCATTTTTCTCTTTAAACTTATACTTAGCCATAACTGATAGCAAATATACAAAAAATATTTTAAAAAAGAAAATTTTTAATGAAAAAAAAGTTTAGGACTTTTTTTTAATTAAAAATAGGATTGAACAGAATTAAGTCATAGATACATACGCAGTCTTTTTAGAATCGTTATCTAGCCTTGAAGTTTAGCAACTATCTCTAATTCTAGACAGTTTTCTTACTAACATTAGTTGTAAAAACGATTAACGTGTGCCCACTACGGCCCTACTTCTTTTTACTTTTGCCATCGTTAAATGGTAGACTAGTGCGTTGAGGTGTTTTCTCTTGTCAGTACTCCATCAATAAAGGTGAATAACTTCTTTATTTATTTTATATGGAAACCTTTTCAACTTTCTGTCATTTCCTATTTATTTTCTACAATTCGTTATGTGGACCTAGAGAGATTCGAACTCTCGTCTTGCTCAGCGTCCCATAGAAATTTATACAAGCTTTAAAGAATTGGAGAGTGGCTTGCGCCACCTGTCCTCTCTGCCACCTCATTTTGAGAAAACGAGGAAAACACGGGGGATGACCGGAGTCATCAGTTCCACCATCTTGGCGTTGCACGCCAAGAAAATTACTAGGATGTTCTGTTCCTAAGAGCCTAGTCTCTCGACCTATGCTTAGGCTGCAATAGCCATTGCATAAGCAGGAGAATCTACATTCTCGCCGTTTATATTTTTTTGCTATTTCTAGTGTATGCCCACTGCTTGATTTCTACCAAACTACTGCCAATCTATTCCAATTAGGCCCGTTAAAAAATAGGGAACGATTTATTAAACCTTAAAATGCAAAGAATCGAACTTTAACATTGCTGCTAGTTCCCTTGATATTATATATTATTTTTTTGTTTTCTAAATATTCTACTAGAATTTTCGTTAAGATTTCCAAATGTTTCAGACAAAGAATGGCAATTAGGACATAATAATTGAAGATTTTCTTCTTTATTATTTAAACAGTTACCGTCAATATGATGTACTTGAAGAGGAATTTTATGAGTTATTGGATTTTCTTCATTCCATCCACATATCTGGCATTTTCCATCATATTTTTCAAAAAGATATCTTCTAATATGATTGGAAACGTCATACTTACCCCTTATGCCATCTTCTTCACCATTTTTCCATCGTTTTATGTATTCAATATATTCATATTCGTGCTGGCATGACATACAACAAAATTTGTTATAGCTTCCATTATCCCTATGATAAAACACTTTTCCACATTTAGGGTTTTGGCAAACGTGCGTTTTATGAACTCCTTTGTTAAAATGCTCACTAGGGTTTATTTCACGCTTTTGCTCAAGTTCAATGCCAAGTTTTTTAGCAGCCTTCTTCACAGAAGCACCAGTAACGCCATACTGTCTGCCAATCCTTTCATATGATACTCCTTCTTTTATAAGTTTCTCGATATTTTCTTTTTCTTCATTCCATTTAACTTTCATAATTCGAACCTTTCATTTTATAAAAAATAGAAAAGTTTTTTAAAAAGTCAAATATTCGAATAAAAACGTGGACCGTATCGGATTCGAACCGCAATTACTCCGTGCAAGGGAGTCGTGTTAGCCATTACACCATACAGCCCAAACTTAATAAACCGGTTGGATTCTTACCAACACCTTCTAGGTAAAGCCTAGCCTAATCCTATCCTCGCTTTGACACCATTTTAATTTTTCAATGTAGCCTCCACGATTGGTATTCCCCTTAGAAATGACGGCTTATTAGTAGTGGTTACGGCTGGACTTGAACCAGCGACCCCCATCTTATCAGGATGGTAATCTAACCAACTGATATACGCAACCATGTTTAGGAAACATTAAAAATAACGTTGCTCTACCTACTGAGCTAAATGGAAAATTTACTTCCCACTACCGGATTCGAACCGGTGACCGACGGATTACAAATCAATTTCTAAAAAATTGCTGTTAGTTTCCTTGCTTGTGTAGGATATGAGGGATTCGAACCCACGAACCTTCTGGGTGTAAACCAGACGCTCTGAACCAGCTGAGCTAATATCCTAAATTTATATCACCAATCTGCGTAATAGCAATCAATATAATTTGTTGGGTCATACCATTGACCGGCTGAATCTTTTATATAGCCTTTGGCGATTTTTTCCTGTATTTCTTCTTCGGTTTCCGTATAACCAACATTGGTTTGAGTATCATCTAACTCATTAGTTGGGTAATCTCCGCAACCTAAAGATACGCTAAAATCTGTCATTTTATATTTTTTTAATGAGTGGGTAGGGGCGGAATTGAACCACCTTAGCCGGATTTTCAGTCCGGTGCATACACCACGTCTGCCACCGACCCAAGTTGTGACGTTTTATTTGGCGGAGTGCGCCACCTTACTCTCCGTGTTTGGACTTATCGCTTAGTCCACCAGCTATAGGCTACTGCGCCAATTGCTGCGCCAAAAAGAAATGTAAACATAACTAATCTTAAATTATTTAATTAAACAATATTGTTTTATTGTCCATAAGCCGTAATGAACTGTCTAAGGATATCCACTCTATTCATTACGCTTGTTGGAACAAATTTCTCCAATGATTCTATATCATTATTCATAATCATATGCCTTACCTTTGTGGCTGAAATATCCTCAGCAATAGTGCCCCTAGCATTCAACTTAAAGGAGACATAGTTTCTTGTGATAAATGGAGGGAACCAGAGCATTATAATTTCGAAGCCGTCTGAATAATAAATGGTAAATTCTGGCGACCTTGTAATGCCAACAATCTTACTGTATAAATAGAAACCCCAATCGTGAGAGTTATCAGACTCATCAGTAAGGTCATCAAGCGGCTCTACTATTATCTTTTCTTTTACTTCGTTAAATGTTTCATAAATTGCTTCAATTGCCATATCAAGCCTCATGTTGATAGGAATTGGATTTCTTTTGTTGAGTTTATCAGCAGAGCCTACTAAAACTAAAACCTTATCATTCTCGTTAAGTGCTTGCCTAATTAATTCTAGATGACCATTATGTATGGGTTGTAATCTAGCTATTATCACTCCTACTTTTTCTGCCATTTTTTTTTATAACAATTCGTTACCACATAGTTTGCATTTTTCCTTTAAATCTCTCATAAAGTTAAATGCTTCATCATTTGACATAAAATATTTTGTTTCATCATTTTTCTCAAACTTAATAACAACACGAGCCGTTCTATAGAATTCTCCTGTTTTTTCGTCATAGTGCGCCCCAAAGTTTCTTGCATATGCTTTAGGGTTTAATAAAGACTTATAAGTTGACCCATCCCAGTCGTGCCATACTTTTTCATATAAGTCAGTTTCAGCGTACTTTATTTTCGGCTTTAAAAAGAAAAACTTTCTTTTTGATACCACCTCACCTTTTTTAAATTTAGGCTCTTGTACACTAACGTGCTCTCTTGGATGGAAATCCAAACCAGTTATGGATGAATAATATTTTTTCGATTTAAAATTCTGCTCTACTTCGTTCATTTTTCAGTATATCTAAAAATAAAGCCACAAGTTGGGCATATAAACTCTTCACCATGTTCGTCAACTGCTTTTGCAATGTTTATTTCAACATCATTGCCGCACTTTCCGCATTTTACTTTTTTCATAACTTATGTTAATTTATTATTTGTACGCCCGGAGAATTTCGAAATCTCGACCCTCGGTTTAAGAGACCGATGCTCTGCCTCTGAGCTACAAGCGCATTGTTTGTTAAACATTGGTGCGCCCACTGGGACTCGAACCCAGGACCCCGAAATTAAAAGTTTCGTGCATCTACCAACTGAGCTATAAGCGCATTTCCTTTACTGCGTCATAACTCTTAGTTGACGCAGCCTTAAACCTGTTTATATGTCTTCTGTTTTCGTTTCATATCTTAATAATTTTTTAATATCATTGTTACCAAACAAGGGTCTTCAGTTCTTTCGAACCCAAACTTCTTATAAAATTCTATAAGACCCTTTGTTGTCGTATATTTTAGCTTTTCTCCGGTGCGAGGCATTGGCTTTACTAACAAACTTATCTCATACCCTTTGAATATTTCAATGGCTTTATTGAGCATCATTGTGGCAATCCCTTCGCCTGTGTGCTTTATATCAGTATTCACATAATTTATATGTATTTTGTTGTTTCCCTTGTATTCTATACCAAGTTTTCCAACCCTATCTTCATTGATATAAGCATTTATGTAATAATAGTAATCTGTACTAAGTGTTTTAATTTTCACCATAGCGGTGGGAGAGGGATTCGAACCCCCGGAACGCTGTTAACGCCCGCTGCTTTTCAAGAGCAGTACCATAAACCACTCGGACATCCCACCATATTTGCGGGGAGAGAGGGATTCGAACCCACCACCTTCGGATTAACAGTCCGCCGCTCTACGCCATGCGAGCTATCTCCCCAATCATCATTCTATGCAAATATACAAAAAATATTTTTAAAAAGAAATTTTTTTTAGTTAAATTTATTTAATTCTTTTCTCCATTCATTTCCTATTGCTTGCCAAAATTCATGCCCTTCGTCTGTTTTTTCCCATAAAAAAGCATATTGTATTAAATCTGCATTACTTTTTATATTGTTTAAATAAGAATTGAATCCATTATTTATTTCTCCATTAAATGCACCTTTATGGCTTTCATTAGCCCAAAACGTCCTGTTTAAAACACCTTTTTCACAGTTAAAGCGCTTTATAAACTGAGAATAACAGTTGCTATTTTTCAAAAACCTTAAAAAAATTTTTTTAATTTCTTTCTTTTCCATAAGCAATAAAAAAAGCTGCTAAAGACTTTTTTAGGAGTTCTTCAACAGCTTGGTGTTATATAGTGAATTAAAGTGTATTTACAAATCTCTAATATCTCATATTACCAATTGCTGCTTTAGAACCTTTGTATTAAAATCATCTTTTGATGCAGACACAATAATAGCTGTGCTATTGCTAGAAGCAATCGCAAAATTAACGAACGATACCATATGTTTACTATTATTTGCCATAATTTTAATACTTTATTTGTCTATAATTATTAATTAATTTTTAAAAATACTGTTTTTTTATTAAAAAAACGTTTTTTTCTTTATTTTCCAACAATTAATACTTCGTGAGAGGTCTTTATATTATCTTTGTCATAATCTCTTCCAGACCTAACTTTACCTATTCTTGTTTCTCCTTGACCCATTGTATATTGCCATTTAACCTCATGGATTTCAAAATCCTTATAGGCTTCTCTTACCAATGAGCAATCATTATATGAAAGCAGAAATCCACCTTTATGCTCATGCAATAGTTCAGCAAGTTTAGCATGGTCAAATCCTTTATGGTGAATTGGAATATGTCCAGCTGGGTACATGCCCTTATGAGTTTTGCTATCAGCGCATTCGTGTATAACATAAGGAGGGTCAAGATATAAAAACTCACCTTGATTTTCAGGAATGCTCTCTTCAAACCGTTTGCAATACACCTTTAGGTTTGGAACATAGAAATCCTTTATCTTTTCTAATGTAGAATTATACTTCTTTTCAGATTCATAGATTGATGACATCCACCCTAAAAACGCTGGTCCATATGATAACTGCATATTAAAATAATAATAGGCAGCAGCATCTATAGGGTCAAGTTTGCCATCGTACCCATTTTCTTTAGTCCAGTGCTCACTTAATATGCCCTTAACCTTTGCAAATTCTTCCTTTGTTGGCTTAAGTTCAGAAAGTTTCTTATATATTTCTTCGCCATTGACTGTAACTTGTTGCCAAAAATTAGCAAGTAAATCAAATATATCATAGCCAACTACTTCTAAGCCTAATTCTTTAGCTAATGCTACTTCAACAGAGCCTCCACCAATAAATGGGCTTACGACTTTCTTCACGTCTTTAGGTATGTATTCAGTTATCATACCAACAGCAAGAGATTTGCCGCCTGGATATCTTAATGGACTACCGAGATATCTTTTATATTTATTGTTTTTACCCTTTAATTCATCTTGAAATTCTTCTATTGTCATACTATATTTTGTTTGGTACACCTGGAGAGACTCGAACTCCCGACCATTTCGTTCGTAGCGAAACACTCTAATCCACTGAGTTACAGGTGCATAAAGGAAGCGTTAGGGTTATTATGACTATTTTCCCTTTAATCACTTTCATTGTTACTGTACTTCGCAATTATAGGTGTGGTACTTAGCCCTTTGCCTAAATTACAAGTAGGTTAATTCATATTCACTTTGCTGTACGCTTCCAAAAATGTATAAAATGAAAATAATTTTTCAAATAAAAAAGGAACGCCCTTTAAAGTCCGGGAATGACTGTTGCAAGACTGGTTACTATTATTCGCCATCTTGCCATAAAGGAACAATGCATCACGCCCCTTTCGGGATTAACGCTTCTTTGCTCCGTCCTCTGTCTGAAATTTAAGCTGTGAAAAAAATCAAACTGCTGTACGTTCCTTAGAAATTTTGTACACCCGGCAGGATTCGAACCTGCGACCCACTGCTTCTTACCACACTATGTTACCATAGCCAAACAATATCTTGACTAATGTCGTGAGCCTTGGTTATATGCACACGTCTGATTTCCACAGATATTTACATTCTTAACCAATATTTGTTTGTTGTAGTCTGGAATACATTATTACCATATTGAAATTCTTGCAAGTAAAGAACATCAGATAACACTATTTTAGGACTGTCAGCCTCTCTCGATGACTGTATACGGGGTTGTCATCCCAAATAGGTAATGAACCTATCGTACCATTTCTTTTGTTCTTAATTTCAACTTAGGCATTCTTATCAGACGCATCTGAATGGAATGTGAGGGTATTCAATGTATTTCCCCCATATCTCCTATATACTCTCTACACGTTTATCCTCGGATTACTCCTCTTCATAGTAGTCCAACGCATACGCTGACTTGCCATTGGAATTTAGCACGGTATAATCCTTCGCATTATTGTTTAGCGTGTGAAGAACTGTTCCTAGACGTTCTGCCCGTTTTTATGTAGTCTACAAACTTCACAATTTTTTCTTCATAAGGACTTCCACCGTTTTAGGGAGATTCTACATAGGGATTTCTCGCCTATGCATCCAATTTATTTTATAGAAGGCAGTTGCTCTATCCCCTGAGCTACGGGTGCATTATAGTTCTTCGTCTGGTCCAATCAACGGCGCATTATGTATCTCATACAATATTAATGCCGTTCCAATGGCAAATAAACAGACAAACGTAATTAATATCCACATATCTTTTACTTTTGTTTTACTTTGCAAATATACAAAAAAAATATTAAAAAAGAAAATTGTTTACTATTAAATTTTGTTAAATTTCCATTTCATCGTATTCTTTCCAAGATATGCCCTTTGGTTTATAATTGGCTTTCCAATCATCATATGAGTGGTAATTAACATTTTTAGCCCTTGTATCTGCTTTCTTAGCGTTATCATAAGACCTATTACCAACTCTTCCAATTGCAGCCTTATTTATTGCTGCTTGTTCTTTTGAATAAGGCTCTCCAACACTTCCGTGAACTTCTGACCATTCAGCCTCAGCTAAAACTTTATTTATTGATTCAGTTATTATTTTATCTATATTCATAATGATATTATATTTCACTATAAATATTATTTAATAACCGTTTCGCAACGTTTAGAACTATTTACTTCTTTAATTTTATTTTTAAGCCATTCTCTAGATGCTCTTTGTATTTCATCCAATATGTGGCTTTGATACCAATCAGAATTCGTACTCATTTATTTTATTTTTTAATATCAACTACCGCTATTGTATCATTATGCTGGCCTCCATGAGCAACCAATAAAATTTCTTTTATTTCACACCCATACTTTTTGCCAACTCCGCCTGAATTCCAACCAAATGTGATGCATATGCCTCCAGGTTTCAAGATTCTGCCTATTTCTTCCTTCTGCTTTGACCAAAAAGATGCAGATGTACTTTCCCAATCTACCGTTCTTTCCAGCTTTGTATAACAGGTTTTTACTTGATTAGGTGAAAATGGCGGGTCATAAAGTATCATATCAATTGAATTATCATCAAACATTTTAAGGAAGTCCTTTGCGTCCAAATGATAATCAGTATCGTATTGTGGGTCAATATCGTTAGTAATCGTTCCGTGCTTATTTGAATTGGCAAATGGGTCTAATATAATTGCCCCTTCTGGTAATGTCGCCTTATATTTCTCTATTAATTCCTTTAAAGGCTTTATTGAGAACGTATTTTTGTTAGGCATTGCCCAAGACCGCCTCAATATAACTCCACCTTCTTCTATTGTTTTAAATTCAGCCATTATTATCTATAATTTATTAATGCATTATTAAGTACACCTGGTGAGACTCGAACTCACACGCCTTTCGACACTACATCCTTAGTGTAGCCTGTCTGCCAATTCCAGCACAGGTGCATTTACATTATAAATAATAGAATAATATAGCCAAAAGTAAACAACTATCACGGCTTCTTTATAATATCAATGCCATCAAATAAATTACCGGCAAAATCTACTTTTTTCTTTTTTGCAAATAAAATACTTGGCTCCGTTTTAAACCACGAATCAGATGCCATGTCTTCCTGTTGAGGAACAAAACCGGTAATAACCTTTTTATTTGCTGCGTCATATTTGCAAATTGTCTGCTCAGCTTCAACAGAACCTCCATTTGCATCTGCAATTGATTTCAAAACATTATCTTTACACCATTCAGATTTAACCAGGGCTTTCTTTTTCATCCACAAAAATGAATCTCCCCATTCTTTCTTGGTGGCAAAACCACCATCTTCAAGATGTTTGTAACATTCGCCAAAAGTCATAACTGTATTAATTTAAAACATTATTTCCCCAGTAAGGATAATTTTTCTTTTCATTCTCAGGCGTATCAATAACACTATATTGAGCGCCACAATTTGGACATGAATATTCAGTGATTAAGGCATCGTCATCTTCATCTAAAGAGTCATATCCCCAATCACTGAGCATAAAATTGCTTGAACAAATTAATTCATGACCACACCGCCAACATTTTTCCATAACTAAATCATTTTCTAAAATTAGCACCCTAACAGCGCTCCTATGGAATTACCCAATGGACTGTTGCCTCTCTCTTTGCATAAGGCTATCGAGACATTTACGAGGCTCAAGGGCACTGGTTTGATGCTACTACTATTGCCCTTTTTTCGTATTGAGCGGATAATGAGATTCGGACTCACGACCTTCTGCATGGCAAGCAGACGCTCTGCCAACTGAGCTATATCCGCATTTAATAGAGCGGATGACCGGGCTCAAACCGGCAACCTTCTGATTGGAAGTCAGACTATCTAATCAATTGATATACACCCGCAAATTTGGAGCATTTTAAAAGGATGCTCCATAACCTTTCTCAAAATTACTGAACAGTTATTACTATTGCAGTCCTGCCCTTCTCAGGGTCTACACCTTTGCCTTCTGCACTTGCCACCTTAATGCCACGTTTGGTCAAGAAATCAGAAACTTTTGCGGCTCTCATTTCAGAAAGCTTCTGATTAAACTCCTTACTGCCCTCTGGGGATGCAGTGGCAGTAATTTCAACAATTGAGTTCTCGCCAACTTGATTAAGGATAAACATAGCCTCAGGTGTTAATCTTGACTTACCATTCTCAAAAGGAACAATCCACTTTTCTGGAGTTACGACAGCCTCTGAATTAGTTACCGGAGCCTCTACAATCTTTTCAATTACCTTTGGCTCACGCTTCTCACATTCATCAAGCCTACCATTGAGATACGAAATCTCATTAATCATAGCGCCGACATCATATGTCTTGAAGTGGTGCGTACCATTGCTATTCTTGAAATGATAGATGAATGATACATTAACGGCCAATTGTGCATTGCGCTTGTCAAAATGAATATGGCCGGGCTTGTTAAGATTCCAATAAATTGCTGGAGTCACAACAATTGAAGTTGCCTTATTCTTGCCAAGGTTAAAAGCGAGGTCAAGACCTGTCTTTGCCGTCATGTAATTGTCTGATTTTGTCCACGTATGAAGCCATCCAATACCTGTTACAGTACTAACCTCAAATGTACGTGGTGTGCCATTATAGCCACCAAAGATGTTTGACAGATTAAACACCGCATTTGCGCCGACATTAGTAGCCTTAACTGCTGTCTTAATATCGCTGAAATGATTATCATTCAATACTGCGATACCCTCTGCCTGAAGTCCAAATACAGGAGAGAAATCCTTCTGAATCTTCAAACCGACATTTGTGTTAAGAGGAAACATTGAATTGAAATCAAGAGGTGCGGAAACACCTGCCGTCACTCCAAGACTAATGTTATCAAACACACGGCTATTCTCAGTCGCAATCTGCGCATTAGCGCTAGTAAACGCACCAATAATGAGTGCAAACATTAAAATAAACTTCTTCATTTTCTACTTTAATTCTTTTTTTTTCGAAACAATTGTTATTTTATTTTTGTAAGTTTAAATTCGTATGAAAAACCATCCTGCTCTCCGGTGCCATCTGCTGTCGGTATTTTAACCACTTTATATTTTGACATTTCACAATTAAAGCCCCTTCTTTGAAGGGTCTTCTTAATTAGCTCAATGCCATCATAGCAATACCTATACAAGCGGCTGACAATTGGTATAACAAGAATACTAGGAGGCTCAACACCTGTCTTTGAAGGCTTGCCCTCAATTAAGCCGTATGTTTCAAGTTTATTAATAATAATGCCAAGAAAACATAGGTTATACTCAGGAAAATCAATTATTTCCTTTGTCTGTTTTTCGTAAACATGTGCCATAACATTATTTTTTTATTAAAAATTTCTTTACTAAAGGAGTCATTTTATCTCGACGGTATTGGATTCGAACCAATGACCTCTTGGTAAAATCCAAGGCTCTATCCACTAAGCTAACCTTCGCAGAAAAAAAGTGCTGTTAGACTCCTTGAATGGAATTAGGAAACAATTTTAAAATTAGCTGGCGCTCTAACCGACTGAGCTACCACCAGTTGATAATGTTTTAAAAGACTGGTGGGTGGGATTCGAACCCACGACTTCCGGCTTGGAACAATTTTATATGAACCTTGCTGTACGTTTCCTTGAAAGTCGGGGCGACACGGCTCGAACGTGCGACCTCAGCATCCCAAATGCCGTGCTCTACCTACTGAGCTACACCCCGAAATTAGCGCTCTAGGATTAAGGATGTCGAGCGCCACACACCGACCAAAGTCACTCACTATCGCTGAGCCTATCGTATTTTTTTTAGGAATCTTTTTTTCTTACACCTGTAATTGCTGTTAGATTCCTTGTCGTTTGCAAATATACAAAAAATATTTGTAATAAGAAAAATTTATATGTTAAAAAACATTAATTATTGTTGTGGAGGTAGGATTCGAACCTACGAAGCCGAAGCACTTGATTTACAGTCAAGCCCATTTGACCACTCTGGAACTCCACAATTTAAAAGCATAGGCTTCTCAACCACAATCCTTTCGAATTGACTACGCTAGTGAGGCGTATATGCTTTTATATTTATACCAACACTCTAGAATTCTTGCATTATATCCTCTATAGTCTTATGCTGCTCTTAGAGAGGTTGCCTAAAGACTTGCGTTGGTATTTATTTTATTACTTGAACTTTCCCAATCTAATAGCTTCGACAAGATAGTTATATACCACTTCCCAATCTGTCTCAGCGTCAAATCCGAATTTATCGTCTATACCCACATTGAAATACGTTTTCTCATCAAAGCAAGACAATTCGTTATTTTTTGTTTCGCTATTGCTGTTAACCATATCAAAGCTAATACCATTAGCTTTAAAATATTCCAAATATTCATTTATTGATTCCTTATGACTAGATGTCCAGAGTATGAGACTAATGTTTCTGGAGTAACTCATTATCTGAAGCGCTTCTTTTGCGAACGGATACCACTTATGGTTTTCCTTTTCGTGATAACAGGCTTCAAATATTGTGTCGTGGATGTCCACGAGCACGTATATTTTATCCCATTTGCGCTCAACCATTCGTTTGAATGCGTTATCGAAACTTTTCTCTATACTCATTTTATTTATACATTCCAAAGTCTACTTGTTAAAGGATGCCAATCATCCCCTGTAACTTGAAAATAATGATAGCCTCCATGCAATTCAGACGTATATTCGTCAATATCTACAATAGTTCCGCTATCAGAATCATAACCAAAATAGCAAGCCTTTTTATTATTCAGTTTTAGCAATTTTATTGTTGGGAAATCTTTCATCGAAATCATTGTTCCGTCTTTTATGCTTTCCCAATCAATTGCAAATGGTTTTTCTTTTTCCATTGTTTTGGTATTCTTAGTATTAATAGTAGCCGATAGGGGAGTCGAACCCCTCTTTTGAGAATGAAAATCTCACGTCCTAACCGATAGACGAATCGGCCATTTATAACTTGGTGTGCTGTTATGCCAAAGACAGCGCTTGTACTTTACGCCTCACGATTCACGTTTACTTTCGGCCAAGAATCCAGCAGCGGCTTTAAAGGTTCTCCAACTTGACTTCACGAGCCTTATTAGGTCTTATATTTCAGATTCTCAGACTTCGACCTCTCGTCTCTCGCCAGCTAGGGATTTGCAACTCCCAGGTTATTTGGATGCACCTAGGGCTTTTATACGAGGTGTAAGCCCTTTAACATACTACCTCACCACTTACTGAGCACTGTCACTCCTTAGATGATGGACGCTATCAATCCCACATCCCAAGTTATTGTACTCTATTTTGGATTCGAACCAAAGTGACAGCCGTGAGAGGGCTGCATCCTGAGCCTCTAGATGAATAGAGCATTTTAGGAAACTTTTTGTTTTTACGGATTTGCAGTCTTAAAATGGAAATTGCTGTAAGTTTCCTTGTCGTTTGCAAATATACAAAAAATGTTTCTAATAAAAAAATTTTATATGTTAAAAAACATAAAAAAAACGTGGATAACCTATATCACATAGATTATCCACTTACAAAAAATTCTGCGTATGTTTAATAAAAAAACCACTATTATAATTCAGATAATCTACTTAGCATAATACCACAGGTTCACCACCGAAGAGATAAATCCCCTCGTAACGTCCGTATCTAGGTTCTGCTATGTAAATTATTGAGTTCATATTTTTTCTTTTTTATAATAAATATATAATAATTTTAAAAAGTGAACAATAAAAGCATTTTTTATTTCCACAATGAATTTTCATCTTGGAATATGTTTGTGCTTTCTGCTACTCCATATACATCTTTAGTCCACCCAAATAAAGTATTATCAGTACCTTCTATCTTAAAATAGTATTCATCCCCACGAACTACAATATCAGTGCAGCGATGAACCATATAAAAGTCACTGATTTTCCTTTCTTCGTTTCTATAAAGAAACTTACAGAATACAGCATCACCTTTATTTATTTCTTGTTTCTTTGCCGGATGAATTTTGCAATATTCCATATGCATGAGAATTGGGTACATTGAATCACCCGACTCCCAATGCATTACGGTTTCTCCTTTAGAAAGGGCTTCGTATATCTCTTTTCCGTCTTGTACGACTCTATAGCCATCAATTTCTTTTGGCTCGTTTACTATTTGTTTTTTCATTTTAGCCACCCATTATGCGTATTCCATTCCATATTGAACGTGAAAATAAATTATCCATGTTAGAAAAATGTTTATCAAGTGCTTCGAATATTTTATCAGTATCAACGTCTATTGCAGCCGTCATTTCTTTTTTTGGAGCGTTCTCATCATTCTTTTCATTCCACTTAACACCGATAACATCATCAATATCTTTGCCTTCAAGCGCCGTGTGCGCAATACCTATCATGCCATCAGATGTGTTAGCATTCATTGATTTCTTGGTTAAATCAAGCTCAATGTATATATTGTGATTATTGTCGCAAATTGAGAATATCTTTTTATCAGTTTCCCTTCCAACAATTTTAAATGGCAAACATTCTCCAATTCTAAATCCTGCGCATCCGTTATCAGTTGAAATATTCTGCCTTGCAAATATTGTAAGCGAATAAATAAAATCAGACGTAGGTATCATAGCACCAGTAGGAGTTATTATGTGAGAATTATTGAATGGCGAAAAACCATGTAATTCAAGAATTATTTTCCTTATAGTACCGTCTATTTCTGATACTGGATAAGTAGATAGATTACTATATACTATATCCTTTTCTTCTTTTTCAACAAAGTCATCAGTATTAACTTTGACGAATCCGCTTTTAATGGGCCATAACTCAAACCCAGGAGAATATTCAATACCAAGCATTTTACACATTGATGGCGGTATTGAAAACTTTCTTCTTTTTGTGGGATTTGTATTTTCTATAACATTACCATTTTCATCTATTGATACTTCCTTCACAATTACTGAATCAAGGTTTACTCCTTTATATTCATTGACAATAGAATAAACTTTAAAGTAAATATTATCGAACTCTACCCCTTCTACCTTATCTCTTCCTATGGCATATATTCCTCCTACTCTTAAAATGTTATCAAAGTTTGAGTCCTTTTTTTTACTTGAGGTTAAAAAATCAATATCCACGTCAAGAAGTTGCATGAGTGACAAGTTATCATTTGATAATGTCACCCATTTATCTTCTCCAAATGTAGGGCGTGGTATTTTAGCAATAGGTATACGTCCCATTATTTTTTTACTTTACAAAATTATTTTTTTAACGCGGCCCCTCATCGACTGTATATTCTGCCTCAATAGCAGCAGCGCTTTTGGCCTCAATGCCATCTTGCGGCACACCAGACATCATACTTTCAAGGTCTGCTCTCATCTTAGCCATTTCACGCTCATTTTCAATACGTTTCTTGGCGGCTTCCTCTTGAACCTTAAGGCAATCATAATATGTCTGATTAATCTTTTCTTGATTATGCTTAAGAGTTTCAAGCTTAATTGTAGGATTCTCCGTCATCTTTGTAACACGAACCTTCAAATCGTGCGTAGCATCTGCGTTATGCGTAAGAATTTCATTGAATCCATCTATCATAACCTCATGAGCTTTGAGACCTTGTTCAAGGTTGTATAGATAAATTGCTTGCTGCAATTGGTCACGAAGCATTGGCATCATATTATCAATATCCTGAGAAATTGAATTACTATGAGCAATGTTAGCATCCTGTATATCACGAATTCTAAACAAAGACTGATTAAATGACAAATGCCAAGTAATCATATTCTCTATACGTTTTTCAAGTTCGTGCTTGAAATTTCTAGTATCGTGAATATCAATTGCAGAATATTTGTCTGGATTTGCTTCCATTATCTCCAAGGCTTGCCCATACTCTTCTTCCTTTATCTTTGCAGCCACAATAAGTTTTTCAAGCACATCTATATACGCAATAGTGTCCTGAAAACGCTTCTCCAATTCTGTATTATCACGAAGGGCAACAGCCTGCGCTGCATGCAATTTTTCCTGCATCAATTCAACATCTTTCTCAATACCTTCATATTTAGCTATAAAGGCTTTTACAGAGAAAAACAATTTGTTTAAAAGAGGTATTTCCCTTACTGTACGAACAAACCAATTTGGTCTTTTGATTTCATCCAAGTCAATAGTAACAAGCTTAGAACTAATCTGCTTCATAATCGACTGCGTTTCATCTCCCAATTTGGTCTGAGTTCCACGTGCCAACAGGTCTTTTGTGCTACGATTCAACTGGGCACTTAATTCTGCGCCATAGTTGGAGATTGACATCTTATCATGCACGTCAAGCTTTTTACCTATTGCCTGATATTCAGCAAGTTCCTCAGCGGTTATATCAGTCATATTAACATCGCCATTATCATTAATTCTCCTTAATGACGTTGTTTTATTCGTATTTTTACCTTTCAGAATAGTAGAAACAGCAGCCGAAGTATCAGACACCGTACTTTTCCTTTCGGTTATTTCACTTAGCACTGCGTCACTTGGACGAAGGTTAGATGAAGCCTTCTTTCTAGCCTTCTTAGGCTTTTCAGCAACATTAGTTGTAGTTGAAACCGTTACAATTGGTTTATCTTCTGTCTTTTTCTTTACCATATTTTCTTATCGCTATCAATTTGTACAAATATACATAAAAAAAAATATATACGCAAATTTTAATAGTTAAATAATGTTAAGCATCCATAAAAAAAGCAGCCAATATTGGCTGCTTAATGAATTAGAATGGCAAATCATCTTCAGGTTCGCTTTTTGTGGTTACAACCTTCTCCTTTGGCTTTTCAACCAACTTGCCAGTTGTCACCTCACTTGTTGCAGCATCAGATGACGTACTTCCGCTTCCGACAGAGATAAACTCAATATTATTTGCAGAAATATCTCTAGACACCTGTGGAGTTCCATCCTTGGCATTATAAATGCCAACCCTTTCTGCGCCAATAACATTAACCAACTTACCTTTTGTCAAATACTCAACAAGTTTGCTGGCTCTGTCTCCATTAAACGTAACTCTAAACCAACTGGTGAGTCTATCACCATTCTTGTTTTTACCATCATCTACTGCCATCCTAAAGGATAAGAATGTGCCATTTTCGCCTTTAATCAATTCGGCGTCCGCTCCTAGCCGGCCAACTACATTAACATTTACCATGATAAAATATTTTTTAAATTAAACATATAAAATAATAAAATTCTCATCACTAGATAATTCCCAACCGTTGTTTGAAATCACCTCTTTTTTTAAATCCTTATCAACAATATCATCTATTTTAACCTTATAGTAATATTCATTTTCATCCCTATCCATTTCTAGCTTAACGTCAGCAACATTTCTAAGAAGTAATAAGTCAGCCAACGGCATAAAAGAATTTACTTGTTTAGATGATTTAACCAATTCTATAATTTCTTCCCTTGTCATAGTACAAATATACATAAAAAAAGTTAAAAAAGAAAATATTTTTTAATTTATTTCCAATTTAGTTTAAATTTATTAAGGAAATCTACATAGCGAATTGTGCTTCCTCTATAACTAACGCTCTTTGATTCAATAGGCCAACAAAGCCATCTTTTTATGCCATAGTCGCCTTTAGTATCTTCATACAATAAATCTTCGCACTTATATCCACACAATTTTATAAGCCTTATAAATTCAACATATTTTTTATTGTCCTTTAGCCATCTGCCTAGGTCTTTTGGTATTTTATTTTTCATTTCACTCAATTATGTATTTTCTAACAATATCAGCCCTAAATACATCAATTGGAATAGGGTGTGGTAATCTCTTAAATTCTGAGCCAACGCAGCGCATTATAACACGTCTTACATTATCTTCTCCATACTCTTCTACCAATTTAGCAAAAATCGTACCTTTTTGGCTAAACCCGTCTTTCAGATATGATTGCTTAATTCTATCGTCAAGTGTTACCCAACGCATAAGAATCTTATCGACATCAGCATAAGTATAGCCTGGCATAATTTGGTCTAAGTCAGAACCTGATACCCCGTTGCCATCAGTAGGAACTATTTCAATTGCAGCCTTTAATGCGGCAGAATCTTTATATACCTCATTGAACATATATTCAGCCAGTCCATACACCTCAGTTTTCCAAAGATTACCTATTGGATTAAAATCAGCCACATCACCATTAACGGTAAAGAAGCCTAAGAAATGCTCTGTTAAATTGTCCGTATCAATAACTATACCACGCATCTTACTAGCAATATCATATAAGACAATCATTCTAAGCCTTGCTTTTATATTACCTTGAGAAATACCAGTGCTTGGCAACTTGGCAATGCCCTCGCAAGCCCTTTCAGCTACAACAAATACGTCTTGAATATTGCTCTCTATATATTCATCACAAAACTCCTTACCAGCTAAACTTGCAGATGTTTTTTCATCTTCTTTATTGGTTGAGCATGGCAGACTTACCCCTATAAGCTTAACGCCGTTTTTTTCACTAACCTTTTTGCAAATGGCTGCGCATACAGTTGAATCAAGTCCGCCACTTAATCCAAGAACCATTGTTTTAATTCCGCAATTCTTAACATAATCACTAGTTACGTTTACAATGGTTTCAAATACACTCTTGTAGTCAAGAGGTTCAATTCTTCCTATAATCATAATTTATTTTCTTTTTCTTTATTAATAAAAGCCAAAAATTCCCTAGATATGAAATTTGTGTGTATTTTTTCTATATCAGTAAATTTAGCATTTTCAAGCAAAGGCATAAGAGTTAAAAAATTCTTTTCAATAGCGTCTAACGAAAGCATGCCTTCTTTATCAAAAACAATTTCTTCTGGATTGTCACCGTATATTTCGTTTACATATGTTCCGCCAACCATAATTGCGTTATGCATTTGGAATATCTTCATAACTTGGTCAAAACAATTGGTGTTACCTGTTCTTCTGCTAACGCTAAAAAAAGAACACAATTTATGCCCTAATAAATGCGGTCTAGAGTAACATAATCTTGTTAAAAACGCTTGTAACTGTGATGTTATTGAATAATAATAAACAGGGCTTCCAATAATAATACCATCAGAATTTTTAATTATTTCTTCAGAATCCTTGATAAATTGGTCTAATGTACAAGCACAATTTTTCGTTTTGCATTCTCTACAGTTAATACAATGCTTTATTTCACCAGGAACATCAATAACAATCGTTTCTATTCCATCAGATTTAAATAAATCAGATAAATAGTTAATGCATGCTTTGGTGCATCCGTTAATTCTTGGAGACCCGTTTATTAATGCTACTCTCATTTTTCCAGACTCAACAATGCGTTTCCACAAGTAATTCTATCCTCATCCTCTTCCTTAGATGGAATAAAAACAATCACATCCCACCCGGCTTTAATTAACGGCTGTTCAAACTGCTTATATACATCATATTTGTAATATCCATCAGGTGTATTAATGCCGTTAGCGTTAGCCTCATGAGTTTCATGTATGGGAGTAATCTTAACAATGAATTTATCCTTATCAAATAGTTCGCTAAGAACTTTTGGGTCAAGAATGGTTTTATCTGTTACAGGAAAATTTAATGTATACTTACGGCCAACTGGTGTTGGCAATTCCTTTGCTATAGCGGAAATATCCTCTAAAGATAATGAACAACCTCTAAACAACTCATTACGCTGTTTCTCATCTGTAGAGTTTATTGAAAGTTGTAATCCAGCTTCGCCTTTATAGTCTTTATTTTTAATTTCACAAAATTCAAGAAGAATATCTTTTAATTTGTCTTTACCGACGCCTTTAGGACACATCGTTGTAAATACTGGGTGAATTACATCTGCTTTCATCATATTGTTAACCAAGTCTCTTACGTCATACTTGATAAAATCAAGAACATTTCTAGCGTTAAAACTTGGTTCGCCCATACGTGCAAAGTGCAGATTAAAACGTGCTGTATAATCACACTTTGAATGCTCAATTGCTCTTGTTACCTGTTCTGCAAGCTCTACACGACTAATGTTGCCCGCAAATTTAACCTTTGGACAATCACAAAACATACAATTCATAGGGCATCCTTTCTGGGTTGAAATTGTAACAACAAGTTTATATCCCAAATCAACTGTGTGGTGTTTTACTTGATTAATTTCTTTGGTAAGACCTAGGAAGTCAGCCTTTATGTTATTTTCTTTTCCGTAATCACCTACATATAGATACTCTAATGTTTTATCAGTATCACAAAAAATAGCTCCAGTACGTGTTTTAAATTCTTTAATCATAATTTATTTACTTTTTACAAATGAATAACCACTTTTTTCGTTAAATTCAGCCTCTTTTATCAGCAATATGCAACGTGGAGAAACTGAATGCTTATGCTCCACAGTTTCGCCGTTTCTCATAGTTATTGGTATTTCATCAACGATGGAAACCCTTTCTTTACTTTCTCCGTTTACTATTCCAAATGAAATATAAGGGTATGAGCTGCCACCGGATACAGCATATGCTACTCTATCTCCATAATGTAACTGTTTGCCTTGTTTATCGGTATGAGAAATTGGTTTTCCATCGTGGTTTTCTAACTTTTGTATATACTTACTAGTTGCAGACTTCTTTTTTCTTTGTTCAGTCTCTTTTATTGACTTTTCAGCATCCTCTTTTCTAACGAAAAGCTTAATACCATCACGTTGCTCATAAGGAAGCTCTAACTTATACGTATAAAAATATGTTTCAAGAAGCCCTGTTGCACGTTCCTCGTATCTCATTTGGTCGAACATAGCAGCTCCAAGACCTTTTAAGCCCAACAAGAACTGGTCATGCCCGCCACTTTCTTTTCCTTCTCTTATGTCATTTACTTCGCACGTCATCAATTCGTTTCCGCCAAGTACCAAATATACAGGGTCTCCTTTTTTAAGATATATAAAAGCAACCCCTTCTCTTATTTGCTTTTGATATTTTTCAGCCTCTTTAATGTCAGTAAAAAATAATCCATAGTGGCTTCTATTTCCCCTAGCACTAAACTTTATTAGATAAGACCCATAACTTTTTGTATCGTAATAATACGGAATATAATCTTTTACTTTATCAATATTTTCTGCCTTAACAGCATTAATTCTCACAATGTTTCGATAATCTCTGCTGACTCTCATTGTAACAAGTTCAACAATTTCGTAATTGTTTGCTTTGTCTAGCATATAAATTGTGTCGCCGTAAGATTCAAATTTGCATTTTTCATCTTCATATGCGTAATACACAGTTTCTTGTTTACCACCACGTATTACAATCAAACTGGTGCCTTTTAATTCACTAAATTTCTTTGCCATAATACTATTCTCCTTCGTTTACTACTTCAAAATCTTCTTCCGTTAAATCCTGCACAATTTCTTTCTTAGCCTTCTCCTTGCGTTTCTTAAGGTAATCCCTAATCCACAATATGCCGAATATTGTAGCAGCCCACATTAAGACCCTCTTCCAAGAGAATCCAAGCATTCCGCCGATAATACTCATAATGCAATCAATGATTAAAAGTATTGCGCCTATTTCAACAAGAAATAGAATTAAATACCACGTGTCAACAAGCAACTTTTCCATATCTTTTTATGTTTTATACAAAGGTACAAAAAAAACGTGGAATAAACAAATATTCCACGTTAAACATTGTTAAAAAAATATTTTTTTAACTATTTTTCAAGAATTTTTGGGTGAAAAACAAGCTGCCTAAGCTCAGGGCATTTTTCAATAACATCCAAACGTCTAAGTTCTATTTCTTTTTTATCATTAGAAATCTTTTTCCTCATTTCACACCAAGTGCTAACATTTTGTGAAACCGGCTGAATTGCAATCAAAACAAAAAGCGTCACAACACATATTAAAACAACAATGGCCCAAACTATTTCTATCATGATAATTTGTTTTTTTAAAAAGTCGCATTCAAACTACTTTGACCAATGTATAATCCTTTTTACCCTTTTGCAGCAAAAGATATTTGCCGTTAATTAGATAAGGTGATGTTACAACTTCCTTTTCAGTATCAGCCTTAATCTTATTAATAGAGAATCCGTTACTCTTAATAAGTTTTCGTGCCTCAGACTTTGAAGGGACTTTATCGTGCATTACCGCAAGGTCAATAACAGTTACGCCGCTTTCAAATTGCTCTTTATTAACCTCAACTGTAGGAACGCCATTCATTGCAGCCAGGAAAGTCTTCTCATCTAACTTCTGAATGTCAGCCATTGTACCCTTACCAAAAAGGATTTCTGAGGCTTCCACGGCCTTATTGTAGGCTTCCTCTGAATGTACAAGACAAGTCATATATTTAGCCAACGTGTTTTGAAGCAAACGTTTCTCTGGCGCTTTCTTATGCTCTTCAATGAGTGACATAATTTCATTAACGTCAATCATGGTGAACAACTTAATGAATCTTTCAGAATCAGCATCTGATTGGTTAAGCCAGAACTGATAGAACTCATATGGGCTTGTCTTCTCAGGGTCAAGCCAAATATTTCCCTTCTCAGTCTTGCCGAACTTAGTTCCGTCTGCCTTTGTAACAAGAGGCCAAGTAAGTACGCAAGCATCATCCTTCTTAAGCATTTTATGGATAAGTTCAACACCGGTCATACCATTTCCGTATTGGTCACTTCCGCCGATTTGAAGCTTGCAATTGTACTTCTTATACAACTCAACGAAATCATTACCTTGAATCAACTGATAAGTAAACTCAGTGAACGACATTCCGCTACCTTCACGCTCCAGACGCTTCTTTACTGATTCCTTTGCCATCATATAATTGACCGTAATGCACTTTCCAACCTCACGTGCAAAGTCAATGAATGACATATCCTTCATCCAATCATAGTTATTTACCATCACAGCGCCATTAGGCTCTTTTGAAGAAAAATCGATGAGCTTTGATACCTGTGCACGAATTCCCTCAATATTATGCGCAACGGTTTCAGCGCTAAGAAGTTTTCTTTCCTCTGACTTAAACGAAGGGTCGCCAATAAACGCCGTAGCGCCTCCCAAAAGAACAATAGGCTTATGGCCATAAGACTGAAGCAATTTAGCCGTTGTGAAGGCAAGCAAATGCCCCAAATGAAGACTATCAGCTGTCGGGTCAGTACCTACATAAAATGCTGTTGGTTTACTAAGCAATTCTTCAAGATTACCAGATGTGCTTGCAATCAAGCCCCTAAAATTAAGTTCTTCTAATAATGTCATTTTATTTAAATTTAATTATACTACTTGCGTTATAGGTATTCTAGATTTACCAACCATTTGGCTGATTAAACTCTCCATTTCATCTCCGGTTAAGCCAAAACGTTTTTTTGATTTAATGCAACCACTTGTGTTATAACACTTACCGGAGCTTTTATGTTTTTTGTGCTTTTTCTTCTTATAAAAAAACATACACTATATTATTAATTCATATTATGATGCAAAGATACAAAAAAACAATTGAATAAATAAATATTTTTAGTTAAATTACCTTAAAAAATGGGTAGCACTTTCGCGCTACCCATCAAGCCACTATGCAGTTACATAAGAAAGTATTTCTTGACCAAGAGCAACCCCAATCATTTCTTCCATTGTAGGCTGCTTTTTAGTCTCTTTCTCAACCTCTGCAAGTTCTCCCCCAAGAAGCAATGTTACAATGCTTCCGTCAAAGCCGCTAAAGAAATAGCATCCGTTGTCATCCAACGTAGCCGGAACATCTTTTGCTCTATCAGTAACCTGCCACCATATGAACTTCATACTGTCCACAAACTCCTCTGGGAAACACTCATAAAGGGTGTTCTTCATACGCTGATAGTTAGTTTCAATAGTGCCAGTAGCATTAAACTGCATATCGCTGACAACCAACAACGTCTGTGGGTAGTCTTCAAGGGGAATGTTAGGATTCTCCTTTCTGACTCTTACCATTTCCTCAATTACGCTTTGGAAATTAGTTCCACCCCAAGCAGTTTTTGTGTTCTTAATCTGATTAATCTTATCAGTGAAAGAACCTTCAAGCTTAAGTACACGTGAAACATTGTCAAACATAATGACATTATTATGGAATGCCCCAGTGTTTAACTCAGAGAAGAATACTCCAAGAGAAATGCAAATGTCATATGGGGTTACACCACCGAAACTATGCCAAGACATAGAACCACTTGTGTCAAGCGCACACCACACATTGCCAAGAACTTTACCGTCCTCTACAGCCTTCTTTACAAGTTCATCGAACTGCTTATCAATCGTAATCTTCCTATGCAAAGGAAGCTTATAAGAGTCAAGAACTTCTTTGCCGAGTTCATATACATAACCTGTATACTTTACGGTTGGCTGCTTTTCAAGCCAATCAATATAGCCTTTTTCAAGGTCATGCTTTGCCAAGAAATCCTTAGTGGTAAGTTTGTTAAGGGCACGACCAGGAATAAGATTCCAATTAATGTCCTTATAGCGGCCGCTACAGATAAGTTTCTGGAAATCGTGCGCGGTTCCACTTGTCTTCAGCTTATTATAGTCCTTATAAGCAAGCTTGTTATAATTAGCAAACTCACGTGCAAGGCTATTGGTAATACGTGTCCAGTCTGTCGTACACTTTGAATTGGTCTTAATGCGTGGCATGAACTTTTTAATGAGTTCCATATGAGATTTGCACTTCAGTCCCTCATTAATCAAGTCAAACATAATACTATGCTCTATAGCATTAGTTCCAAGCACCATGTCGTAAAACATGATTGTCCAGATATCTTTCCAAGAGCCTACAAGTGGCAATGCCCAAATGTTTTTGTAGAAAAGGTCTGGCTGATGCACAGCAAACCAAAGAAGCCTCTTGAAAGACTCATCACGTGCGCCCTGCCCCTTCTGCACCTTTTCGGTCACACTGCTCTCGTTAACCTTTACCTTACGTGTAATCATACGAAGGTAGAAAGGGAAACGTATTGCCTGTGTATGGTCTTCAAGCCACAGTGCCTCCTGCTCTTTGAAGACATCCTCCAATGCACGGCCACGATAAGTACCGGCTTTACCAAATTGGTCGGTAATAGCCTTGCCAGTAGATTTATAACTTACTGCTCCATTCTCTGTCAAAGCAAAATTAGAGAAATCTGGGATAAATGCTTTTGTCTTTTCCATGTTGTTTTCTTTTTTTTCGTTATATGTGCAAAGGTACAAAAAAAAATTCAAATAAAAAAATTTTTTTCGTTAAAAAATATTAATTAATTTATTATGATATTTATATATAAAATATTATTATATTATGAATCTTGATAGACTAATTAGTGAAGAGGTTAATAGATACCTTTTTGAAGAAATATTATTTGAAGATAATGATAAGCCAAGAGACGTAGGCAAAAAAGCTAAAAAATTAAAAAACGGTAGACGTGGAGAATTCAATTTCAAGCAAGATAGGGAAACCAACCCTAACTTGAATGCCCAGGATGCTGAAGACCTTGCTACAATCTTAGATAGCGATTACGTTAACTTAGCTGCTGTGGCTCATGACGTTTATCCTGACCACACGGAAGAAGGCGCTCAATCTCAGTTAAGAAAAAAAGTTAAAGGTCTGAAAAATGATAATGGTTCTACATATAAAATCAAAAAGAAAGAAGCATTTAAAATACGTAGAGCATTGGCTAAGAATCTTTAAAAAATATAAAGGGGCTTGTGGCCCCTTTTTTATTTTTCTTAAAACATCAAAACATTACTTCCGTATGCTTCCTTCATCTTGTTCTTGGAATCTTCCACAATCTGCCTAACTCTCGTTTGTGTAATACCAAGTTTATCTGCAATTTCAGCAACTGGTACTGAAGCGTTATGCACTTGCCCAATTCCAAAGTACATCTTAACAATTGTCTTATCCCTATCTGAAAGGTCTTTCATTAAGTTGCCAACAAGCATCTTTACATGGTCAAGTTCGCTTTCGCTCTCATAACCATTGTATGATGCACTATATGTATTAAATACGTTTATGCTGGCAGCATTTGCATCCCCATCTTCAGTATCAACAGGTTCATCAATTGACGAAACCCTTACAGTAAGTACATCAGCGGAATCTTTAATTCCTGCGTTTGGGTAATACTCGTTAATGTAGTCTTTAAGTTCCTCACTTGTAGGTTCACGCTCAAACTCCTGAATGAACTTGTTGTTCATCTTGGAGATAATGTGGAACGTCTTAGATTCGTTATTCTTTTTAACAAGTTTCTCTTCGCCTTGTCTGTAAAGGTTAATTGCTTGCCTAATAAGGTACACAGCGTGCGTTTGGAAACGGTTTCCAAGGTCAACATTAAATGTGTCTACAGCCCTTACAAGACCAATATTGCCTTCGTCAATCAAATCCATCAAATTATTGTTATTCGCATACACCTTAGCAATTGAAATAACAAATCTAAGGTTGGAATTAATCAAAAATTCCCTAAGCTTTTCAACCTCTTTGGCATACTTGCGCTCTAACTCTTTATTACCCTCATTCTTGGCTTTCTCCATGTTCTCCTTACCGGCCTTAAGGAGCGTAAACAACTCTTTTTCTTGGTCTGCATCAACCACAGAATATTCGTTTACTTCACGGTAATACTTAACAAGTGTTTCAGTTCTCTCAAAATAATTACTTGTAGTTTTAATGTTTGGTGTTACTGCCATATTATTTATCCTTTCTTTTTAAGTACAACAATAGTTTTGTTTCCATCATCACGCAATTGTGATTCCGGTATTGCTACGTCTTCAAGCATAACAATAAATTCAAGAATTGACTTTTTATTCTCGTCTCTTCTTGACAGTTCTCTACCTTTCATGGTAAGAGTAACCTTAACTTTGTTTCCATTCTCTATAAACTTTTTTGCGTTATTCGCTTTTGTTTGCAAGTCATGTTCTGAAATGTTAACAGACAATTGGATTTCCTTCAAAGGTTTTGCTGTTTGTTTGTTTTTCTTCGCATTTTTCTTTAATTCATAAATCATTTTTTCATACGAAGCGACTCTCATAATAGGAGGGTCATTCTTTGCGTTAATCTCAATTAGGTCTAATTCCTTGCCATAGGCAATCTTCTTAGCCTCTTCAAGTTTAACAACTTTGCTTTCGATGCCTTCGCCAACTATTCTGACATCATAATTACCACGTAGTTCATCATTAATTCTGAAACTAGGTGCGTTAAAAGCGTTCTTAATCTTTCCCATTAAAATTATTTATATATTCCTCTAAACTTTTTATTTCGTTTTCCAATTTTGCTAAATTATCCTTTTCATATTCATATAGAATTTTACTAAATGAAAGTTTTCGTTCAGCCTCCTTCTTTGCCATTGGTTGTTTGGCACGTTCAGCAGCCTTACGTTCATTTTCTTCCATTATTCTTATAAACCTTTCAGCATCCTCTCCTTCAAGGATTGGCATTGGCTTTGTAAAATCCGTATAAGCCAATGCCGTTGGTTCGTCATATTCAACATTCGCAAAGGTAATGTTTTTTTTCGACATATACAA
>Ga0247610_10000913_pt1 | contig 38721 bp, 62 predicted proteins | sample 174DNAGHGhighgp2_FD_193483 | JGI IMG/M metagenome (GOLD analysis project Ga0247610, IMG submission 193483) | Sheep rumen microbial communities from Palmerston North, Manawatu-Wanganui, New Zealand - 1742 DNA GHGhigh gp2 | ecosystem: Host-associated > Mammals > Digestive system > Stomach > Rumen...
CTAACTTATAACGGAACAAAAAATGGAAGTCTCACAAGACATGACTTTTATTCAAACACAGACTGTCCGGGATCATACATTAAATCAAAAATACCTGAACTTGTGAACACAGTAAACAGCAGATTAAATACACCATTTGCAGTAGGTCAAAGAGTTTTGGTAAATATCCCAGTAGCATTTACAGGAGCTATGGAAGGAGACAAAATGTTAGTCGAATCAAATGGCTATCTATTTTGGATTCACAAGTCTGTAGTTAGAAACCAAAATCAAGTTTATGGCTTAGGAACTGTAGTAGGAATAAATAACGGAATATATAGAGTAAAAATCTTTGATGATGAATTTGACTGCAGAGGAGAATATTTAAGCGATAAATTTTAGTTTACATAAAAGAAAAAATGTGGTATAATAGGAGTAAGGAGTGGCTGATTTAGAGGAAAGGGTAAAAAACCTAGAAGAAAAGATAAAAGACCTAGAAATAAATATAAATAAATCATTATCAGAAATAAAAATTAGTTTAGCTGAAATATCAGCTTCACTAAAAAATAGCAACAATAGTGGAGATTTAAAAAACGAACTTATAGAAAAAGATGTAAAAGCAAATACTGAAAAAATAAAAGTTGTATCAGATAGAACAAGTAAGTTAGAAGATTCAAATAAATGGGTTATAAGATTAATATTAGGCTCAATAATAGGTTTAGTATTAGAAGCAGTAGCATTTTATATAAAGACTAAACCATAGGAGGTATATTATGGAAGAAAAAAGCTTGGCTTATGAAATGTTAGAAGAATTAAAAAGAGCTAATGAAAGATTAGAACGAACTTCTAATAGCAATTCTAAAAGATGGTTTATTATTGCTATTGTAGAACTAGTTATCATAATTAGTATGGTTATTGGGTTTTTAATATACCAAAGTCAATATGATTATGCTACAACAACAGAAGAAACATATACACAAGAAACTTCTAACAACGATTCATCAGATATAACTCAAAGTATAAATTAAGGAGTGGTAAAACATGGCTTATGCAAAACAAACAGTAAAAAGAAAAACAACAACGACAAAAACTAGAGCAAACAGAAGGACTGCAAATGCTAAACCTAGAACAACAAGACCTAAAAAGACTAGACTTCAATAAGAATGAATACGAATATTTTATAGAGAATTGTAATTTTACAGATAGGCAGAAACAAATTTTAGATTTAAGGAGAAAAGGGAAATCTATTGTAGCAATTAGTCTTGAAACATATTTATCAGAAAGAACTATTAATAGAGAGATAAAAGAAATAAAAAGAAAGATATTAAAATTAATATAGTTTGCTTATAGGCGACTTATTCCATTTTTGGAGTAGGTCGCCTTTTTGTCGTTTATAAAGCACTTTGAAAATTAAATAAGATACTATAATAATCTCAAAGGAGGGAGTAGTGTATAGTGATGATATTTTAAAACAATATTTAAGCTATCTTGCTCCCTCTCTTTTTTGTTTTAAGGAGACATTATGGTAGAACTCATTGATGAAATCAAAAAAGAAATTGAAGAAATAAAAAATATTTTGAGGAGGTAAATTATGTATCCTTATAATCCAATGGCTAGACAAAGCTATGAACAAAATTTGAGAAATATTATAGATCAAGCAAATGGGCAATTACAACAATTACAGAATCAACCTATGCCAACAAATTTGACTCAAAACTTTCAAATAGCACCTCAAACAAATAATCCAAATGAGTTACAAAGTGCTTATGTAAATAACATTGAGGAAGTAAAAAATATCTTTATGACTAAAAATGGAATTTTTACGGACAAGGATTTAACTACAGCATGGTTTAAAAACACAGAGGGTAAAATAAGAACATTTACATTGCAAGAGATAGTGCAAAAAGATGAAAAAGACTTAGAAATTGAAAAATTAAAAAAGCAGTTAGAAGATTTAAAGAAGAAAGGAAAGAAGGAGAATGAATAACTTAAATCAGGTGCTACCAAAATTAATGAATCAATTAAAAGGGCAAAATACTAATGGTTTTAATATGCTTACAAATTTAATGAAAAATGGGGGAGATCCTAACGCAATTTTAAAACAAATGATGGGACAACTTAATCCAGATGTAAAACAAAGAATATTAAATCAAGCAAAAAGTTATGGATGTCCTGATATGTTTTTAAGCCATCTTCAGAATATGAAGTAAAAGGCTTATATAAGTAGTCTATGCAGGCTATTTATATAAATCTTTTAATAGCTATAAAAAGATAATTTTTAAAAGGAGGAAAGATAATGAATGATAACGGAATGAGTCCAGCAGATTATGTCGCTCTTTCAGGGAATAATAACAATGGTTTTGGAGGAGATGGTGGATGGGCATGGCTAATTATAATACTAGCTATGTTTAATGGTGGCTTCGGATTCGGTGGTGGATTCGGTGGCTATGGCATGGATTTTATGTATCCATGGTTAGCTAATGGACAAAAGGAAATCATGCAAAACACAAATAACGGATTCGACACTTTACATTTAAGTAATCAAATTGAAGGGACAAGAGATGCTATACATGGTCTATCTAATCAAATATGTGGAAGTACAGCAGACATAACAGGAGCTATTACAAATGGATTTTACGGAGCTGAAATATCAGCTAATAGTAGACAAATGGCAGATATGCAACAGAATTTTAACTTAAGTAGACAATTAGCTCAATGTTGCTGTGATAATAGGTTAGCAACTTGTCAAACACAAAATATAGTACAAAACGAAGGCAACGCAACTAGATTCGCTGATGCTAATAATACAAGAGATATTATTACAAATGCAACAGCAAACACTCAAGCTATACTAGATAAGCTATGCCAATTAGAACTAGACGGAAAGAATGACAAGATTAATGACCTAGAAAGACAATTAACAATGGCTAATTTAAAAGCAAGTCAAACAGAACAAAACGCATTTATTGCACAAGGCTTTTCAAATGAAGTAGATGCTTTATATAACAGACTTTCAAATTGCCCTGTACCAAGCACTCCAGTTTATGGAAGAACCCCTATCTTCACTTGCAACAACAATGGATGTGGATGCAACGGAAACGGAAGTTATTTATAATACGCAATTTTAGACTATGTCTATTTTTCGCTCAGATGCGATTATTTGCAAAACATAATGGGAGCGAACTAGCTCCCTATTTTTATTTTAAGGAGGAGATAAAATGATTAATGCTATAAATACAAACCAAACTCAGACAGTAGAAGCTGGTGCAAATGTATTGTTTAACGGAACAAATGTAAGAACAGGATCATGTAAAGGTTGTAGAGGATGGCTAAATTTCAATAGTGTAAATAGTGGTATATTTGAAATTACAAAAGGTGGAATATATGAAATACATTTTAATGCAAATGTATCTCCAACAGTAGCAGGACAAATAACTTTAAATATAACTAATGCAGGAGAGAATATACTGGGTGGAGAAATGCAGACTGCTGGAACAACACCTGACACTTTTGAGAATGTCGCTAGTGAAATATTAATAGAAGTACCATGTAATTGTTGCGATATATTTACTATAAAAAACAATTCAGACAACCCTATTGTAGTAAATAATCCATCATTTACAATAGAGAGACTAGCTTAATGTATGACTTTTGGTTTATGTTAGGAGTAATGGCTGATTTTGCACAGCTAGAAAGTTATAATATACTTTTGCATGATAGTAAAAATAATGAATTAATGAAAAAACTAGATGAAATATTAAAATTATTAAAGGAGGATAACTCAAATGAACGAAATGGAAAATAATAGGTCAGAATATGTAGGTGGAGGATATAGAGACTATAGAGGAAATTACAGATATGGTAACAGAGATGACTATAGAGATGACTATAGAGATGAATATGGAAGAAACTACAGAGGTGGAAGAATGAGAAACTATAGGTCTGATGATATATACGAAGAAATTGGTAATGCTATGTTTGATGCTAAAACTTGTCATAGAAAAATGGAAGACTTGGCAGAAGAAACGGATGATCCACAAATAAAAAATGTATTAATGAAAATCGCTATGAGAGAAAAAGAACATTATCAAAGTTTAAAAGAACTTATGGAGAAATAATGTCTTTTACTATTAATAACAAGATTTATCGTATATTTAATGTAAAACGAATAAAAGGGAAAGAATCATATGTAGGTCAGTCTACCTATGATGAAGGATTAATTTTTATAGAGATAGGAAATATTAAGCAAATGCTAATCACTCTAAAACACGAGCTTATGCACGTTTGGTTATATGAAAACGGGCATAAGAATCAAAAAGGAGATGAAATATTTAGTTATGAGGATTTATGCGAATATTCAGCACTTGCTCATGATTTTATCGAAAGAATTTATAGAGAGTATAAGAAAAGAGTACTTTAATTAGTACTCTTTTCTTACTAAAGATTTGTCGATAAGAATCGTATTAAATTGTAATAGAATTATAGCAAAACAAAATAAAAAAGTCAAACACCTTCCTAGAGTTTACATAATTATCAAGATGTGATAAAATGTAAATTGAGCTAATTTTATAGGGAGGTGTTTTATGATATTATATGAATACGAAAAGTATTTGTCAATTCATTATGCTAAAAGCACAAAAGACAGCTATCTTTACTCTGTAAAAAGGTATTTTGACTATATGGGAAATCATATTAAGGTTATGAACGCAGAACGCAAAGATATTTACAACTACATAGCTTATTTAGACAATTTAAGAGGAACAACTAGAAGAAATTATTTAAAAGCATTAAAGAATTTTTATAACTTCTTAAATCGAGATTTAAGCGAATATTTATTTGAAGATATAAAAGTATATGACTTCAATATGAAATTCCCTGTATTTTTATTCTCATGTCAATGCAAGGCACTTTTAAATTATTATTCAGACAAAAGAAATAGGCTTATAATTTATTTATTCCTAACAACAGGTATGAGACTATCAGAACTAGAAGGCATTTATAGGAAAGATATTGACTCTGACAATAATAAAATAAGGGTTTATGGAAAAGGCAGGAAAGAACGAGATATTTTTATAACTGAAAAATGTAAGAAGATGATTCAGGAGTACATTACTGGAGATAAATTATTCGATATAAAAAAACGTGAGATTCAATATGTGGTTACTAATGCTATTCATAAGTTAGGTTTTAAAGGATCAACTCATACATTGAGACATACTTTTGCAACTGTGATGTATGATGAAACAAGAGATATTTTATTAGTCCAAAAATTATTAGGTCATGCAAGTATCAATTCAACTCAGATTTACACTCATTTAGTAAATGATAGAGTGAAAGAAGCAGTAGAGAGAAATCCACTTGCTAATTATAAGGTAAAATGAACTATACTTTATTGGATAATCAAATTGAACTAATATTAAAATCTCTCCAATATTATACTCAAATTGATAAAGAAAAAATGAATTTAATTTATGCAACTTATGAATCTTTAAACAGTCAATTTGTAGAATATCGAATTAAGAAAAATGTTGAAATATCAAGCAAAACAGAACGTAAAGAAAATGTAATATAATTTTTCGGATTTTCTATTGACATGGGATAGGGGTAATGATAAAATGCAATCAGTCGATAGGAAATCGATATTATTTTTAAACTATTCATTGCACAAAAGCAAAGGACAACGAATAAGTAGAGTTTAGAGATAATAGGGATAACCTAATCGGTTATCTCTATTTTTTTATGGAAAGGAGGAAATATGGAAATCTGGAAAGACATCAAGGGTTATGAAGGAGATTATCAAGTCTCAAATCAAGGAAGAATAAAGACATTAAAGAAACAAGTTGGAAGAAAAGAAACTGAAAAAATAATGTCGCCTAGTATTACATATCAAGGATACTCAAGAATAACTTTAATTAAGAACGGCAAACGAAAAATGTATGCTGTACACAGATTAGTAGCAGAGGCATTTATCCCAAACACTTACAATAAACCTATAGTAGATCACATTAATGGAGAACGTAGTGATAATAGAGCAGAAAACTTAAGATGGACAACATTTAGTGAGAATAGTAAGAACAGCGTTATACTTCGTAAGATAAAAAGATATAACTCAATAAGTGTAGTAGACAGCAAAGGAAATATCTTTGATAGTTACAGAGAGGCAGGAAGGTTTTGGGGAGTATGTGCAAACACAGTAAAAAGAGACTGCTTAGGGATAAGTCCTGATGATTTAAAAAGAAAAGTAAGATTTAAAAAAATTGAAAAGGAGTAATCAAATGAAAAAATTTATTGGAGATTTAATTAACAGATTATTAGTTGGAATGTGGGTAGCAGTATTATTTATTGCATTATTTGTAAAAGAGAGAGAAATCATAATAATTGCAGTAACTTCAACAATTTACGCTTTCCCACTATTTATTAGATGTATGAAGGAGGAAAATGCAGATGTTTAAAACCAAAAAAAGACTACAAGAATTAGAAGAAGAAAATGAATCTTTAAAAGATGAGGTAACACTTTTAAAAATAAGATACAACGATAAAAATGATGCTTTAAGAAGAATATCAGCAATAATTCAACATTTTAAAAGACAAAATTGTTATGGAGAAGCAGGATATAGAGACTTAGTTAGACAGATTAATGATTTACTAACTAACAATATCGAAAAAAAGCTATCAGATGAGATATTTCCTTACTTCACATCTAATAGCTAAACAACATGGAAGCATATAAAAATGCTTTCCTAAAATATACCATAAAGGAGGCAAAAAGTAAAGATGGAATTAGTCGAAATTGATGAGAAATTAGAAGAAAAAAGAAATATTTTAGATAACGTAATAAATGCAATAACAGGCATGGTAAAGGTACAAGAAGCTATTAATGAGATAGAGGAAAAACTAACACCGGGCATTTATGGACATTTAGATGGAGATTTAGCAATTTTAGAAGATTTAAAACTAGATTTAGAAACTGAAATTGAGAATCTGGAAGAAGAAAGAGAATACTGTGTAAATAATCCTATGTGGAGAGAGGAAAGAAGGCAACAGGAGAGGGAGTATTGGAGTACACAATTTTAGGAGGGAAAAATGGAAAGAGATAGTTTTATATTTTACGCAAGTTTTTTTAACGGCATAGATAAATTACCAGAAGAAAATCAATTAGAACTTTATCGTGCTGTTTGTACTTATGCTCTTAATGGAGAAATTATAAATTTATCTCCTATATCAGAAGCTATGTTCTCTTTAATTAAACCTCAAATAGACGCAAACAACAAAAGATATGCGGATGGCAAAAAAGGTGGCAGACCTAAAAAAACGAGTGGTAATGAAGAAAATAAAGAAGAAAAAACCAGTGGTTATGAAAATAAAAAACCAGTGGTTATGAAAAAAACAAAAACTAAAAAACCTAATGTAAATGAAAATGTAAATGAAAATGTAAATGAAAATGAAAATGTAAATGAAAATGTAAATGAAAATGTAAATGAAAATAAAAAGAAGAAAAAAATTGAAAAAAGACAATACGCAGAATTTGTATTTATGAAAGATGAAGAATATGAAAAATTGGTAGATACCTATGGAGAGGGATTTACTAGACAATGTATTGAAACTTTAGACAATTATAAAGGTGCTAATGGGAAGAAGTATAAGGATGATTACAGAGCAATTTTAAATTGGGTGGTAGATAGAGTTAAACAAAAACCAAAAGAAAGCTCAGGAAATCCATTTTTAGACCTTTTAAGAGAGGAGAAAAAGACATGACTAGAGATGAAACAACAATGATCTTGGGAATACTTAAAGCAGCATACCCAAATTTTTATAAAGATATGAAAACGCAAGAATTAACAGCCATAATAGACTTGTGGGAGGAAATGTTTGAAAGTGAAGATATAAATATGGTTAAACCAGCAGTAAAAGATTTGATTAATTCCTCACAATATCCGCCAACAATAGCAGACATTAAAGATAAGCTGTTGGACTTAAAAAGAGTAAAAGAAGATTTGACAGAGGCATGGAACGTACTTTTAAAAGCTATAGGAAGTGGAATATATAACAGCGAAGAAGGTTTTGAATCATTAACACCAATAGGCAAGAAGTTTATCAGAACACCACATCAATTAAGAGAATTAGCCATGATGGATAGTGAAACAATTAATAGTGTGGTGAAAGGACAATTTTTCAAACAAGCCGAGATATTACAGAAAAGGCAAGATGATGAAGCAAAGATGTTGCCTGAATCAAAGAAAATAAGAGAGATGATAACAGGCATAGGACAAAGTGTTGATGAAGTTTTGAAGATAGGAGGTTGAAATGAATTATATAGATTTACTTGAAGCTAATAGTTTAATACAGAAGATAGATTTTAAAGGCAAAATGTATGGAGAAGTATCTGAAAGGATAAAGGCATTTAGATATGTCTATCCAGAAGGAACAATAGAAACAGAATTGTTAAGCAACGATGGAGAGATAGGAAAAAGAACGTGTATTTTTAAAGCGAAAGTTTATAACGGAAATGGTTATTTGTTAGGAACAGGAACAGCCTATGAGCAAGAAGGAAATTCTTACATAAACAAAACAAGTTATATTGAAAATTGCGAAACATCAGCAGTAGGAAGGGCATTAAGTATGGCAGGATTCAGCATAAATACATCAATAGTAAGCTATGAAGAAATAAGTAATGCAGACTTGCAACAGGAATTATTAGAGCCAATAAATGAAACACACGTTAAAACATTACAAGGATTAATAAAACAATGCAAAGAAAGAAAAATAGCTTATGAAAGCATATTACAAGAATATAAAATTGATGACTTGAAAAATCTAAATGTAGGGCAATACGGAGAACTATTGCTTAGGTTTAAAAAGATTATGGAAAAATAAAAATGAAAAAGATTATAGGAACAAAAACAGACTTATTAAGTTTTCTGCTCAATAACGAAGACAACAAAACAAGATACGAACTTAGTGAATATAAAGGGAAAAGAAGTTTAAATGCAAATGCCTATTTTCATGTATTAGTAAATAAATTAGCAGAAGTACTTAATAAATCTAATCAAGATATGAAAATTGAACTTAATTTAAAATACGGAACATTAGCAAGAGCAGAAGATGGCAAAATAATGGGTTGTATGATACCTAAATATGTTGATATAAAAACATTTTACGAATATGCAGAATGTTATAAAGAAGATTCTGAATATGAATACTATATGTTTTACAAAAGAACAAGTGAACTCAATTCAAAAGAATTTTCAAGACTATTAGAGGGTACTGTACAGGAATGTAAACAACAAGACATAGAAACATTAGATGAAATTGAAATAAAGAGGTTGATAGATGAAATCGATAATTCAAAAAAATAAAGAATGTTATGTATGTAAAACCACTTATAACCTACATCTTCATCACATATTTTTTGGCACATCAAACAGAAAAATATCAGATAAAAATGGATTCACAGTTTATTTATGCCAGTATCATCACGAAGGAACTTATGGAGTGCATGGTAAATATGGAGATGAACTAAATAGAAATCTAAAACAAGAATGCCAAAAGGAATATGAGAAGAATCACACAAGAGAAGAATTTATCAGACTTGTTGGGCGAAACTACCTGTAAAGGAGGGGAAAATGAGAGTAAAAAAACAATTTAAGTGTAATGTTGAAAATTGCGATAAAGAATTTTATGCCAAAGGGTATTGTAGAAGACACTACAACCAAATGAAATATAGTAAAAGAATAAAGGAAAATTTTAGGAACGATAAAAACAAATATATTGAAATTGGCAATAAGACGACAATATTAGAACTATACGATAGAGAGGGGGAAGTTAAAGGGAAAACAATGGTTGATACAGACGACTTAGAGAAAGTAAAACAGTTTAAATGGTATTTAACAAACCATGGATATGTAATGACGACAATGAGAGGACATAAAAACATTTTCTTACATAGGTTTTTAATGAACTGCCCTGATGATAAAGTTGTAGACCATATAAACCATGACATAACAGATAATAGAAAATCAAATCTAAGAATATGTACCCAGAAGGAAAATATGCAGAATCTTAGAAAGAAACCTAAATGTATTACAAAAATAAATAGAAATGGAAATGTTTATTATATTTTACAAATTACTGGGAAATATTTAGGTTGTTTTAGAGATAAAGAAAAAGCAATAATAGAGAAAGAAAAATATTTAGAGCAAAGGAGCTATTTATGTTAGGGTTTAGAAAAAATGATTTTTTTGAAAACAAACAATATAGATACGAACTTTATGAAAGTTATTTAGCAGAAAGTAAAGACAAAAACAAGTTTATTAAGTTTTTAGATACTATTATAGATGACTGCAATAGGCACAAACAAGAGTATATAAATATAAATCGTAAGCTTAGTGGAACAAAAACACAAATAATTAGAGATGAAGCAAAAAAAATAGAAGAACATTCTCAAAGCTTAATACACATGAGAGTTATGGAAGAAGTGCAAAAAAGAACGCAAAAATTACAAGAAGAAGCATTTGAAGTTAACGAGAAATATTATCAAAAATGTGCAGAAGTATCAGAAAAAAACGCATTGATAGACAAATGGAAAGCTATGTTTACAGAACAAGCTTTAGCAAATGCAAAATTAATAAATAATGGAGGTACACAATGCCAGAAGAATACAAAGGATGGAAATTAATAAAAGAATACGAGAACTTTGGATTATACACAAATGGAATATGGAGAGAATGTTTTAGCAGATTCGATTTAGGACTAGTGGAAAAGAAAAGAAAAATAGATGTGAAGTATGACATAGTAGGAAATATAAAATGGTTTGGATCATAATTGGAATTATATTTACACTATTATTCATTACATCATTCTTTGGAGACTATTCTGAAAAAGAACTAGCAGAAGACTATAAAAAATACAATGAGATATTAAGTCGATACTAGATAGATTTAATATATATAGGTTTCTTTAATTGTCCCTTAATATAAAATCTAACAGTTGCAATTCTAGTTAAGCAACATTTAAAGGAGGACACAAATGAGTGATATGTCAGATAGTGAAACAAGAGCAACACAAAGGTTATATAACAAAAGTATGGCAAAATACGATATTACAGGAGAAGATAAAGATAGAGTATTAGCTATATTAGACAGATTAGAAGAAACAAAAGAATATTTAGAAAAAAGAATAGATTATAAGCTAGAGCCTTATTATTATCAAAATGAAATCTATTGTTTAGAAAAAATTAAAAAGATTTTAGGAGAAGAAGAATGTTAAAAATAAAAGATGATGTAGATTTGCAAATTTTTATAGATAAATATGGTTTTAAAGCAGAATATGATAAAGATACTGGGGAATTGATTGAATTATATAGAATACAGGGTTTTTACATAGGAGAACATACTAGAAGAAGGAAATCAACAACAATTACAAAAAAACAAAATGAAGATAATTTATGGAAATATAACAGAGATTTTAAAAATTATTGGTATATAAACCCTTTTACAAGGCTATTTAAAAATTATAAAGCTTATGCAAATTGTCATTTATTAAGTTTAGATGAAGATGACTACGAAATATTATATGACTTAATTCAAGAAGGATTAGTAGAGAAAGTAGGTAATATAGAATGAATAAAGAAGAAAAAGAAGTAATAAAAGCAATAGAACATTTTAAAAATTATCCAACAAATTGGGATTTGGTATATGAAATTAATAAAAAAGCAATAAAAATTGTTTTAAATTTAATATCTAAACTAGAAAAAGAAAATGAACAATTAAGAGATATAAAAAACAAGGCAATAGGGCATATAAATGCTTGTAAAACAAATTTAGGAAATTATGCTTTATCCCCAAGTGAAATAGAGTGTTTGTTAGAAATATTAAAGGAGGAAGAAAATGATTAATTTTTTAATAGGTTTTTTTCTTGGAAATTGGACTGGTTTATGTATAACTTGTCTAATAATAGCAAATAAAGGGAGAAACAAATGAAAATCTTATACGATAGTAAAAATCACACCATAAGAGAATTAAAAGAAAATAGTAAACCTTATAAGATGTCTAGGCTTGAAAATGATATTTTCAAATATTTTGCCAATAACGAATTTATGACTGCATTAGAACTAGAAAGCCTAACAGAAAGCGATAATTTCTGGGATATATATAACACTATGAGGAAGATGAAAAAAAAACTAAACATAGAACATAAAAAATATATGGGATATAGGTTAGAAGATGATATATGGATAATATAGGAGGGATATATGAGTAAAGAAATAATTATTACAATAATTTTTTATGCATCACCTTTTATTGCTTTTTTATTAGGTATGTTAATTGCAGAACTTGAATATAGAAGTACAATGGGGAAATTTCCATTTAAAAAACCTTATATTGAAAGAAAGTGGAATATATGAGAGATAAAGACAGAATAGAATATGAAGAACTAGAAGATTATATAGATAGTTTACAACATAGAATAATGAAAAAAGATGAAAAAATAGAAAAGCTAGAGGAAATCATAAAACTATTACAAAAAGAAAATGCTTTATTAAAGGCAAAAATAGAAGCAGATAAAAGAAGATATTACGCAGAACGTGATATAGATGAGGAGTTTGAATAATGATATTTGATATATTAAGCTCTATAATAATTTTTGTTTTGTTTGTGTTTAATTTCATAGGATATTTAATTATAAAAAGACAAGACAGAGATTTAAAAAGCAGAGAAAATTTAATAAAACTTGCCAAAATAAGAATGGATAATCAAGACCAGATAATAGATTTAATGGCAGAAGATTTAAAAACAGACTATCACTCAAAAGAGTGGGTTATAAATTATTATATTGAAAAAATAAATAATACATAAAATTCATAATATTTTTCAAAAATTTGAAAAAACTTTGCAAAAAATGACAAAATAATACGATATTAGCCGATACTAGATAAGGTTGATATAAATTTTTAAAATCTATACAAACTATAAAATAAAAAAGAAAACGATTATTAAAATAATTAGCCAAGTCGCAATTCTAGTTAAGCGATATTTTAGGAGGATATATGAGTGAGGAAGAAAAAGAAGTGTTAAAAACATTTAAAAGTGGTTTGGGCTTAACAAGTGCAGAACGAGAAATATTAGTAAATTATATAGATAAACTACAAACAAAATGTGAAAACCAAAAAAGGATAAATTTAGAACAAAATCAATTTATAGATAGTTTGAAAACAAATATCATAAAACTACAAAAAGAAATAGATAAAATAAGAGAAGTAGAAATGGAAGTAATTAAAGAAAATACGTGTCTAGGTAAAAAAGTAGATGAACAAGCAAGAATGATAGACAAACTACAAAAAGAAAATAAAAATGCAGATGAAAGAAATTATAGTTTAGGGCTTGGATTTATACAAATAGGTGAAAAATTAGGGTTAGAAAATTTTGGCATACAAACTATATTGTTAGGAATAGAAAAACTACAAAAAGAAAATGAAGAACTAAAAGAAAAAATACACGAAAAAAATATGCGAATAATCAAATTAAATAAATTATTAGGAGAGTGATACAGAGTGAGTAAATTAATAAGTGAAAAAGAATTAGAAAAATTAAATAGTAATGATAAAGAATGCATTGATATTATAAAAAGACAATGGAATACCGACTATGGAACTATTGATATATGGGAAAACCAAAAAACAATAGAAACAATAATAGAACTAACAACTGGCGGATATAGTGAAAATGAGGAACTCATAGACGAATTGTCAGACACTTTCTTTTGGTTTTTGTATTGGGAAGAGAGTAAAAGAGGAGGCTATTATAAATTGCGTATAGAGAGGTGATATAGAGTGAGTGAAGAAGAAATTTTTAATTATTTAGATGATTATTATTTAGGCTTATATTATGAACAAAACCCTGTATATTTATATAGTTGGAGGAGTAACAAATGAAATGTATAAACTATGGAAAATATCCTTATTGTAAACAATGTAGATTTACACAAGAAAAATGTAATCAATATAAAGAGGGATAAATATGAGTGGTAAAAATAAAAGAGCTAAAGAAGAACTAATAAGAAGATACGGAGCGGAATGTTTTATAGATAGACTACATTTAAGAGATGATAAAGATAGAAAGTACACAGGAAAAGGTCAATATAAAAGAATGAAACAACTCACATATCATCATATCAAAATGAGAAAAGATGGCGGAAAAGCAAATGTTGAGAATGGTGCTTTATTAAGTGCAGATAATCATAGTTGGTTTCACCAGCAACCAATTCAAAGACAAAGAGAAATGAATGATATGTTTCAAGAACTAAAAAGAGAACTAGACCATATTGGAATAGAATACGTTGATGATTTAGAAACACCAATAAAAGTAAATGCAGTATCAATAAGTGTTACAAAAGACAAACACGTTATTATTGAACGATTAAGGCGAGATGAGGAGAGGGAATTTCAAAGACAAAGGAAAGAATACGAGGATAGGTAAAAATGGGATTAGATCAAGATTTTTATAAGTTAAAAAAAGGAAATTATAAATTTGAGAATAGGGAAATTATAGACTATTACGAAATTAATGACAAAGTCGAACACATTATATGGCTTCGTAAAGAATATGAACTTTCTTCAATAATAGATGGTGTTACTGATATGTTACCAAATGTAGATTACATGGTTATAAGCAAAGAAGATTTAATTGAAATATTTGAAGAAGTACAGCAAAAATGGATAAAACTTTGTAAAAATGATAAAAACAAAGAAGACAGAATGTCATTATATTACATTAGTAAGATACTTGAGGGCATTCTAAATACGTTTGATTTTGATAATTATTATCTTTTGTATTTAGAATGTGGATAGGAGGATAGATAATGGAAGAAAAAATAAAAAGATTTAAAGATATGGTATACAGCCCATATATAGATATACGCAGATTAGATATTGATAGTAGTGAAGAAGTTAAGGAAGACTATGAAACATTGGAGTATATAGTGAGACTATTAGATGATATTACAAATGTATGTAAAAATAAAGTTGCAGTAAGGGAGAGAGCTGTAAATGAATATTGGGAGGAAAAGATACAAGATGAAGTTGATATTATAAGAACAAAAAATGAAATACGATTTAAAAATAGAGAAGAAGTACCAGATTATACATACAAACAAATTGAAGTTTTAGAAAAAATGTTGAAAGGAGGCAAAGGAGAAGACAAATAATGACAAGAGAAGATCTATATAAGTGTAGAAAAATAGAAATTGAAATTAAATCAGCAAGAGCTATTTACGATTCTAAATTTAGTCAGTTGGTAAGTGGAGTACAAAGACTATCAGATATGCCAAAAGCTTTAAACAAAGTGCATGATGGTTTAGAAGAACTTATAGATTTTTATCAAGAAAAAATTACAGCAAAAGAAAAAGAAGCTTGTGAGCTTATTAAAAATATTGAGAGTATATTAGATAAAATGCAAGATGAAAGATACATAGCAGTTATCAGATACTATTACATTGGAGGGCTTACAGATGAAGAAACAGCAGACAAAATAGGATATGCTAAAAACTATGCTAATTATTTAAAGAGACAAGCAGTAGATACTTTTGAAAAAATTTAAAACATCTTTACAAATATTGTTGAATCTTTATATCAATATATGAGATATTATAGTTAGAATTTCATGACAAAAATTATGTCGATAATTCTACAATTCAACTTACCGTACAAAAGAAAATTAACCATTAACTAAGAAGGACTAGCAGATGCTGGTCTTTTTTAGTTAGTAGAAAGAAGGGCAGTTAGATTCTAACTTGTTTTGTTGGTTTTTCTCTTTAGAATCTATATTGCCTTTCTTTGTATTAAGGAGAAAATATGGAAAGACATCAAAATAAAAGCATTAGCAGAGAAATATTTAAAATAAAAAAATATTATTGTAGTAAATGCATATACTTTGATGAAGACAATTATAAATGCACTAAGGATAAAGTATATTCAAAGTGCTTTAAGAATAATGAGAGAGAGCCTGAAATGGCAAAACCGATATTAAGTAAAGATATTATGTTGCACAATTAAGGAAAAAGTGTCAAAAAACACGAGGAAATACTTTTTGAATTAATAATAAAATTGATAAAAGTATTGATAAAACAAAACTTAACATAAAGTAGGTGATAGAATGAGTGAAAGAGCATTTAAAACAGCAGAAGAATTTGAACAACAATTTAATAATTATATAGCATTGTGTAAGACTAGGAAAGACTTGCCAAATATAGCTGGATTCTGTGTATATGCAGATATAAACAGAGATACTTTCTATGCTCAAAAGGAGTATTACTCCGACACATTTAAAAAAATTCAAGACAAATTGGAAGATGCAACAATTAATTCAAAAGATATTAACGATACTTTTAAGATATTCTACATGAAGAATAAATTTGATTATAGAGATAGGCAAGAAATAGGTGCGGAGATAAAACAAACAAACATAACTATAGGTCTGGAAGACTAATATGGAAAATATAAACATAAAAATCAAAAAGTCCATATTTAATCCTGTTTATTTACCATACTTAGAAAATGAAGATAGGTATTTAGCTTTTTATGGTGGTGGATCATCAGGGAAAAGTTATTTTATTGCTCAAAGATGGATATATCTTATTCTAAAAACTAAAATGAATTTATTAGTAGTCAGACAAACAGGAAAATCAAATAGAGATTCAACATTTGCATTACTAGTCCAGATAATACGAGAATGGAATTTAAGCTCACTTTTTTCTATCAATAAGAGTAACTTAAGGATTAAATGTGAAAATGGAAATGAGATTATTTTCATAGGTTTAGATGATGTTGAAAAGATAAAGTCAACTACTTTTGAAAATGGAGAACTTACTCATGAATGGATTGAGGAAGCAACAGAATGTCAAGAAGAAGACATAAACCAACTTAAGATTCGTATGCGTGGTGGAACTTCTAAAAAGCAAATGGTATTATCATTCAACCCTATCAATATTTCACATTGGATAAAGAAACATTTTATAGATTCAGGACTAGCAACAGTAGTACATACTACATATAAAGACAATAAGTTTTTAACAGATGATGATAGAAAAGTATTAGAGAGTTTTAAAGATACAGATCCATATTATTATCAAGTATATGGTTTAGGACAATGGGGAATACTAGGCAAGACATATTTCAACGCAAGGAACATTCAAGAGAGAATAAATCATTTAAGAGAGCCAATAAAAGTAGGCTCTTTTTCTTATGTTTATGAGAATGAACAAATAAAAGATTATAGATGGCAAGATGACCCTAATGGATTTATTAAGATATATAAAGACAGAGAAGATAGAATACCTTATGTTTTAGGAGGAGATACTTCAGGGGAAGGCTCAGACTATTTTACAGGTCATGTATTAGACAATACAACAGGAGAACAAGTTGCAGTATTGAGACAAGAATTTGACGAAGTAGAATATACAAGACAAATGGTATGCTTAGCAAGATATTACAATGATGCTTTACTTGGTATTGAAGCAAACTTTAGTACATACCCAATACAAGAAGCAGAACGATTAAGATACACAAAACAATATGTAAGAGAAGAAGAAGACACTTACACAGGCAGAGTAGCAAAGAGATTTGGTTTTAAAACCACATCAGTCTCAAGACCTCGTATTTTAGCAGGGCTTCAAACAATAGTGTTAGAAAACGTAAATCTAATAAACGATAAAGACACTTTGGAAGAAATGCTAGTATTTGTCAGAAATGAAAAAGGAAGACCAGAAGCAAAAGAGGGAGAGCATGATGATTTAGTAATGGGATTAGCAATAGCACACGATATTAGAGAACAACAGAGCTTTAAAATAGAACAAAGAAGATACACAGAAACCTATGGAGGTATATCAGTCAATTCAGATTTTGGAGCTAGAATAGAAATTATATAAAGGAGATTAAAATGGAAGGAGTAGAGATAGGAAATATAACTATACCTGCTATTAAAGGAGACAAAGGAGATAAAGGAGATGCTGGTAAAATAATAAGTTTATCAGTAACAATGTTAGCAAGTACAGCAACTCCAACAGTAACTAATACAGGTACAGAATCAGAAGCACAATATATTTTAGGAATACCTAGAGGAACAGGAATAAGCTCAGCAGTTATTAATGAAGATGGAGAATTAGTTATAACATTAACAGACAATACGGAACTTAATTTAGGTGTAATAATACCAACATCAATTTCAAATGTATCATTAGATGCTAATTATGATTTTATAATCACATTTTCAGATGGAACAACAACAGTAGTAGGAAATATAGCAAGTGAGATACAGAATCTAATAGACACAGCATTAACAGATTATTACGATAAAGATACAGCAGATGAGACATTTGGACACAGCTTGTCATTGACACTTAACCCTACAACTTATGTATTAACAATGGGACTTGTAGATAATACTGGAGCGACCTTAGATACAAAGACAGTAGACCTACCTTTAGAGAGTGTAGTAGTAAGTGGAAGTTATGATAATACAACAAAAGAAGTAGTTTTAACATTACAAGGTGGAAGTACAGTAAGATTTAGTGTAGCAGACTTAGTATCAGGTTTACAAAGTGAAATTACAAATGCAAATAAACTAAGTGCTGATTTAGTAGATGATACAAACACAACACATAAATTTGTAACCTCAGCACAGAAAACGATAATAGATTCAGTAAAGACAAATTATGCTCATACTTTAACTTTAGGATATACCGCATCAACACAAGAACTTGCAATAGGAATAGCAGATTATAATGGAACAGTTTTAGATACAGGAATAGCAGATTTAACTGATTTAGCAAGGAAGAGTTATGTAGATGGATTAATAGGAGATATAGATACGGCACTAGATTTGTTGAATGGGGAGGTAATTAGCTAATGAGTACAAGTAATAAACTAACCTACCTAAACGAAACAAAACAAGAGTTAAAACAAAAGATAAATAATCTAGGTGGAGAAATAACAGACAATACTACATTTAGAAACTATGCAAATCAACTACAAAATGTGTACGATAACCTACCTAAAACAGAATTTCAAGAAGGTACAGAAGTAACAATAGAAGGTGGCTTAAAAGGAAAACTAGACTTTGATACAGATAGTGGTAAGAAAGTAGTAGGCATAGGGCAGACAACACAAGTTATATTGCCTAGTGGGTATCAACAAGTAGAATACATTGAAAGTAGCGGCACACAATATATAGACACAGGAATTAAAGGAAAAAATAATTTTAAAATTGAAACTTATTTTAAGACAAAAACCATTGCTTTATCTAAAGGGATTTTTGGTTATTATAATTCAAGTACTCAGACAACCTTATATATGTATTCTTCCGCAAATGCAAATATTCAAGTAGGTTTTGGGCAATTTCAAAACATTAACTTAACATTGCAAGACAACCAAAGCTATGAAGTTAGCTTAATAAATGGCGAAACAACTATAAATAACACGGAATATGAATTAACTACGGCAAGTGATTTTACTACACAAGAAAATATGTATATTTTTAAGCTTAATGGGACAACTGCTAATGGACTACCTATTCAACTCTTTAAATTCAAAATATATGACAATGGAACTTTAGTAAGAGATTTTATTCCTTGCTATAGAGTAAGTGATAATGAAATAGGAATGTACGATATAGTAAATAACGTATTTTATACAAATAGTGGTACTGGAACATTCACAAAAGGAGCAAATGCACCTACACCAAGTCAAGAAATACCAATAAAGTGTGTTACTGGTAATCAAGATGTAGTAGTAAGTGGAAAGAATTTATTTAGTAGTGAAATTGAAATAGGTGCTTTTGATAGTAATGGTTTAAACCAAAATGCTGATACAAGGTTGCGAAGTAAAGACTACACAAAAGTATCACCAAATACAGAATATACATTAAGTTGGACTACAACAAAAAATGCAAAAGTTCTAGTTATAGAGTATGCAACAAATGATTATACTACACCACAAATACAAAGGGGTAGTGGTTATGTTAGTTCTCCATTAACTTTTACAACTTCAAACACAACACATTATATAAGACTATATATAATATCAACAGGAAATAATACAACAAGTGTAACTGATATTTCAAACATTCAACTAGAAGAAGGCTCAATAGCAACAACCTACGAACTATATCAAGAACCTAAAACATATCAATTATCATTAGGAGAATATGAATTTGCTAAAATAGGAAATTATGCAGATGAACTATTGTATGATGTAGATGAGGATAAGGTGTATAAGAATGAGAAGATAGGAGAGGCTACATATAGTAATAGTGTCAATTGGCAGTATGTTAATGGAATATTCTTTAGAACATTAAGCACTTCTTATCAAGGTAATGGTACAAATATAATGTCGAATTATTTTAAAGGGGCTAATTCTCAAGCTAATACAACTGGTGTGGTTAATAACAATGCAGATAATACGGTTTGCATCAGTAGTAGTGGAGAAAGAAGGGTATATCTTAAATGTTCAACAATTACAAGCCTAGATAATTTAGATACTTGGTTTTCCACACACAACACAACAATTTACTATGTACTTGAAACCCCAACTCTAACCGAACTAACCGACACCACTCTAAAACAACAAGTAAAAAACTGGTATTACTCACAATCATTCTCTGGTACTACAATAATAGAGAGTAACGGTGATTTACCTATGATAATTAAAGTTAGAGTATTGAAAGGAGAATAGAAAGGAGAAATTATGAAAAAAGCAGTATTTAGAGCAAAATATAGAGAAGTAGAAGAACTAAAAGAGAATCTAAAAGAGACAGAGGAAAAGAAACCTGAAAAGAAAGTAGAAAAAAAAGAAACCAAGAAAGCAGGAAAAAAGAAAAATGATTAGCATAGTTTATCAGATAATACCTATCATAAGTTTTATGGTAGGTTTTTATTTTGGATTTACAGTCAAGAAAGAAGGAAAACCACCTGAAATTAAAACTCCTAGAGAGATTATTAGAGAAAAGAAAGAAGAACGCAAAGAAGAAAAGAACAGAGAAATATTAAGTCAGTATTTAGATAACATAGAAAGTTATCCCTATAACCAAAAGGATATAAAGGAGTAATTAGATGGAAGAAGAACAAGAGAAAATAACTAGTATATGGAATCTGTACGAGATAGGAAAGAATTATAACCATAGTCAGAATATGTACACAGAAGGCAGAGAGAATTATAACTTTTACTTAGGAAGACAATGGGAAGGTTTAAAGAGACCTATCAAGTCAAGTGATCCTATTGTTATGAACATCATAAAGCCAATAATCAAGTATAAAACAAATATAGTAAATCAGAACTCTTACTCTATCGTGTTTAATCCTAACACTTATGAAACACTTGAGGATTTGCAAACATTAAAGAGCCTAACAAAAGGTTTAAACCAATTTGTTATGAAGATGTGGGAGAAATCTCAAAGTGGTAAAAAGGTAAAAAACATAGTAAGGAACTCAGCCATAAATAGTGAAGGAATAATGCACTTTTATACAGATGGAGAAATAATCAACTCAGAAGAAATAGACAAGAACAACATCTATTATGGAAATGAAAGCGAATCAGATATACAGAAACAGCCTTATATTCTAGTAACCTTTAGAAAACCTGTAGAAGATGTTAAAACACTTGCTAAGAAGTATAAAGAAGAAGGCAAAAATAAACTAACCAATAGTGATATAAAGGGTATTCTACCTGATAACGATACTTATGAACAACAAGGCTCAGATAAAATGGCAGAAGAAATAACTCCAATGTGCTTAGTAATTATGAAATTCAAACGTAATGCTAACGGAACTATTAACGTATCAGGAGCAACAAAAACAGCAGATATTTTAGATGAACAAGACACAGGAGCTGAACTTTATCCATTTGCTCATTACATATGGGAAGAAGAAAAAGGCTATGCAAGAGGAGTAAGTGAAGTAAGAGGACTTATTAATAATCAGATAGAGATAAATAAAACAGCAACTCGTAGAGCTATCTCAGTAATGATGACAGCATATCCTAAAATTGTTTATGATAAAGATAGAGTAAATAACCCTGAAAGCTTAGAACAAGTGGGAAGTAAAATAGAATTAAAAGATGTAAGAGCTGATAATGTAAGTAACTTAGTAAATTATTTACACCCAGCAACAATGTCTCCAGATGCTTATAACTTGCAACAAGATTTAATAAGTGGAACAAGAGAACTTGCAGGAGCAGGAGACAACGCAACAGGAAATATTGATCCTACACAAGCAAGTGGTAAAGCAATACTCGCTGTACAACAAGCATCACAAATGCCAATAAATGAACAAGTAGATAATTATAAATATTTCTTAGAGGACTGTGGAAACATTATTTTTGACATTATAAAAACAGAATATGTAGATGGATTAACACTATACTCAAGTGAGGAAACAATTAATGATTTAGGACAAACTGAAAGCTTAGAAAGACCTTTTACAATAACACAAGAAGAACTAGATAAGATAGATTTGAATTTAAAGATAGATATAACACCTAACAGCCCATATGATGTATATGCAACAGTAATGACACTAGAGAATATGCTTATGAAAGGATTAATTAACTTAGAAGAATTTACAGAGGCACTTCCTGAGGATAGCCCAGAGCCTAAGTCAGATTTAGAGACAATTATAAGAAAACGTAAAGAAGCAAGAAATATGATAGCAGGTATGCAAGAACAAGCAAATGCTTTGAATAGTGCTATGAATCAGGAAATGATAAATCAAGGAGGGGATATAGATGGAATGTCCTATATGCAAGATAGTGGAAATGAGAGTCAAAACACAGACCAACAACAAAATAATATGGGAATGTAAAAAGTGTGGGAGAGAAGAAGAACAAGAAGTAGAAGAAATAGAGGAAGGCGAATAACCTTCTTCTTTTTAATTAGTCCATAATTGCGAAGACTATAAATCTCAATGGAGTGGGGACACTTTAAATCGAATTAATAGTGGGGACACTTTAAATCGGAGAACAGAATGGAAGAAAACACAAATGTTGTTACAGAGGAGAACAACGAAGTAAAAACCTTTACTCAAGAAGAAGTAGATGCAATTAAAAATCAGATGAAAGAAGATTATGAGAAATCATTTGATGAGAAGTTTAACAAGAGATGGGGAAGGGAAAAGAACAAGCTTGAACGTAGTAATGCCAAAACAAATGAATTAATTGACCTTCTTAAAAAAGAGACAGGGAAAGAAAACATTGATGACTTACTAAGCTTAAGCTATGAACAATATGGAGTAGAAAGACCTAATAAAGAATCAGAAAAAGATGAGGAAGTGTTAGGCAAATATGATGCTAAAGAGTTTTTAGACTTAGATGATTTTGATGAAATTCAAGAAGAAGCTAATAGACTTGCTGAACTACCTAATAGAACAGCAAGAGAACAAGCAACATTCAATGAACTTGCAAAATATCTAACAGCTAAAAAGTCAGAAGCAAAAAGAAATTTAGAAATTGAGGAAAACGGACTTGATAAAGCTATCCTAGAGAATGAAGATTTTAAAGAATACATGAGTAAATTTAAAGAAGATACTCCACTTAAGTTTATTTATGATAGTTATTCACAGATACACAAGAAAGAAAAACCATTTACTACAGGAAGTTTACAAGGAACAAATGTAGAAAATAAGAACACAGTAAAAGACTTTTACACATATGAAGAAAGTTTACAATTTACTAAAAAAGATTTTGACAAGAATCCTGCTCTATGGAAAGTTATACAAGAGTCAATGCCTCAATGGAGTAAAAAGTAAAGGAGAATTAATATGTCAGTACAATATTTTCAAAGAGAAATCTGGGCTAAAAAAATACAAGACAGCCTAGAATTAAAAGGAAGACTAGTTAGACACTGTACTAGAGCATATGAAGGAGATGCTGAATATGCTAAAACAGTTAGAATTTTAGGAGTAGGAACTCCAAAAGTAGATGCTTATAACGGAACAGTTACTTATGAGCCAATGGATGACAAAAAGCAAAACTTGGATATAGATATTCAAGAATATTTTGCATTTGTTGTAGATGATATTGATAAAGCTCAGAGTATGCCGGGCTTACCTGAAAAATATCAAGAAAAAGCAGTTAATAGATTATCACAACGTAGAGAACTTGTTATAGGAAGACTTGTTGCTGGAAAAGCATTGTCAACAGCTAATGAGCTTAACGCAACTTATGCTTTGACTTCTGATTCAGCTATTGTTCCTTATAAAGATTACTACAAAAAAGACGGAAATGATTATAAGAGAGTAAAAGAGCCAGTAGTAGCTGATATTGCAACATACTATGAAATTACATCTGCTACATACAAACAAGGTGCTACAAACATTACTACAGCATCAGGAAAGACACAACAGGCTATAAAAACTGCTATTGATACAGCTCTAACAAACTTAAGAATTAGAAATAATGAAGATGGAGGATACCTAGAAATAGATCCTACAACTTACATGAGCTTTAAGAATAACTTAGTAGAATTATCAACAAACAACCCTGAAATGATTAGACGTGGTGTTGTTGGTATGTATGATGATTTTGAAGTAACAAGAACAAATGCAGTTTATGATGATGGATCATATCATTGGGCTTTTGCTCATAGTGGAAATGCTATTGCTTTTGTTGGACAAATCAATAAAGTAGAGGCTATGAGATTAGAGTCAACATTTGGAGATGGTGTTAGAGGACTAGACACATATGGTACAAAGATTATAGCTCAAGATGAACTTGAAGCAATAAAAATACCAGTTTAATTTAAGAGAGTGGTGTAATACCACTCTTTTTTTATGCAAATAAAGGAATGATAGCTGTTCGATTCAGCTAATTTGCAAGGAGGAGAAAAATGAACGAAGTAAAAAAAATCTATGTGCCAATACCTCAACCTGAGGTTTACTACGGAATAAGAGTAGATAAAGAAACAAAACTAGAATTTGAAAACAATTTTGTAAAACAGAGACTAGAGAACTTAGTACTTTATACAGAGCAGAACATAGAAAAAGAAACATATAAAACACACGTTAATACTGAGTTATATCTAACAGAAGGAGACCTTTTGTTGTTAGAAGAAGATGCAAGAGGATATTTCAAACCTAGTGAAGTTAAATTTGGCTCTATAGATGAAGCAATAAAAGAGATGGAATTTATCAAAGAACAAATTTCAAAAGTAAAGGAGTAAAAGATGACATACGGAGAGAATAAAAAGATATTTTTCAGCTTAATAGATGAGTATGCACCTAACACAGAGTTTTTTACAGAAGATGAAGATGCAAAAACAAAGTGTGCTAATCTTTATGCACCTGCTTATCAAGAACTAGCAGACTACAGGACAAGAAAAAAGCTAAAAACACTTGAAGTCGAAAAAGGGGAAGGCTATGAAGAATTTAATCTCCCAAAGGCTCAAGAGATAAGACAAATAATAGGAGTAGATGATAATAACAACAGAAAAAGTGTAGACTGGTGGACAGCAGGAGAGAAAATCTTTATTAATCGTAAAGAAGATGCAAAAGTAATGATAGAGTACACACCTTATTTATCAGTAATTACAGATGATACAGAAGATGAATTTGAACTAGAGATAGACCAAGACTTGCAAATGATTTTACCTTATAAAGTCGCATCAGACTTATTTAAAACTGATCCTCGGAGAAGACTGGACAGCATTTGAAAAAGAATATCAAAGAAGACTACAGTCTATTAAAACTTCAAAATGGGGATTAAGTGCAAATGTAACAGAAGGAGAATTTTAAAATGCCTTTAGGAGTAATAAGAAGCATTGTATCAAGAAAATATACAGACTTTAGAGGTATAGACCTTTTAAACAATGAAACTGAGGTAGATCCTAGAAGAAGCCCTGACTGCTTAAACGTGTGGAAGTCTTATAATTTAGCACAGTCAAATATTATACAGACTAGACCGGGATTAAAACTAATAGCAGAATTAGGAGAAGGCTCAATACACTCAATGTATGTATATAGCTCAGATACAGCAATAGTGCATATAGGAGAAAAACTAATCAAATGGGTAGGTTTTCCTAGTGATGTAATAACAATAACAGAATTGAAGAACGACATGGAAGATAGAGAGTCTGTAATGTTTTTCTTTAAAGAAGATATTTACATTTTAGATGGAGAAAACTACTTAAAATATAACGGAGTAACATTAACCAACGTATCAGACAACGCATTTATACCAACAACAACAATTTCAAGAAGTCCATCAGGGCGGAGGAGAAATGTATCAAGATGTAAATTTACTTACTCCAAAACGTAAGAACTCATTTTGTGCAGATGGAACTTCAACAGACTATGTGTTAGATGCAACAAATATAGATTCTGTAGATAAAGTAACAGTAAATGGCTCAGTAGTAACAACAGGTTTTTCAGTAAATACAACACTCGGAAAAGTATCATTTACTTCTCCTCCAACAGCTCCAACAATAATAGGACAAGACAATGTAATAATTGAATTTAGTAAAACAGTATCAGGATATGCAGATAGAATTGAAAATTGTACAATAGCAAAAGTCTTTGACAATAGAGTGTTTTTCTCAGGGAACTCAGACTATGCCAATGTAGTATTTCATTGTTCACTTAATAACCCTGCTTATGTATCAGACTTAGATTATTACGAATGTGGTACAGAAGAAAATCCTATAAAAGCATTGGTAGTAGGTAACAATGTAATGTGGGTATTTAAAAGAGACTCACAAACAAAAGACACGATATTTTACTTAAGCCCAACATTAGACACAGAATATGGTCGAATTTATCCAACATCACAAGGAAATGTAAGTGTAGGATGTACAAGCAAAGCAGTAAATTATAAAGACAATATCTTATTCTTTTCAAGAAATGGAATGGAAGGAATAAGAGGGAATATAGACTATGAGCAGTCAGTAAGTCATAAATCAAGTATGGTAGATCCTAAACTAATAAACATGAGTAATTATCAATTTTTACAACTTGCTGAATTTAATGGATATTTAGTAGTAGCAATAGATGACACGTTATTCTTAGCAGATTATAGGCAGACATTTCAAGGAGTAACAGGAGTGGAATTTGAGTGGTATGTATGGAGACTACCTATTCAAATAGCTTACTTAAAAGAATACCAAGATATGCTTTACTTAGCAGACACACAAGGAAACTTGTATGAAATATCAGGCACAAATGATTTAGATGAAGCAATAGAGAGTTATTGGACAACTCCAAGAGATGTTTTTGGATATATGCAACACTTAAAAAAGATTAATAAACGTGGTGCTATTGTAAAGATAAAGAATATGCAGAACTCAAGACTAAAAATAGCAGAGAGAACAAATAAAAGACATGAATGGAAATTAGTCAAGGAAGTATCAGGAAATGGCTTTGATTTTACCAATATAGATTTTTCAAACTTTAGTTTTGCAACAGGAGACAATACCTATATCGTGTTTAGAGTCAAAGAAAAGAAAATAATAGATGTATCTTTGAAAGTTTATAGTGATATAAAAGACAAGCCTTTTGGACTAATAGAGATTAGTTTAGAGGCTTTTATTTCTGGATATGTCAAGAGATAGGAGAGAAATATGAGTGTTCAATTAAGAAAATTAACAGATGATTTAAACATAGTACAAACATTAGCAGACCAACCAACTATAACATCAAGTGAATTAAAAGCAACATTTGATGAAGCAGGAAACATTATAAAAGACTATATTAATAATATTTTAATAGAAGATTTACAAGATATGCTAGATGAAGTAGGGGATATTGATACTAAAGTAGCAACAGCTATGCAAACGAAATTAGAGGGGATATACCATATAGGCAAGGAAATAGTAACTTCTGTAGATGTAAACCCTTATACTTATTTAGGCTTTGGAACATGGGAACTAACAGGAAAAGGAGTAGTAGAAATAGGTGTTGATCCTAACGTAACGAAATTTAACGCAGGAGGAAAAACAGGAGGCTCGTTCAGTAAAACATTATCAGCAGGGAATATACCTCAGCTAAACTTAAATAAACAAGCAGTAACCAACGTAACAACAAGCATAAACAATAATGCAGATTTGACTTTTGTACAAGGAACAGTAGTAACAGGAGTAGGACAAGCTAAGGAAACATTAAAAGTAGGCAACGCAAGTCCAACAGCAATAGATATAACCCCAAGTTTTACAACAGTATATAGGTATGTAAGAACAGCTTAAATGAAAGGAGTAAATTATGGCAGGAACTGGATATGAAGATATAGATGAGATGATGGGACAGCAGAATCAATACTTAGATAGACAACAAGAAGTAAATCAAACCATCATAGATAAAGGTCTTCAAAAAACTCAGAATGAAGTAAATAGGCAGAAAACTGAAATTGATGAACAAGCAAATAAACAAGCAAAAGCATTATATACAGATTACCAAAAACAAGCAGATCCATATGGAGCAAATGCAGAGCAATTAGCACAAACAGGCTTAAATAATTCAGGTTATGCAGAGTCAAGCAAAGTAAACCTATATAACACTTATCAGAAGAATGTAACAAGTTTAATGACAAATGCAACTAAATTAAAAGCAGAGGCAGACTTTAATATGAATCAAGCCTACATAGATGCTGATGTTCAAAAGGCACAAAATACTTTAGCAATTTATCAACAAAAAGCACAATTATTGTTGACAGAATACGATTTAAAACAAGACAGAGTAAAATTTGACTACCAAAAAGAGAGAGACAGAATTGCAGATGAACATTGGGAAAGAGAGTTTGCACTTCAACAACAACAAGCAAATCAAGCACAGTCAAATTGGGAAAGAGAATATCAAATGTCTTTAGCGAGGTTATCCTCCTAGCACCTCAAGTAGTGGAGGAAGAAGAAGATCATCAGGAAGAAGTAAAAAGTCAAGTGGTAAGTCAAGTACAACAAAAATCAATTTAGGAGATACATCAGGAAATCAGTCAGGATATGATTTAAACAAATTATCAGAAAGTGGTAATAGAATATTAGAGATGATGGAAACAGCAGAAGTAAACAAGTTAGATACTGCGAATAGTACAATAGACAACTTTTTAAAAAGTGGCAAAATATCACAAAATGATGCAAACATAATGAAGGCTTATTATAAAGAGTATGTAAATGCGAAATAAAGGAGTAAATAAATGACTCGTGAAGAATTAAGGAAGAAAAGGAAAGAAATAGCAGAATCAAATGGGTATAAAGGGTACACTCCAAGAAGTGTAGAAAACGGAACTAGAAGGGATATAACTGAAACAAGAAACCCTGAGCCTGTACAAGAGAAAAAATCAACATGGGCTAATGTGATGAACGCAATGGGAAAAATTGGAGACACAATGTCTTATATTGGTGGAGGTGAACAAAATAAATTTAACAACGTAAATAGATTAGTAAGAAACGATTATTTTACAAGAGATATAAACCAACAACCATCATTTAGAACTGATAGATACCCATTTGCAAGGAATAACGCAAATTATGGAAAGGGTAATATAGACTTAAACAATAGACCAGTAGTTAGAAACGAAGATGGAAGTATAAGTACAGAAAGAAGCTTTTCATTCTATGATGATAATGAGAAAAAAGAAATATTAATACCAAGTGTAATTGACGGTAAAGCTCCTGAAACTGACGAAAATGGAGAATTAACCGAAGAAGCTATGCTTAAAGCAATAGACCACTATTATGAGACAGGAGAATATTTAGGCAAATTTAATACTCCTGAAGAAGCCGATGAATATGCTCAAGAATTACATTTACAACAAGAAGAAAGGTATGGGAAAAATCAACAAAAGAACACATCTTTACAACAAGATATAAGAGATCAAGCTAAAATAGTAGGTCAGTCTTTAAAGAAGTCAGGACTAGCCATGCTAAATTATATTGAAAATGCAACATTAAATAATTCTCCTCAATATAGGAGAGCAGAAGAACAACGTGGAGTGCAAAAAGCAATACAAGAAAACAAACCTGTTGTAACTGGTATGAATAAAAACGGCATCCCAACAATATCATCAGACATTTCAGTAACTCCTTCAAAAGATGCTATAAACAAGTCAATGGATGAAACAGAAGGCAAAATACAAACCTTAACAGAGAGACAAAATAACCCTGTAACAAGAAAATTTAGTGAACTTTTACCTTCAATAACTCAGTCTGTAACAGGTATGGGAGCAAGTGTTATAAACCCTGCTTTACGGACTAGCATTTTGGCAAACATCTGCTGGAGGAGATTATATAAGACAAGCTGAGCAAAAAGGTTTACAAGGCAAACAAGCTTTGGCATATGGAACTATAATGGGTAGCTTAGAGAGTGGAACTGAATGGGTAGGAGGAGAGCTAACCAAAGGAGTAGGAAAAGCAGGAAAAGGATTATTAAAAGCAGTAGGAAAAGATGAGATAAAAAGCCAAGCATTAAAGACTTTAGGAGCATATGGACTAGACATAGGAGAGAACTTTTTTGAAGAAGCTATAATGGAGCCTTTAGAGGAAGTAGTAACTCAAGCAACAGGTGGACAAGCAGATTATAGTGATATTAAAAATAGGATGATAAAAAGTGGTATAGATGGAGCTTTGACCTCAATTATAATGGGTGGAGCATCAGCAGGAATAGGCTCAGCAGTAGGAGTAATGCAGAAAGCAGAGAACGGACAAGAAGTAACTCAAGAAGAAATTAAAAAAGCTTTAATAGATATAAATAAGAGTGAAGAAATAGACATTGAAAAAATGTTAGTAGATAACTTTAATTTTAATCCTCAAGATTTTTATGATGTAACAGAAGTCAACAAAGCTCGTGATAACAGAATGGAACAAGTAGCAGGAGAAATGACATCAGATGAGAGACTGAAATTAATCAACAATAGTGATTTAGATGATGGACAAAAAGAATCTCTATCAGAAATAGCAGAAAAATATCAATTAACAGCAGATGAAATTCAAAATGCAATTAATAAGACATTAAATGGAGAATATAATCAAAATAAAGAGACTACAACGCAAAATAACGAAGTTTTAAATCAAGAGCAACAAACTATTCAAGATGAGAATAAAACGGCTCAAAATGAAACCTCGAACGATATAGGACTAAACCTAAGAAAAAGCATAGATGCCTATAACAATTCTAGACAAGAAGGCGATAAAATCTTTGACATTAACAACGAAGATACAAAAAAAGAGATAGATGCCATTCAAAAAGTAGCAGAAAAAAGAGGGCTTAACGTAACATTTGATGAAAGCAGATTTAATAACAATAATATAAACGCATTTTATGAGTATGATGATAACGGAGATGTAGCAGGAATAGTTTTGAATCCTAACACATCTACAAAGAAGTATGTACAAAATTTAGTAGTGCATGAGATGACACATTCATTTGAAGGCAGTAAAGAGTATGACAAACTAAGTAAAGCAGTATTAGATTATGCTAAGTCAAAAGGCGAATATGAGAACGCATTTAAAGATTTAAAAAACACATATGCTGGAGTATATAGTGGAGATAAATTAAATCAAGTAGTAGAAAAAGAAGCAGTAGCAAATATCTTAGGAGAAAAGCTAGGAAGCAAAGAATTTATAGATGACTTAGTAAATGGAACATACTCACAAGAAAATAGGAACTTTGTACAAAAGATTTATGATTTTGTAAAAGAACAGATAAATAGATTCAAAGGTTATAAGGATCAAGAAGCATATTGGAACAATGTTAAGAAACTATTTGATGATGCTTATAATAAGAGTGAGATAAGTAAGGGAGAAGCTTATTCAACAGAGATGAGTGAAACAACAGATTCTCAAGGCAGAACACTCTCAAAACAACAACAAGAACGCAACAAAAACAGTAAATTTAGAGATAATGATGGTAATTTATTAGCATTACACCATGTAACCGACAAACAATTTAATGTATTTGAGGCAGAAAAATATGGAACGAACACAGGCGAAAGGTTGAAAGGAATATATATGTCAACAAAACCAGCAGGAGCTTTTGGAGATGTTGACATGAATTTATATGCTAATGTAACAAATCCAGTAACAAAAAACGATAATAATATAACAAAAGAACAATTTGAAGAATTATGTAAAATAAAATATCCTAATGTTTCTCAAAGTAATCTCGAAAGTGCATGGGAATCCTTGAGGCATACAAACGATTTATATATATTGGAACAATTAAGCCCTCGTAATGCTCAAGATAATCAAAAATTTATTGATAATGTAATAAGAATAACAGGCTATGATGGAGCAATATACAACGATGAAGAAACAGATGTAAATAATAGAGTATATGTTGCTTTTAATTCTAATCAAGTAAAAAACATAGATAATACTAATCCTACATCTAATCCAGATATAAGATATAGTGTAGAAAATACTCAAGAGAGAAAAACATCTCAAACATATGAAAAAATTAAAAACCAAAACTTGTCAGGTGTGTTAGATTCTGAAAAAGTAAAAAAGATAGCAAAAAAATTAGGAATGAGCTTTAATTTTTTAGATGCTAATATAAGTGGACAGTCAGTATATAGTGCTATAGACTTTATAAAAAGACACAGCACAGATTTAGTAGATAATTATGTAAAAGAAAAAGGCTTGAGCTATGAAGAAGTCAAAGAAAAAGTAAATCATAGTGCTTATGGTAAGGAACTACAAAATTTTATAAAAGAAAATGATATATCTGTTGAAAAACTTGCAAAAGATAAAACATTATTAGATGAATACTTTAAAATACAAAAAGAAGAAGATTTAAAAGAAGGGTTAAGTGAAGCAATAATAGATGCATCTCAGAATAAACAAAGAGAACTTTATGAATTTCAAAACCATTTATTCAATGAAGGAAGAAACGAGATAGCTAGGGCATTAAAAAGATATGAAAGAGATTTTGAAGAAATAAGAAATAATATAACGGAAAGGACAGATGAATATCAAACAAGGGAAAATAAATTTAAAGTTGCAGAAGAAAATGGGCTTAATGAATATCTTGCAAAAATGATAAAACCTTTATTAAACAAAGAAAAATTATCATCAGAGGAATTGACTGAACTTGCACAAGACACTTTTGGAACAACAGAAGACTTTAGTGTAGGAGCTTGGATGACTCCAGATGGTAAGCTTTTAAATTTCAATGAAGGTGGATATAGGGATGACCATAGATCAATAAGCTCAATAGGATATAGTTTAGATGAATTTTTAGATGCAGGGAATATTCGTATGCAACCAGAAGGGAATGGCATAGACTTAACACAAGAACCAACAGCAGAACAATATGAGACATTAAGAGATTATTTTGATAGTTTAAAAGGAGATATTTATATTGATGTAGAACAAGATGGTAAAACATACAAAGCAAATACTCCATCAGAAAAAATAATAAATGAACTAAAATATTATTTTAGAAATGGTAAATTCCCTAACAAGAGTGAATTATCAGACTTCTTATATTCATTAGAGTCAAAAGAAGGCATAAGAAGCTCATGGAATGACTTTATAGAAAAATACTTTAAAACAGAAGGCACAGGAACAACAATAGAGGGCATGAAGAAACTCCCAACAAAACAATATACTAGAGCAGACTTTGAACAACTAATAGACAGCAAGAAGAACATCACAAATGATGATAGAGAGTTTTTTAAAAGCACACTTGAGCCTAAAGACTTTACAGCAGATAACTACAAAAGAATGGAAGACTTTTTAACACAACTTGATGAAGAAACTAAAAAAGTAGAAGAAGAAACAACAATTTTAGGAAAACAAGCTCCTCAAAAATCAGCAGAGGAAGAAAGGTTTTCAAGAAAACTTGATAATGATTCTGAAAGACAAGAACTAATCAATAAAAAGAAAAGAGAGTTTTATAAGGGCATAAAGTATGATGATTCAATAGTAACAGAACTAGATGAATCAAGACCTAGAAATAGAAACGGAAAAAGAACAGTAAAAGAGTGGAAAAATATAGCAAAAATACTAGGTGAAGAAATTGCAAATATGACACCTGAACAAATAGAGGATATAGCAGTAAAGAGTTATTATGATTTACTAGGAGGACAATTAAAAGACAATATAACAAGGTACGATAATGTAAATAAGAGAAGCTTACCATTTGAAAGATTATATCCTAATGACTGGGTAAATAGTGTATATGAAGGTGTAAGAGCATATAGAGAGTTTAGTTTAGAAACAGAAGATAATACAAAAAATAATGATAAAAATGTAATATCACAAGAAACTACATCAAAACAAACACAAACTCCGTTAGAAGAATCTCCTTTAACTACAATAGATGAAGATTTGGAAGCATTTGCAGAGGAAACAGCTAAATTAGATCAAAAAGGGAAGTCAAGAAAACACTATAGAACTTATGCCAACACGGAGAGCATTACTCCAGAAGCTAATAAAGTGGCTAAAAAGCTTTATAAAACAGAACAATATATACCAATATCAAACACTCAAACATTAACAAAGGCTAACTCAAAAATAGAACGAGGTGGAACGGACAACACTTATATAGAACTAACAAATAGATTTAATACAAATGATAAAATGACATTACAAGATATTGCAACAGGAGAGAGATTAATTCAGATATACTCAGCTAAAGGAGACTATGCAAAAGTAAATGAGTTAATGCAAGATATTGCAATTTTAGGAACAGAACTAGGGCAACAAGTACAAGCATTAAGCATAATTAAACGTGCTTCACCAGAAGGACAACTACGAATGTTGCAACGATTAATTGAGAGAACTAATAATAAAGAAAACACAGACATAAGTCTAACAGATGAACAGACAGAGAAAATTCTAAAATCAAAAAATGAACAAGAACTAAAGAAAAATGTGTCAGAAGTAACAGAGCAAGTAGCTGAACAATTACCAGTAACAATGAAAGATAAATTACGTTCATGGAGATATTTATCAATGCTAGGAAATCCAAGAACTCATATACGCAATTTGGGTGGAAACGTTGCTATGAATATCTTACAAAACGTAAAAAACAGAGTAGCAGGAGCAGGAGAGGATGTAGCAAGTTTATTTAATAAGAACTTAGAAAGAACACAGACTTTAAAACTTGCTAATCAAGATCAAAAAGACTATGCTAAAATGGATGCTTTTAAATTGTCGGACTTTATAGATGATGGTGGAAAATACTCAGCAGATTCTTTGTTAGAACGTAATAAAAGGCAGTTTAGCAATAGAGTACTTAACGCAATAGGAAAAGCAAATAGCTGGTTATTAGAAAAAGAGGATAAGATATTTTTGACTAAAGCATATGAACAAGCACTAAAAGGGTATATGGTGGCAAACAACTTATCTTCTAAAGACATGGAAAGTAATCAAAAAGTCGCTAACAAGGCTAGACAATATGCAAGAGACCAAGCATTAGAAGCAACATTTCATCAATATAATGCATTAGCAAGTACTTTAAATCAGGTGGAACAAAAGGGTGGAGCATTAGGATTTTTAACATCAGCAGTACTACCTTTTAAGAAAACACCTATGAATATAGCTTCAACTGGTATTCAATATTCTCCAGTAGGAATAATGCAGTCTGTTGGAGGAACTATTAATGATATAACAAAAACAGCAAATGACTTAAGGACACAATTAAATAAGGGAACTATAACACAAGAACAATACAATAGTGAAATATCAGACATGGTAAATCATAGAATAGACCAGATGGCAAAAGGTCTAACAGGAACAGCTATAGGTGTACTAGGATATGTGCTTTCAAATATGGGAGTACTAAAAGCAACAAATAAAGATGATGATGATGAATTTGAAGAATCACTAGGGAAACAAGAGTTTTCAATACAAATTGGAGATAATACTTATTCATTAGACTGGTTATCTCCTACTGCTATACCACTATTTATTGGAGCTAATATCCAAGAAATGCTTAACGAAGATACACAATTAGATGAAGATGGAGAAGAAAAAACATGGTATGACAAGATAGGAGACACAGCAACAAGTGTAACAACAGGTTTGTCTCAAGCATTTGAACCTATGACAGAAATGTCAATGTTGCAAGGTTTAGCAAGTGCTATTTCAAGTTATGAACAAGATAGCTCAAATAAAATTTTTGACATTTTATCAAGCTCTGTACAAAGTTATTTAGGACAATATATGCCTACTGCTGTAGGACAAGTAGCAAAGACTATTGACCCAGTAGTAAGAGATACAAGCTCAACTAAAAAAGGAACTGCTAAAAAAATAGACCAACTTGTGAAACAAACAGAATCTAAAATCCCATTTGTATCAAAAAATCTCCCAGCTAAATCAGATATATGGGGGGAGGATAAAAAACGTGCAGATAATCCTATACAAAGGTTTTTAGAAACTGCTATATTGCCATATAACAGAGAGAAAATCATTGAAGATATGACAAGCGAAAAATTAAAAGATGTATTTAGAGATGCAGGAGAGAAAAAAGTCTTACCTTCAGCACCTCAAAAGTATTTTACTTATGATAAAAAGAGATATAATTTTACTTCAAAAGAATATAATCAGGCAAAGAAAACTTATGGACAAACAGCTAAAAGTGTGCTTGACAATGTAATAAAAGATGAGACTTTTAATGGATTAGACAACGAAATAAAAACAGCTATAATTGAAGACATATACACATATGCAAAAGGAAAGGTCAAAGAAAACTATTTGGCTGAACACAATGTCGAAGGATATGACCCTAGAGGAAGTTTGAGCAAAAAGAAATACGAAGCATTAAACGCATATATTCAAAACAAGAATTTAAGTGAATTACTAAAAGTATATACAACAAAATAATATATGTTATAATTACTCTAGGAGGGATATATGGAGGAACGATTTATTGTAATTATAATAATAGCTTGTATTATAACGGGCTTGTGTGTAGAAAGTATGTGCAAAAAACAGATTAAGACCATAGAAAAAATCTATTATGAACAAATGGGAGAAATTGAAACCATAGTACAAGATGCAGAAAATTTAGAAGAATGTAAAGAAAACATACTAAACTACATAGCAGATAGCGAAATGGACATAGAAGAATATTTTTAGAGGTAAAGAGAGTGCTAAAAGGTACTCTCTTTTATTTTAAAGGCAATTAGCCTCCTTATAGTATTTTTTATATAAATAGAGAAAAACCAACAGGCATAAGCCTGTTTTTTTATTGGAGGGAAAGATGATACAAAGACCTAAAAAAGTACAAAGAGCGGAAAAAGGATATTTAACAAATGAAAAATATCAAGACTATGCAGAAAATCAATTTAAAACCATTTATGACTATTTAGATGGATTAGTAGGTAAACAAGCATTTATTGGAGAAACAAATGGATCTATAAACCTTCCTAGTGATTATGCAAGTTATGACTATATGGAAGTCGATTATTATTGTTATAGAGATAACAGAAAAATAGGTGGAACAAAAATAATACCAATAACTGATGAAACAGAATTTAGCTTATCAGAGATTATATACAAAAGTGCAACATATGGTATGTTAGGAAGCTTGGCACAATACAAAATTGAGAATGGAGTTTTGACCTTAAAAGGATATAGAAACTTTGAAATTACAGATAATACCATGCCATATGTCAATTCAGCAGATAACGTATTTGTAATAACAAAAATAAAATTAAGAAAGGAGTAAAGATGGAGGCAAAAGAATTTGACTTTGAATTTCCTAGAGGAGACACTTGCCCTGTAAGTTTTGACTTAACAGATTCAGAAGGTAACGCACTAGATCTCACAACTGCTGAGGTCTATTTTACTATGAAAAAGAATTACAACGTATCTCAGTATATTTTACAAAAGAAACTATCAACAGGAGATATTACAATTTCAGGAACTAAAGGAACTTTACTATTAGAACATAACGATACAGCAGAACTTAGTTATGGAAGTTATGTCTATGACATTCAATTTAAAGATGGCAGTTATGTAAAGACTTTGGTACTAGGAACAATAACATTAACTAACGAGAGTACGCATAAAGTAAATGAATAAAGGAGGTGTTTTTTATGTTTTCAAACAAAGTGTATGACTGGCTAAAATGGACATCACTTGTTTTTTTACCAGCTTTTATAACATTTTTAGGAGTAGTATTGAATACTTTGCATATTGGAAACGCAGAAGTAGTTTTAACAATAGCAATAGCATTTAATACTTTTTTAGGCTCAATTTTGGGCTTATCAAATATCAATTATAACGCAGGACTAAACGAAGAAACCAAAGATGGAATAGGAGATGATGAAGATGAAGAGTAGCTTAACAAATGCAACTTATATAGCATACTCAGGGAATTATCAAAGGGGAAGAAGTGGTAATAAAGTTTCTAAAATAACAGTGCATATGATGGCAGGAAAACTAACAGGAAAACAATGTGCTGTAAATATTTTTGGTAAAAAAGGACGTAAGGCTTCAGCTAACTATTGTATAGGTTATGAAGGAGACATAGTTTGTAATGTTTTAGAAGAAAACAGAGCTTATACAAGTAGCAGTAAGTGGAATGATGAAAGAGCAATAACTATTGAAGTAAGTAACGATAGAAATGGCTCAAGTAAAATAACTCAAGCATCATGGAATAGTTTAGTAAATCTATGTGTAGATATTTGCAAGAGATATGGATTTAAGCTAACTTATAACGGAACAAAAAATGGAAGTCTCACAAGACATGACTTTTATTCAAACACAGACTGTCCGGGATCATACATTAAATCAAAAATACCTGAACTTGTGAACACAGTAAACAGCAGATTAA
>Ga0247610_10000914_pt1 | contig 38662 bp, 34 predicted proteins | sample 174DNAGHGhighgp2_FD_193483 | JGI IMG/M metagenome (GOLD analysis project Ga0247610, IMG submission 193483) | Sheep rumen microbial communities from Palmerston North, Manawatu-Wanganui, New Zealand - 1742 DNA GHGhigh gp2 | ecosystem: Host-associated > Mammals > Digestive system > Stomach > Rumen...
TTCTATAAGCTCGGCGTTACCGCGGGCAACCAAGGCGACTTGGGCATCATCTGAGAGCCAATAGTCTTTAATGTACTTGGTTACAGCACCGACGGAAGCCAACTGCACGAAGCTGACATCATCTCGCTGACGGAACTTGGTCAGACAATCATCCAAATCCTTGTTGGCTAAAAGCTTGAACATCTTTTTCTCATACTCCGGTGCAAAGCGATAGCCGCCGACACCGTACAGATGTTCCGCGTGGTTCTTAAACCAACCGGGACCATAATTGCGCTCAAACATCAACTTCTGCACCGAAACCGCAAGCGGGGTGGTCAAAATCATCTGCTCTATCAAACGCTTGTCTTCCGAATCCATCACCTTGAGCTGAATGTTCTCGGATAAGAAGACACCGGTCACTCCCTTTTTTAACATATCATCATAGCTTTGATGACCGTTACGGCATTTTTTTAAGTACTGCCCGTAGTAGTAATTTGTTAGTGCCCTGAATGCTTCGTGATGGTGTTCCTCTACCACAACCGTCTGTACCACATCGCTGATGAAACGACCGTGTCTGATGTAGGCAGAAAACAGGCTTTTGTTTTCATGATAGAGTAGGGTGACCAACTGAGAGTCACTTGTTAACTTGTTTTCACGCAGATGACCGCGGATAATCGTTGCGCTGCCATACTTCAAGAGATAATTGACATCTTCAAAACCGCGGGTCTCAGTATAGTCCATGGCGGCTTCTGTTAAGTTTTTGTCAATTATAAAACGTTCCGTACCCTTCTGTAACCCGTAGTAATGAATATACTGACGACGCAGTTCGGAAGGGGCTTTCTCAATGAACATCTTTTCCGCTTTTTCGGAAAAACGAAAGCGGTTGATGTAGCTCTTCACCGCTAACGGTGAAAAATACTCCAGCAACACTTGCTCCTCGTGGATGTCTAACGGTTTTCCGGCAGGCATGTCCGCAAAATAAGCCTGCAACTCGCTAACGCTATCGCGCTCAACGAGTTCAATGAATTTTTTTTCCATATTGATAATTATTTAGAGAATTTTAACATATTCATATTATTCTACACTCAAATATAGACATTTTTTTACGTTAGTCAACAAAAAATGTTGACTTTTGTCAAAATAAGTGTATGTTATATGGCAGAGAGATGAATTTGTTAAGGATCATAAATATGCTGAAAAAATCTAGCTTTATTCTGATGTTGGCTTTACTGGCTACCGGCTGTACCCGCGAAGTTTATTTGCAACCGGTTCCGTGTGATGATTGCCAACCGTGTGATGATTGTAAAGAACCGGAAGTGGTTAAAGAGGTTTATGAGGTTGTTAAACCGGCACCGGCTTGTCCGTGTTATGCTTGCGCCGCTCCGACTTGTGTGACTTGCGCCTATACATATACGTATACCTATGTACCGGCTTGCCCGACTTGCTATGCAACACCGACTTATACCTATACGCCGAAGACACAGGTTGTAGAAACATATACACCTGCACCGGCTCCGGTTGTAGAAGTATATAAGCCAAGACCGGTTACCGAGCAGATTATGCAGGAGACGAGAGCTCCGGAAGCTGTGCCGGTTATTAAACGTAAGTAAAAGCGTTCGTCAAGGCTGTTATAAAAGCGTTTCAATCTAGAAACGCTTTTTCTTTTTTTTGGGGGGGCTCGGATAGCACGTATCATAAGAGCGTCGGCACTCGCTTATGTACTACCTATGTACACCGCACTCGTGGCGCCACTCTTAGCATACGCACTATCCGAGCCCTTGGCGAAAAGCGTTTTGTTCAAACGCTTTTCCTGTTTTAAATGTGGGGCTTGTTCAGGGCATGACGGTGGCAGTGCCAGTGCGAGGCGCACAGCCAACGGTTTGGGCTTTTCCTTGGGGCAGAGGTATACTCTTTAACCGAGAAACTATTAAACCGTCACACCTCCGAGCGCAAGCGAGGTCAAGCGATTTCCATGAGAATAATAAAGCAATTCCATTTGCCTGATGCTGCAAAAAATTGTTTATATTCTTTCTTTTTTAATGCATTTTACGTATAACCACTGTATCTTGTCCTTAAAGTGTAATGTTTAGCAGGTTCATCTCTATGAGGAATTATATCGCATTATTTATTCTTTTTGCTTTCGGAGCATTTCTTTCTGCTTGTTCATTGGAGACAAATGAAGATGTTGGTGATGAGAATGCCCGTGTTGAGGATGTCTATGGTGGGGATATTGTTAACCAAGAACTTTCTGATTGCGATACGCTTCCTCATGATGCTAATGTTCCTTGTCGCCAAAAAGACGGTGCCGTCTGCTTGCCTCGTTCACAGAAACTTGTCGCTGTTAACGGTGTTCCTTACTGCCCGCCGCATGAACGTTGCGGTGATACGCGTTTGCCTCCGCAACCCTGCGCTCAGCCCATGCCGGAATATTACGGTAATGTGTCAGAGGCAGCTATTGAAGACGGTGTCGTTCTTATTCACCCCTATACGCGTACAAAAATTATCTGTTTTGACAGACCAAGCCAATCCGCGCAGGACTGCGCTTTGGATTTTCAAGCCGCCGGTTATGTCTTAATCACAGATTTGCCTCAGCTTCCGGCTCGCTACGATTTCTTGCGTGACGGTACATACCCGACACGGCGCTGGCGTGGGGGAGGCGAAGTCGTTCCTCGCTGGTAATACTGGTAAATTTTGTGAACTAATTCGCAGATGGAAGCCTGTCCCTAAATGCTCACGTACCAATATGTACGCTCCGCTTTAGGGCAGGACATCTGCATTTATTTCGCAAAATTTACCGTATTACGCTATCCCTCGTACCCATCTCTATTAACTCAAAATTTTATGCCATTACACTTTAGAGGATTACACTTCACTCGCGGCGTCGCTTCCAGCCCAGACTTTTTAGAAATATATACGAAAATTTTGTTTTTTTCGCCTTATTTTGATTTTTTGCTTATTTTTTATGCGCATTGGCAGAAAGTATTATAGCGTTCTTCTTTTCTACTTCCGCTATTTTATCTCTTAAATAGGCAAAGCCGGTTATTTCATAGCCGGATTTACTCGAAACTTGTTCTTTCGGTACCATGAAAGGCTTAGAAACTTCTTTTATTTCTTTTAATAACGAATTGTCTTTACGTAACATTTCTGCTAAAAATAGGCAGGCTTCACTGAAATGCCATGAGAAATCTTTATCATGCGGCTTGGAATCAATGCCTAAACCTTCTATTATTTTGGGGTCCTTAAATACTTTTAGAGCCTCTTTGGTCATAGATGGTTCCGCTTCGGCAATGCTAGAGGCTAACTTCATTATGCCGACAGCAATAAATTCTTGACCTTTGCTATCAGTTGTTTCCAGTTTTTTGTAGGCTCTCTTTATGAAAGGCGCAACTGCTGGAACGGTCACATCTTTATATTCCGGAAAATGGCTCATAATAGAGGCCACAGCACATAAGCCTTTGCCGTAAATATCGTCGTCCATCATTTCGGCTTTTAAGGCCGTGGTGATGTTCGTAAAAAACGAGTAATTATAGGCGACGTATTTGCTTTTATCGGTTTGCTCTAATTCTTCGGCAAATTTGGAAGACCGAAATTTAAAAAAGTCTTTGACCAAATGTTCAGATGCCGCCTTCATTTTAGAGGCTGTATCTTCAAACAGTTCTATGGAATTTTTTTGCGACGAACTGATAAAGGCTTCAGCGTTAAAAATGGTATTGTCTTCCATGGTGTTTCTCCTCTTTACGTTATGAGATATTGTAGCATATTTTAGAAATTGTGTAAAGGCATTTTAGATAAAAAAAAAGCTCCCTTTTCTGGGGGAGCTTAAATCTTTCTAGAAGTGCCTGATGTTTCACAGGTGACGTTCCGAATTCGTCTTGCTACTCGTTGAACACGTTGTTCTTAACGGGTGCACCATTTAGATTCCAAGGAATAAGGAGTTCAATTCCTCACCGGGCAAGTGACCTTTGTGCCGTGGTCGTCGGGCCTCAGCGGGGATGAATCTCTCCTTTAATTTTTCCAACGCGGCAGTTAGGAATCATTCTACCTTCGACCGTTGGTTGCATGGCTTGTTTAACTTATCGGAAACGGCATTTCCGACAAGAGAATAGGGGCTTATACATCAGCTCGCCGAAATCGGAGCTTGTACGCGATGTACCATGCGGGACAGTTCGTAACGGGTCTATAGACGATCTTTGAATTTAACCGGTTAAATAACTTTCCCACCTATTCTTTTTTTCTGTTCATAATAGTGGCTTGACATTTCTATATAAGTACGAGACTGATAATAGCAGATTTTAAAGTGTTGTCAAGTAAAAAATGACAAAAAAATCACTTTTGTACAAAAATATTTAAAAAATCGTAAATTTGTGCTTGACAATGTTTTTGTTTTGTTCTAATTCTTGTCTAACGAATAAGAACAAAAGAGGAACTAAATATGGTTTGTTGCGTGAAAACAGTGGCTTTTAACGGGATTAAGGCTGAGCTGGTGGAGGTACAGGCTTCGCATAGTGCCGGGCTTCCTGGGTTTGTGATTGTCGGACTTCCCGATAAAGCCGTTAATGAAAGTCGCGAGCGGGTGCGGGCGGTTTTTACCGCGCTTGGGGTGGATTTTCCCGACGACCATATTATTGTTAACCTTTCGCCGGCGGATTTGACGAAAGAAGGTGTCCATTATGACTTGCCGATAGCGCTGGCTTTGCTCGGGATGATGAATTATATCAACCCCGAGGAGTTGTTGAACTTTATTTTTATGGGAGCTTTAGGGCTTGACGGTTCGGTTACCAAAGTCAACGGAGTATTACCGGCGGCAATGGCGGCAACGGATTCCAAATTGGGGATTGTCTGTCCGTTTGATAATCGTGTTGAGGCTTCATGGAGCGGTAATGACGGCATTTTGGCGGTCAAACATATTTTACAGCTCGTCAATTATTTTAAAGGTATGGGCGGAATTGAGCGCACGTTTGCCGCACCGCTTGATGAAAAACAGAACTACGGGCTGGATATGGCAGATGTTAAAGGGCAGGAGAGTGCCAAACGGGCAATGCTTGTGGCGGCGGCCGGCGGACATAATATCTTAATGGTCGGCCCGCCCGGTAGCGGTAAAACCATGCTGGCGGAAAGGCTACCGACAATCTTACCGAAAATGAGTGTGCGTGAAGCGTTGGAAACTGCGGTTATTCATTCGGTGGCAGGGCTTTTAAACGATAATATCTCTTTGTTACGTCCGTTTCGGGCACCGCACCACAGCGCTTCCACACCGGCATTGGTCGGCGGGGGCAGGCGCGGTGTTCCAGGGGAAATCTCTTTGGCGCATAACGGCGTGTTGTTCTTAGATGAATTGCCGGAATTTTCACGTGCAACACTTGATGCGCTTCGTCAACCGTTGGAAAGTAAAACGGCAGTTATCGCGCGGGTGATGGCGCATACCGAATATCCGGCCAAGTTTCAGCTCGTGGCGGCTATGAACCCTTGCCGCTGCGGGCACCTCGGTACAAAAGAAAAGTGGTGTTCACGGGCACCGGATTGCGCGGCAGCATATCTTTCCAGACTTTCCGGTCCGTTTTTGGATAGGTTTGATATGCATATAGAAGTGGGGGCGGCTGATCCTTATGCCTTAACTTCGGTCAAAAAAGGTTGCGACTCGGCTTCAATGCTTGAAAAAGTAAAGGCGGTTCGTGATATATCTTTGGATAGATTCGCTAAATTAGGGGTCAAAAATATGTCGGTTAATGCTGATTTAAAGGGTGAAGTGTTGGAAAAAGTTGTTGATATGGATGAAAATTTCCGTAAATTTGCCGCGGAATCGGCAGAAAAGTGCGGTTTGACGGCAAGAGGCCTGATGCGAATTTTGCGGTTAGCAAGAACGATTGCAGACTTGCAAAAGGAAAAAAAGGTGTCTAAAATGCACTTCATAGAAGCTTTGTCTTATCGGCACAGGCTTTTAAGAAAACCTAATTAGGAGAATAAAAAATATGTCAGCAAATAATATTTTTAAGTTATTCAGCTGCAGCTTTTTGGCTTTAGGTATGCTCGTGGCAAGTCCGCAAGCCAATGCACAGCAGAATAAAAACGGAGCTATCTTCTCTGAAGGAGGGTGCCCGAATTGTACAACTCAAAGAAAATCCGACAGACCGGTCAGAATCGTTGACGGAACCAAAAAACGTTCCTGCACAAACTGCCCGACTCCGGAATTTACAACTAAGAACTATGTTTATACTCAGCCGAGATATAAAGCTTCAAATCGCAGATGTTGTGATATGGCAACGTTTGCGTTGACAGATGTTAATTTTAAGCTCAACGGCGAAAACGGTTACAGCCCGTATGCAGGGCAAAAGGTCGGTAACTATCGTTTCCGCATTACCGGTTGCCGCAGAGCTACCAAAAAAGCTATTTTAAACCAAGGTCGTATTCTTCAGCAGCACATGGCTTTTAATGATGTGTTCAGAAAAGCCGCTGACAGATGCTATAAGGTTATGGATATTCCGAATGTTTGCTTAGCTAACAATGATGTTGCGTTGCCGGAATATATATTGACTGCCGAAATCAATGACTTCTTTATGAATGTTTGTGATGAATATGATTGGGATAAAGCTCAATCAGCCAACCGTCGTGACGGTAGTGCGGAAATGACCGTTACCTGGCGTTTGATGGACTTGGGACGTTCTAAAGTTTATTGGAAAGGTGTAACCACCGGTTATGCTGATTTAGATGACGGCGTATTTGAGGGCGAAGTCAGATTGGCTGAAGAAGCTTTTGCTGATGCCGCTGCTCGCTTGAGTTCGTTGCCCGGTTTTGAAGCTCAGTTAAAACAGCACATGACACCGGAGCAAATGGCTCTCGGTCGTGAAGCACTTATCGCTTATGATGCGCGTGTTAACCCGGGTAAATGTGCTCAACCGCAACAATTTAATACACCTTGCGGTCAGCCGACTTGTCCGATGATGATGATGCAACCGGTTCAACCGATGTGTCCGTGCGCTATGCAACAGCCTTGTGTTTGCACGCAACCGGTTTGCACTTGCCCAATGGTAAGTTGCCCATGTGCCGTTCAAATTCCGCAAAAACCGAAAGTTGAGGAATTTGTTGACGTTAAAACTAAGAAGAAAATCATTGAACAAAAGATTATTACTAAGACAAGAGTAGAAACTCCGGCTCCGGTTTGCCAACAAGTTTGCCAACCGGTTTGCCCGCAACCGACTTGTCAGGTTCAATGCACAAAGACTTGCCAACCTTCAAAATGCCGTCGTATCTGCACCGAAGTTTGTGATGAGAGCACCGGTAAATGTACGAGAAGTTGCCGTGAAGACTGCAGTCAGCAACAAGAGAAAAAAGTAGAAGTTGTTTCTTATGTGCCGGCGGTTCAAGAGCCTGTTGTTCAAACCGGTGGTGTTACCGAAACACATCGTGTTTATGAAAACTGCATAGACGAACAGGGCTATGTTGTTACCGATGGTAACTGTGCCAAAGAACCTTGGGTTGAGGTAGAACCGGCTTCTGTTCCTTGCGTTGAAGACAAAGCACCTTATACCGAGCTCAGCCCGGAAAATATGCTCAAAATCCGTGGTGATGTGGTAGATATTACTCATGCGCGCGGTAAGACCGGTAATGGTTTATTGGTTGCTGATTCTTATGTTTTAACAACAGCTGATATGGTAAATAAGCTTGAAAACAGCTATACGGTTAAGACTATCAACGGCACAACGTTGAAAGCCAGAGCCGTACGCTATAATTCTGCTAAGAATACTGCCGTATTGCGTTTGGATAGACCGTTGACATACTCTCCGTTGGCATTTGCCACGAAGTTGCCGTCTATTGATCAGGAAGGCTTTATTGCGCTCGGTCAGGAAAGCGGTAAGAACTACATGGATGACAATGGTAAAATCCACGGCTATCGTAATTCGGAAATTACCGGTACGGAAGTTATCGTTGACACATTGGTTAACCAAGTTTCTCGCGGTAGTGTGTTAATTGATAAACTCGGTACGGTTAGCGGTATTTCTAACGGTGCTAAACAAACCAAAGACGGTATGGATGTCTTCTTGCCGGCAGATACAGCATTGAAGAGCGTTGGTTTGACAATTTGCCCGAAAAGACCGATTACCGAGCAGATTAAGCAAGAAACAAAAGCTCCGACCGCTATGCCGGCGCCGAAACGGAAGTAAGTCTGACATAAACTGATTAGGTATGAGAGAGCGTTCCGGTTAGGAGAGAACGCTCTCTTTTTTTTGGGGGGGCTGCCTGCACAGGGTTCACTTTAAACGTCATGCCCTGAGTGAGTGCGAGGCGGTGCCAGCGGCACCTGAAACGGTTCGGGCTTTCCTGTGGGGCAAGGGTATACTCTCCGACCGAGAGAATATTCTGAGTGCGTGAAACCATTTAAAACGTCATGCCCTGAGTGCGAGGCGGTGCCAGCGGCACCTGCAACGGTTCGGGCTTTCCTGTGGGGCAAGGGTATACTCTCCGACCGAGAGAATATTCTGAGTGCGTGAAACCATTTAAAACGTCATGCCCTGAGCCGTGAAACGGCGAGGTTAGGCATCTTCAATATTGTCATTTGCAGTATTTGCCCCTCCGGCTCCCCGCCAGCGGGGAGAGAACAATAAGGAAGATACCTTATCATTCGGACTTCGCCGAATGAGGTATGACAGGCTTAAAATGACTGGTGCCGGTTGAGGTATGACCGTTTCAAGAGAATAAAAGTTATCCATAGTCGCGTGAGCAACCCCTAAGCTCAAACGCGTGCTGTGGAGAACTTTTTTGTGTCGTTTTTTACTGATTTAAGGAGAATAAAAGTTATCCATAGTCGCGTGAGCAACCCCTAAGCTCAAACGCGTGCTGTGGAGAACTTTTTTGTGTCGTTTTTTACTGATTTAAGGATAATAAAAGTTATCCATAACCGCGTGAGCAACCCTTAAGCTCAAACGCGTGTTGTGGAGAACTTTTTTCTGTATTATGTTTCTTTTTAAGTAAAAGGGCGCCTTGCAATCATTTTTGCTTAGCAAAAATGATTTTTAACTTATGCAAGGCGCCCCTGACAGCCTGACGGCTGTCGCCTGCACGGCGGGTGCCGCTGCGCGCGGGGCGGTGCGTGTCGCACATCCTTTTAAAAGATAGGGGATAAGTGAGGAAATTATGTTAATTTGCTTGAAAAATCAGAAAAAAAGAGGCACATATAAAATAGTTACAGATAACATCAGGTGTTGATTGTTGAAAGGAATGCTTATGGTCAAAATTGCAGTTGCCGGTGTCAAAGAAAGCGCAGGCAGAGAATTCTTAAATCTTTTGGCGGAAAATAATGTGCCGCTGTCTTCCGTGTTTGCGTTAGAACCGAAATCTCCGCTCGGAACACAGGTCTCTTACGGCGAAGATGATGAAATTGACGTCTTTTCTTTAGACGAATTTGATTTTTCTAAAGTTGATGTGGCGCTTTTTGCAACCACCAAAGAAGTTTCTAAACGCTTTATTAAAAGAGCCGCTACCGCCGGGGCTAAGGTTATTGACCTTTCCGGTGCGACTTTTACCGATAGCGAGGTCCCGCTTATTATTAACGAAATTAACGGCGATTTGTTAAAAGCTGACCATAAGGTTTTCGGTGTGCCGTCTTCTATTGTTTATCAAACCTTATTACCGCTTTCCCATGTTATTAAACACCATGAGCTTAAACGCTTGGTTATCAATGTTTTCTGCTCCACTTCCTATTATGGTCATCCGGCGATGGATGAACTCTTTACCCAATCTCGCAAAATCTTCTTAAACGAGCCGTTGGTGGATCATGAGGAAATCTTTAAAAAACAAATAGCCTTTAACGTTTTGCCACAGGTGGGCGAATTTATCGGTGATGAAACGGCGATGGAATGGTCCATCAATGCGGAAATTAAAAAGGTGTTGCAGTCTGATATCAAAGTGCACGCAAACTGCGCTTTTGTGCCGACATTTATCGGTGATGCCGCATTTGTTAATGCCGAATTTAATGACGAAGTTGATGCTGATGAAATAAGAAAAATGATGCAGAGTGTTCCTAACGTGGTCGTTTTTGATAAGACGGTTGACGGCGGTTATGTCAGCGTTGATGATGTGCAGGGCGAAGATAGTGTTTATATCTCACGCGTCAGACAAGATGTTTCGGTGGATAACGGTATCAGTTTTTGGACGGTTGCCGATAATCTCCGTGCCGGTGCAGCAAAAACCGCTTATGCCGTTTTTCAGGCTCTAACTAAAAAATAAAAGATTATGATTTGCGCTAACGTACTTTCTTAAGGTGTTCATATGAAAAGAATTTTTACGATTTGTTTGTTGAGCTTGTTCCTTGTTGCCGGAGCTTCTTTTAATGCGTGGGCAAAAAAAGAAGCGCCTCAACCGAAAATTCAGGTACAGGATGAAACTGCTACTGATGTGAAGGCTGAAGATAATGATAATTTTGACTTTAAGCAAATCGCTGCGCTGTTTGCGGAAATTGAGGAAAATCTTAAAACCGATAATTTTACAAGACAGAGCTTGGAAGATGCTTCCGCTTTCTTGAACGAAACGGATTTGGCGCTGGAAAGTAGTGTGCGCAAATTGGAAAAGGATTTGGCTTATGCGCAAGATGCACTCGCCGCATTCGGGGAAGAATCGGCAGAGGGCGAAGGTGATGCGGCTATTGCCGAAATGAAGGAAAAATATGCCGCCAATGTGACAACGTTTAAAAATAAATTGATTGAGGCTAACCTTTTAAGAGCAGAGGCAACAAGATTGGCAGCGGCTATCGGTGATGCTCGTGGCCGTATCCTTATCGGTAATTTGGTGGCGGAAAAAAACGCACTTATCGTTCCGAAAACTTTTTGGAACGCTATCAGCGATTTCTTGGTCTTTTTCTGGACAATGACGGCTTCACCGGTTGAGTGGTATCATGGACTTGATGAGGAAGGACGAAAAGAACTTTCTCACCGCGGGTGGTATGTACTGCTGATTTTGGCTGTGGCAATTTCTTTGGGTTTGGTGGTCAGAAACTATATCATTCGCCATTGGGGTTATCGTCGTACCGAGGAAACTCCGGGATATGGGCAGAAAGTTGTGGTGTCTATCATGACGGCTTTGGCATACGGTGTTATTCCGTCGCTGTTTTTAGGCGGTTGCTTGCTGTGGTGTGTGACAAATCAGGAATTGATGGCGACAAAATTCGGTATGTCTGTTGCCAGTGCTCTCTATTTCGCACTTTTTATCATCTTGTCCAGAGCCGTGGCTCGGGTTATTTTGGCTCCGGGGAACGGACGTTGGCGGTTGTTTAATATTTCAGATACACGTGCCGAAAGAGTGTTTTCCTCAATCGCACTTTCTATCTTTCTCTATGGTGTCGGGGCGTATTTTTACCACCTCTGCGTCAGCTTTGAGGGAACGGTTGAATTAAAACTTTTGCTTGATGTCGTCATGGACTTTATTAAAGCTTTTGCTATCGTCATTATTACCGTTGCCGTCTTTGGCGATATTAAAACAAAAGCTCAGGATAAGGCCGATGAAAATGCCGATGCTCTGGGTATGGACGATGAAGCGGAAGATAGCGAGGGAATGAGCACCGGAGTTAAGGTTATTCTCTTTGCTACCCTGTTTTCTATGGCAACTTTCTCGGTTTCGCTGTTCGGTTATCCGGATTTGGCAAGCTTTATCTTTAACAGATTTTTTGCCTCAATCATCTTTTGCGGAATGTTTGTGGTTATCCGCACCATGATTTTTGATATCTTAAAGCGTAGTATCATCTTTTGGATACGCACCTACAAAATGCGTAAAAGATTGCTCTCCAAGGTGGATTTCTTAATGTCTCTTTTGATTACGCCGACGTTGTTGGTGGTACTCATTTACTTCTTGCTCCGCTTGTGGGGAATGCCGGGGAGCTTGCTCTTATACGGTGTTAAAAAACTGGTGTTCGGCTTTAAGGTGGGCGGTATTCATATTTCCCTGTTAGCCATCTTGACCGGTGTGTTGGTGTTTATTGTGTCGCTGACCGTGGTTAGAATGTTCAGACGGAAACTCTCGCACAGCCTTTTAAGCCATATCAATATGGACGAGGGCATCAAACACACGTTGCTTTCGGTGGTTTCCTTTACCGGCTTTTTGATTGCGGTTATTTTGGCGATGATTGCCATGGGCATTGACCTTTCTAACTTAGCGGTTATCGCCGGTGCTCTTTCTGTTGGTATCGGTTTCGGTTTACAGGATGTCATTAAGAACTTCGTTTCCGGTATTATCCTGCTCTTTGAAAGACCGTTTAAGGTCGGTGACTGGGTTATCTTAGGGGGCGAAGAGGGAAAAATTAAGCAAATCAACATTCGTTCAACCGAGCTTGAAACATGGACCAAGCGCAGTGTTATTATTCCGAACGCAACGTTGCTTTCTTCTTCGCTCGTGAACTTAACGCATGGCGATAACTGGCAACGGCAGAGTGTGGTGGTCGGTGTGTCTTATGATTCTGATGTGGATAAGGTTACAGCTCTCTTATTGGAATGTGCTAAGGCGCATAAACGGGTGGCAAAAGTACCGGCGCCGGTAGTCATCTTTAAGGAGTTTGGCGCTTCCTCGCTTGATTTTGAACTGAGATTCCATGTTTCTAATGTGCAGACCGATTGGGGGGTTAACAGCGATTTGCGCTATGCAATTCTCAAACGATTCCGTGAAGAGGGGATTGAGATTGCGTATCCGCAGTTAGATATCCACCAAAGGTAGTTTAGAGCAAAATTTTGTGAACTAATCCGCAGAAGGAAGCCTCATTTCAAATGCTCACGTACCGTTATGTACGCTCCGCTTTGAAAGAGGACTTCCGCGGTTATTTCGCAAAATTTTATCTCTAAACTGGGCGTGCTAAATTCCGAGCCCATGGCTACATGATTTGTCGTGGTATATGGCGCTTAAAAAACACTTGCAATATTTATTTTGTTTGCTATACTCCCCCTCATGGTAAAGATAAATGACATAATTAACGCTTCTATGCGAATGGAAATGCGCTTTTCTTCTTAGGAAACGCTTGCCGTTCGGCGTTTTTCTTTCTTTATCTTTTTTAAGAGCGGGCTAACCGCTTTTTTTAATGTTTAACAAAGGAAAGTTCTGATGAAAAAATATATTACGACGCCTATCTATTACATCAACGGTGCACCGCATATCGGACACGCTTTTACCACTATCTTGGGTGATGTCTTGAAAAAATTGGAACAAATGCGCGGGTTTGATGTTTTTTATACCACCGGTACCGACGAACACGGACAGAAAAATCAGGCCAGTTGGCAGGAAAGCGGTATGTCTGTTGAGGACTTTCTTAAAATGCGCAGCGATAATTTTAAAAATCTGTTTGATAAAATGGATATTGACTATGATTTCTTTGTGCGCACTTCTTCAAAAGAGCATAAGGCGGTTGTTTCTGATGCGCTAAATTATATCTATAATAAAGGGCTGGTTAAAAAGAAATCTTATGAAGGGCTTTATTGCGAAGGCTGTGAACAGTTTAAAAAGCCTTCTGACCTTGATGAACGCGGTTTTTGTCCTGACCACCAGAAAGCCCCGAAACTCATTACCGAAGAAAATTATTTCTTTCCCTTGGAACAAGACAGACAGTGGTTAATTGACTATATCAACACTCATCCGGATTGGATTAAACCGAAGCGCTTTGCCAAAGAGGTTTTGGGTATGCTTGCCGAACCGCTTGATGACCTCTGTATCTCAAGACCGAAAAGCCGAGTTTGGCTCGGTGTTGATTTGCCGTTTGACAATGATTTTGTGACCTATATTTGGTTTGATGCGCTGATTAACTATATTTCAAGTATCGGTTGGAAATCTGACGGCGATAATACGAAATTTAATGAAACTTGGGCAAACGTCACCCACCTTATGGCTAAAGATATCTTGAAAACACACGCCGTTTATTGGCCGATTATGCTGAAAGCTTTGGGTGTTGAACCGCCGAAGCACTTGATTGTGCACGGTTATTGGCTGGGCGAGGGCGGTATTAAAATGTCCAAATCTTTGGGTAATGTGGTTGACCCTTACGAAGTGATGGATTTAATGGGGATTGAACCTTTGAGATTTTATCTCTGCAACGCTATGTCCACCACCGGAGATTCGCAAATCTCGGTTGACCTCTTAAAACAGGGCTATAAGCAACTTGCCAATAATATCGGTAATCTGCAAATGCGCGTCTTAAAGATGATTGCGAAAAGCTTAGACGGCAAAGTTCCCGCCAACAACGCTTTGGATGCAAAAGATAAGGCTTTGCTTGAAAATATTGCCAACACATTTGAACGTATCTATAAATACGGTGATACCAGTTTGGAAACCGTCAGCGAGCTTTCTGATGAAATCTTGAAAGCCGGTGATGCGGTTAATGCTTATTTTGCTGCCGAGGCACCGTGGGTTTTGGCTAAAGATGAAAGCAAACGTGACCGCTATGAGGCAGTGATTTACACAACGCTTGATGCTTTGCGTTTAATCGCTGTTGCCGTTTATCCGTTTATGCCGGTTGTTTCTAAGAAAATACTTGCTTCTTTGGGGGTTAATGCTGATGAAATCAAGGCTGAATTTCAACCTTGTCAGCTGCCTTCAGGTAATCAAACGGTGGTCGGCGATCCGCTGTTTCCGTTTATTGCTTAAACACGGTTTATTTATCTTGATAAGGGGCGTCTAAAACTGTTGACAGCCCCTTATTTTTATGCTAAAATATGACCATTAGATAAGGATTTTGCTTAAAGGAGGTTGCCATGTCATTAAGAGATGATTTAAGAACCCAAAGAATAGCTTCCGGTATTACGGGAATCATCGGCGGCGGACTTGGTCTTGCCGGTGTTTTTAGCGGTAACCGAGGTCTGATGGCAGCCGGTGCCGGGTTATCCGGTGCATCAATGGCAATGAGTCCGGATATTCCGTTGTGGCGCAGACCATATCCCTACATCAGACATCATTGTTGCATGAGCTGGGGATATGATTGGCGATTGAACCGCTTTATGGACAGATTGGCTTATCGTATGGCGCATGGTATGTTCCATCCGAGACCGCATTTTCATCATCATGGGCCGTTTGGACCATTGGGACCGCACAGAGGGCGGTGGTGATTTGAGAAAGCGCTTCTTTAAGAAGTGCTTTTTTTGTGGTTGGTGGGGGGCTTGATAAAGCGCTGTCATGATTGTGAAATAGCTCCCTTATGTACCTTCGTTGTACACCGCGGTCGCTATTTCACTTCCAGCACAACACTTTATCAAGCCCATTGCTGATTTGTTTTATGGTGCTGTTGTGATTGTGAAATTATTGTTACAGACTAGCCTATCTCTGATTAACCTATTGAAATAACGATTAAAATTTATACAACCAGCCGGTTGCGGGCTGTCCTGTTTTTATTGATTTAGGCCTTAATTTTATGGTATAATAAAGTCGTAGGGAGATTATTTTGTTATGGAGGTGTGCTATGTTATACGAAGAGGAGAGAGAGCTCAGAACAGCAATGCATGAGGCACGTGAAAAATCCGGCGTATCCAAATATATTAACAAAAGAGATGCAGGGTTAGTGGCAGAGGAAATTATTGATGAGAGAACTGATGCCGTCTATGGTAAGAGAAGTTTAATCAGTAAGAAAAAATTTTTAGATGAAAATGTCGGATTAAATTCTTATGCAGACCTCAGAGATTGGGTGGAAGATGTGGTTGACGGCTTTAATAAAGGCATGCAGTTTGATAGTGTTGTTGATAAGAAAAATAATGTTAATCGTGCCGTATCTATGTTTCTTAAACCGACAAAAGGATATATGGTTTATTTGAACAATAATGCGAAATCAAGAAAGATGTTTAATGCGATGAGTCAGCGTTACGCCACAAGATAAGGGCTTGCTAAAACGCTGTCATTATCGTAAATTTCCTCCTTCATGTACCATTCTTTGTACACTTCAGTCGGAAATTTACTTCAAGCACTGCATTTTATCCCCCCATTGCTGATTTGTTTTATGGTGCTGTTTCTTTCCTCCCCCTTAGCGAAGCGAGATGGGGAGGATTAAGGTAGGGGTGATGTGATATAGCTTATTTATTGTCACCCCCTTCGTCAACTGCGTTGACACTTCCCCCTTCCGGAAAGGGGGAAGAGGGGAAAACGTCAAGCCTTTTTTGCGTTAGCAAAAATCAAGGCATCTCCACAACAATAATAAGGCTATGTGAAATTATTGTTGCAACGGCTTATTCTTGTGCTTAACGCTATGAAATAACGATAAAAAATATCTCTTTTTTTTAAGAAAAGACGATAAAACTAAAATGTTGACAGTATTCTGTTTTTGTGTTAGCGTACAATACACAAGCACCGCTTGTGTTTGCTTATCTCAACGGAGGAGATACTAAAAATGAAAAATGTAAATAAAGAGCGGCTTTACTTGGATTATGACGTTTCTGCCACATCTTATGCTGATGTCAGAGATTGGGTGGAAGATGTTGTTGACGGCTTTAATAAAGGGATGAAGTTTGACAGCTTTGTTGATAAAAAATTCAATCATAAGCAGGCAAGTGTTATCCTTTCGCCGACAAGAGATGCCAAAGCTAAGGCGCAGAAACCTTATAAGACTTATCGGCTGGCAAAATAGCCGGATTCTCTTTTTCTTCTTAATGCAGACTTATTTGTTTTAAGGCTGTAAATATCGGGTGCGGAGATTATCTAACCCTTCCTCATTTAACGGTAACAATATCCAATAACCGCCGACATTGATACTGCCTTCTGCCGGCCATGGTTTGATTTCTCTTAGTTTTTGCTTGATTTCTTCATCAGCGTGGAACGTATAGACATAAGATGTTTCATCCGCATAATTCTTCTTGGCATAGTAATTCCACATCACGCCCGACGCCATTGCCGGAACGTAGCTGATACTTAATAAATCATCACTTTCATGATTATACGGGGTGTGGTAGAACTTGCTTCTGAACTCCGGACTGCCTCCTTGGACAATAATGTAATGGTTATTGGGGCTGAACTTTTCATCTTGGCTGAAACGCTTTTCTACCCTTTTATATAAATTCATCTCGCTGATAAAACCCAAATGCCAAACTTTTTCGGCTTCAAATAAGGCGATACTGCCGGCGGTGATACTCATGATTGCCAATATAAACCCGAGATTCTTAAGCCATAATTTCTTCTCTGAGGCAAGAATTGCATACATTGCCGATACAACATACATAAAACCGAAAAAGTCTATCCGCGGGGAAAATTCGGTTTCTCTTAGCGAGGTGGATAAAAAAAGGGTGACCATAGCGCTTAGGTAAACCGCGGCTAAAAACATCAGGCTTAAACCTTTATTGAAACTTCTTCTTATAATCGCGTATATTGCTAACAGACATAATATGGCAATGATTATCTTATAGCCACTATTGATAAACGGCAAGGTTATGCCAAACTGCATGATGATGTCTTTTAAGACCAATAGCGCCTTATTGCCCCATTCGCTTATCGGGGTGGTTTGCAAGTTATAATAATTGCTGTTGATGGCGCCTGTTTTGGTTAAGACTATCAAACAGAGTTTGTATATGATTAAGCTGATGATGATGTTTAATATGCTCCAGCGATATTTTTTTATGAGGTTGGTTAAAGTTTGTTTCTTAACCGTTGTTTCTATGAGAAATTTTGTGCATAGCGCCACGCCGATTAAGTTAATTACCGGCGGATAACCGCCTAAGGCTAAGCTTATCAATATGATAGCGACAAGGCTTCTTTTAAGCGAGAAATTTTGCTCTTTCTCAGAAATTATCATCGCGCCGATAATAAACATATTCCATGACAGTACCGGTATGATTAAAAAGGCAAAATACATAAACGATAAAATATACGGGGTGATGCCGGCAAAGAGCGCAAACAGGGTATAACTTAATTTATTATGCGGGAGTTGCCAATATTTGGCTAAAAGTGCGATACCTAAAGAAAAGCCGGCAAAGCCTAAGACATTGTTGATTATCGGTAATATCTCGCCTTGGCTTAACAGATTTATGGCAATAAATTGGGCAAAACGTCCCTCAAACAAGCCGGCACCTAAGTTAATACCGTTTTTTAAGTACCGCCAGTCATGGTCACCAAACATAAAATGTGCGCCATGGTATAGGAATATTAAATTTAAGGCAAAAAACAACGCGCCGAATGCACACCAAAACGGGGTATCCGCCTTTTTTATACGGCGCTTAATGAGGGCGGGCAAGTCCCAGTTGATGATTTTGTTGTATATATTTTCCATACTGATTAGGCTAAGGCGAGGGGGGGAGAAAGTCAAATGCAATGCAATATTATACCCTATTTTTTGGGGGGGGCGTGCTAAAATGCTGTCATTATCGTAAATTTCCTTCTTCATGTACCATTCTTTGTACACTTCAGTCGGAAATTTACTTCAAGCACAGCATTTTATCCTATCCTTGGCTATATGGATTGTTGGGGTGCTTGGGGGTTGGCTTTAAAAAATTTGTTTAAAATTTTGTTAACTTATTGTTTTTGCGTTTAAAAATTTTAAACAGGGTTGGCGCGCAAACTATTGACATCTCCGTCGGGCGGTGGTATAAAAATGGGTATCATGGAAGAATATGTATAAAAAAAATTGAATCTTCCGTGATTTACTGTTTAAAGTTTAAAAATTTTTATGAATGTCATTTCAAAGCGAGCAGTATCTTCTGTTCGCTTTTTTTTATAATCAGAAAACGTCACTACATGCGACGGGGCAATCTTATGAAACAAGGGGATTGCTACACTGTGCTCGGCGGAATGACAGTTAAGAGGGGCGCCTTGCAATCATTTTTGCTTGGCAAAAATGATTTCTTACCTTTACAAGGCGCCCTTAACAGCCTGACGGCTGTCGCCTTTGCGGCGAGCACCGCTGCGCGCGGGGCGGTGCCGGCGGCACGCGCATCAGTTTATGCCATAACATAAGAGGGGGATAATGAAGATACAACTGGCAAAGGCTTTTCAAGAATTGCTGACCGCTCAGGCACGCTACAAACTCTATTACGGCGGGCGTGCCGGCGGTAAGTCTTTTGCTTTTGCCGATGCACTCATCATCAAAGCAACCAGTAAAAAACTCCTTATCGCTTGCGTGCGCGAAGTGCAAAATTCTATCAAGGATTCGGTCTATAAACTTCTTGCAGACCGAATAGAATTTCATCACTTATCTTCCCTCTATCGCTTCTATGACGACCGGATTGTTAACCTTAAAAACCAATCAAAATTTATCTTTAAGGGGATTATGGATTATAATGCACAAAATATCAAATCTTTGGAAGGCGTGGATATTTGTTGGTGCGAAGAAGCACAAAAACTTTCTGCTAAAGCTTGGGAAATCTTAAACCCGACTATCCGTAAACCTCATGCTGAAATTTGGCTTTCCTTAAACCGCGAAGAACCGCTTGATCCGGTCTTTAAAGCGTTGGCGCTTAACCCTGATGAAGATACAATCGTTCGTAAAGTTAACTACTATGATAACCCGTACTGTCCGGAAAATATGAAAAAACTTGCCGCTAAAATGAAAGCTGAAAATTATGACGAATATCTCCATGTTTGGGAGGGAGAACCGCGGATGGAAGCACAAAATCATCTTATTGCCAGAAAAGATGTGTTTAAGGCAATGGAAAATAATGTCTTGGCAGCAGCTTCGTTTGCTCCGCTGATTATCGGGGCAGATATTGCGCGTTTCGGTGACGATAAAACGGCACTTTGTTTCAGACGCGGACGTAAAGTCTTAAATTTTCTTACCTATGCCAAACTTGATGTGGTACAAACCGCGCACCGAATTGCCGGTGTTATTCTTGAACATCAACCCGATAAGGTTTGTATTGATGTCGGGGGACTTGGTGCCGGGGTTTATGATATCTTGGTTGCAGACGGGTTTTATGATACCGTGTTGCCGGTAAATTTCGGGGAACGTGCCGATAACCCCGAACGTTATGTTAACAAACGTGCGGAAATGTGGGCGCGTATTCGCGATTGGCTTAATGCCGAACTTCCGGTGCAACTGCCGAAAAACGATAATCTCTTGGAAGATTTAACCGCGCCGCTTGCTTTCTATGATGCGCTCGGCAGATTACAACTGGAGGCAAAAGCCGATATTAAAAAACGGCTCGGACATTCTACCGATGTCGGTGATGCGTTGGCGTTAAGCTTTGCGGTTTTAAACGAAGATATGTTGGCTAAAAGCAAAATTTTGTCGCGCCGTGATTTTGTGGACGATAGTGTTTATTTGTAATTTTTTATTTAGGAGAAAAATGATGAGTTCAGTTTTTAAATCACCAAAAGTAACGTATGTCACTCCGGAGCCGGAAATTGTGCCGGAAGTGGTGGACGATAATGAGATTACCTCTGAATTGGAGAAGAAACGCAAGCGCCGGATGGGGGCGGTGTCGCAGTTGTTGGCAGAGGATAGAGGGCAGAAGAATACGCTTGGCTCTTAAGGGGGCTTTGGGGGCGTGCTAAATTGCGGTCAAATCGCTGTGAGGAAGCCACTCGTCGGCGCGTCACGTACGCTCAATGTACGCTCGTGCGCCTTGGTGGGCTCACAGCGATAGCACCGCAATTTATCCCACCCATGGCTATATGATTTATAGGTGCTTTTATAGGAGAAAACAGATGGAAGATGAATTGTTTGAAGATAAGAATAAACCGTATAAAAAGAGAAAATTACATGATTTGCTTGATAGATAAAGTGAAATTTTAATTTATTTCTTGCAATAAAAGTGTATGTGTATTATTTTGTAGAATATATTTTTTGAGGGGGGTATAAGATGAAACGTGCGTATCTTGTGGCATTTTTTTGTATCTTACCAAGTCTGGCAGTTGCAGACAGGTATGGGGATTTTATCCGTATAGAATGTAACCAAGATTTTGGTTTGTTGGAAATTAGCGAGAATGTTATTTTTGGGAGTAAAATAGGTGATTATTTTGCTCAAAAGAAATCGTTATATGAATATACTATTGATGTAAATGGCAATGATAAAAGTCATGCTCAGATAGTTTTGCTTAATTCTTTAAGACCTGAAAAGAAACCGTTTACCTACCATTGTCAGTTGGCAGAGAATTTATCGTATGATATTACTATCAACACAATTGGAAAGAGCAAGTGTACGGATTTGGGATATTCCTCATATACTGTTCGTATTAGTGAATATACAAATGAAAAAAAAGTTTTGGTTGATGATGTGCAAATTGGGTGCGGAACGTCACTTGAAAAAATTCAGCTAACCAGTAGGGATAATAATGCCGGTAGTGATGTGACTTTTTTGTCGCCATCCGGTGGCGCTTACTTTATGTATGATGAAATCAGCAATTCTTTGACAGATGAAATTGTTATAAAGAAAATCAAGGAACAAACTGTTTATGATAACTCAAATTAGGCAAAAAATGATGGAAAAAAGTTTTTTGAGCTATACTAAAAAGACGATATTTTGGGTCGTGTATGCCGCACTGATGGTGCCTAATCTTATTGTGTTGGCTTTTCTTGGTTTGGATATTTATTATGAAATATTTAATCCGGTTTATTGGCGGGAACATTTTACAATGTATCCACATGAAGACGTTTCTATTCCGACACCGCTGGCAGATAAAATTAAAATTGGCGGATTTTTGTTGTTTTGCCTTTTTATGTGCGTTTACGGCAATTGGTTGCTTTACCGCAAAAATAAATATGGTTTGCTCTTTTTGGCGTGGATTGTTTGTGTGGTAGTGTATAACTATGTTTTTATTTGGTAGAGGCAAAAAATCCAGCGAAAAGGAAATTTCTTAAAGGTTGGCTAAATAGAGCTGAAGGGGCTCATCTGGCAAAATAAATTATCAATTATTTATTGGTAGTTCTTCAAGATATCGGAGTAGGTAAACATTTTTTCTTTGCTGAAATCCAATAAACCTTGGATGTATTGTTTTAAGATAATACTTGTTTCTGCTGATGTATCAATGTTGCACATATGACCACTTGGGTATGCATATTTGTTTCGGCAATTCTTTAAGCTGTATGCGTTGATTAGGGATTGTTTTAATTGCATATATTCGTCAATATTTATGTCTGGGGATATAAATAAAGTTGTTATGATTTCTTTGGCAATTGAGTCATAGCAAGTTAAAACTTCCGGCAATGTATTAGGGCAAGCGGTAAATTTTCTTTGATATTCAAGCAACCTTGTGTAGTCATCAATTAGTTGTTTAATATCATCTTTGTTGTTCCAGTCGCTATGTTGATATACTTCATCTATATCAATGCCATGATATATTTCAGCCTTGGTGTTTGTGGGGGTAAAATGCAGAAAAAAGCAAAGTATAAAAATGATTTTTTTCATGGCGAGTACTCCTTTAAGGGGTAGAATATCGGGTTTTATGACATTGTCAAGGGCGTTATCAAATACGATAATGTTCTTGACAATTCGGGAGGACGGTATGTACTAAAACAAAATAAGAACAATTTGAGCAGATACCGGAGAGTTTTTGGAAATAAGATTATTGATTGGGATGGATACTCATTATATTGTCTAACCATAGTAGATTTTCTCTGAGGAGGGTTCCTGTCTTTTCATCAATAATTTGATGCCTAATGTAATGCTTGTTAGGGACATCATTGTTCTGTAAAATTTCAAATGTATTAATATGTTCTTGGTAATTTTGACAAGTCGTGTCTGTACAGTCATTACAACGCATTTTTATAAAATTTTCTTTGTTTTGAAGAAGGGTACAATCAATCGTTCCATATCCTGTTTCATCATCTGTCGCCGGGGCAGCTATTTCAAAAAATTTTGAATTTGGCGTTAAAATGTATGTTGTATTGTCATATACATCTGTCAGCCGTTGATAAAAGTATAAGTTCTTAAATTTTTGTGTTTCTTCTTCGGCGTGAGAAACAGAGCCAGTAAGCAAAACAAAGCAAAGTATAAAGATGATTTTTTTCATGGCGGGTACTCCTTTAGGAAAATATCATATTTTGTTTTTATGGGATGTCAAGGTGCAAGGTGTGTCCTCGTAAGTTTTTTCCATGGGGCAGAGGTATACTCTCCGTATTTAAATTTGCAGTATTTACCTCTCCGGCTCTCCGCTTGCGGAGAGTAAGCAATAAGGAAGATGCCTGACCTCGCCGTTTCACGGCTCCGGGCATGACGGTTTAATGAGATGCTGAAACAAGTTCAGCATGACGCGGTTCGTGGCGTTCAGCATGACGCGGTTCGTGGTGTTCAGTATGACGCGGTTCGTGGTGTTCAGCATGACGCGGTTAGTGGTATTCAGCATGACGCGGTTAGTGATGTTCAGCATGACGGTTTAAAAAGACTGGTGCTTTTGGTGGTATGACGATTTTAAATGGACTTCGCTGGCTGAGGTATGACAGAGAAAAAAGGGGGGAGATTATGATTGCAAAATCTAAGTTTTTGGCGATTTTAGAGGCATTACGCAAAGGGAAATCGCTCTATGCCGCGTGTTGCGTTAACCATGTGACCACGCGTGATTTTTATCAGCTTATTCATAAAAATGTTGAACTTAAAGATGATTACCTGCTTGCCCTCTCAGACTATGCCGACCAATGTACCGACGATATTCGTGAGCTGGCATCTTCATTGCAAACCGGTGATATTGATACTTCAAGCGCAAAACTCTTGATTGAAACGAAAAAATATCTTGCACAAAAAGCTTGCCCGACACCGTATATCAATCCGGATGATATAACGGATACTGCAGAAACAAAGGAAATTGTGGTTAAATTTGTTTAAGGAGAAAATTATGTTTTTTAACAAATATAAACGCGAGTTTGAATTGCTTAAAGCTTTTCAAACTCTTTTTTTAGATGATAAACATCACTTAAAACCAGAGGCTGAAAAAGTTATCGCTTTTTTGCGTGATGAAGCCGGCGCTCGCGGGGAATTGGGACACCTCGGACAACCTTATTTTTATGATGCCAATAATCGCTTTGATGTTCATGCGGCGGCGTTTCTTTTAGGTAAACGACGGATGTTTGATTTGCTTATTAAATATCTCTCGCTTGATGAACGAGAAGTCTTTGCACTACGCATGGCGACAGAGAAAAAAGAGGATAGTCTTAAAGACGAATTAGCAGTTTAATTTTATCAATTTTAATGGAGGAATATAATGCATCATTTTCAACACGAAAACGATAATAATTCGGTATGCGCTGAATCTATCTTGAAAAAATTAGCGGTTATGAAAAATGAACGTGCTAAATGGGAGCCGATGTGGGATAAGGCGGCTGAACTTTGTGCGGCTAATGCCGAACTGTTTACAACAGATAATCGCGGACGGGTGAAACAAAATGTGTTTGATACAACCGCGCGTAATGCACTTTCTTGTTTTGCCGCCAGTATGAAATCCGTTATCGTACCGACAACTTCACGTTGGCACCGCTTGCGCCCGACGAATGCAAAACTTGATAAACATCCCGAGGTTAAAAAATATCTTGACCGTGCCACCGATATCCTGTTTCGCGCACGCTATGCCGCAAATTCTAATTTTGCTTCGGAAACGGATGTCCTCTTTAACCAGCTCGGTATCTACGGGCACGCAATTTGGATGGTGGATGATGATATCGGTAAAGGTATTGTTTATCGCGCTATTCCGGTAAAAGAAGCCTATATCAAAAGAAATGACCGCGGACAACTTGCCGCGGTTTTTCGTGAGTATCAGCTTTCGGCAGCCGAGGCGGTTAAACAATTCGGCAATAACGTTTCTGATGAAATTAAACAGGCGGCGGAAAATAACCCCGAACGTGAATTTAAATTTCTGCATGCCGTCTATGAACGTGATGATTATGTGCCCGATAAAAAAGATTTTAACGGGATGAAATATGCCAGCGTGCATTTGGAACTTAATCGCAAACGGGTGGTCAAAAAAAGCGGGTACAGAACTTGTCCGTATATGGCACCGCGCTTCTTGGGAATTGCCGGCAGTTCTTATGGCGATAGTCCGGCCATGCAGGCTTTTTATGATATGTTGACGGCAAACGAAATGGCGAAAACTATCTTGCGTACCGGACAGCTTCAGGCTAATCCGCCGATTTTAACCAACATGGGGTTGATTGACAGCCAGAAACTCGGTTCTGCCGGTGCGGTTATTCGCGGCGGTTTGGATAACCAGGGAAAGCCGGCTGCCGTTTCTATGCAATACGGTAATAACTTGGCGATTACCGCAGAAATGCAACGCGAAGTGCGCTCGGCGATTGAACGTGCGTTTTTGGTACCGCTGTTCCAATCTTTAACCCAGTCTAAGCAGATGACGGCAACCGAGGTGGAAAAACGCGAAACCGAGAAATCTATGTTGTTAGCCCCAATGTGCGAACGGATTGCTGCTGAATGGTTGACCGGAAATATTGAGCGCGAGTTGGATATCCTCTCACAATATGGGGCGCTTGATGATGTGCCTGACGTTTTGATGTATGATAATGCGATTGCCATCAGTTTTGAAAGTCCGGCTATTCATATGCAACAATCTGCGGCGGTTAACGGCTTATTAAAAACTTTGGAAAGCGCCTCATTGATGGCACAAGTGAAGCCGGAAGTTCTGGAAGTGATTGATATGGAAAATGCGTTGCGCAAAGTGGCGGATTATTACGGCGTAGGGACGGATGTGGTGAGGACGGCGGAAGATGTGAAAGCCCTTAAGGAGTAGGGGTTGAGGGCGTGCTTTTTTGGGGGCTTGTCTAGCACGCATCATAAGAGCGTCGGCGCTCGCTTATGTACCGTTTACTTGTACACCGCGCTCGCGGCGACACTCTTAGCATACGCACTATCCAAGCCCATGGCTTATTTTTTGTTGTGGTGCTGTTTCTTTCCTCCCCCTTAGCGTAGCGAGAGGGGGGAGAATTAAGGTGGGGGTGATGTGATATGGCATTGTTATTGTCACCCCCTTCATCAACTGCGTTGACACTTCCCCCTTCCGGAAAGGGGGCAGAGGGAAAAAAACGTCATGCCTTGTTATTGATAACAAACCATATAAGATAAATAATTTAAATGGCTGGTATGATAGAACTAAAAAATTTTATAGTGTTCCTAAAAAGTTTGACGAACTTTACAAATTTAAAAAACTAGATTATTTTCGTAAGTACCAACGATATTATACAGGGAGGTAGATGTTTGACGTTATGAAGATAGTATATATTTTATTTTTGTCGCTGTGGTTTTGTGGGGAAGCGTGTGCACAGAACGAATGTTTGGGAGTGCGAGCTAATCAGATAGCAGAACTAAAGCAAAATTTTCAGGAGTGTCTGTTGGTTTATCCGGATGGGGCGGATACTGATGCGGTTATGGTAAATGTGACACGTGATAAAATAAAATGTATGCAACATGTGGCGTATCTGGTTTTTGATGCCTTTTATAAATCTTCAAAAGGTGAGCGACAGAAACAATTTGATGATTTTGTGCAAGCGGTGATAGAACAAGGATATAATCTTGAACAGAGAAGCGATATCGGTAAGCATTGGCATACGGGAAAAATGTATGAATTGGGTGCTTACACGCACGCCTATATAGCCGTGCATGATATGGTTAAAGAGTATATCCGTAGCATGGAAACGGAATGTGTAGATTTTTCTGATGATGCATTGGAAGAATTAAAGGGTGTTTAGTTTTGATTTATTTTATTTGGGCGGATACTCATGAGGTTGCGTGAATTTGAAGAGTAAAATGTTTTTTATTTTGTCGCTATGGTTTTGCGGGGAGGCGTGTGCTTTGTCGCAAGGCTGGCCGTGTTTTGAATTTGAACTTGAAAAGAAGGGTGTTATCCAAGATACTGATGATGAATTTGAATATGTTTATTGGGGCGAAAAAGACGGTTATGTTGTTGAGATAAATTTATTCGGTTCGCATCAGTATCCGACACTTTTTGCAAATTGCGGAACAGCAGGGTGTGGCGGTGTTATTACTGAAAAGAGTACGGGAAAAACAGAGAATTTGTCTTTTTTCTGTGAGAAATATAATGAAGATTTTGCGAAAGTTTCTTGTTTTATCGGGGGAGGAAATGAAGCTGTTTTTGATGAGGAAAGTACAAATAATTAGTGAATGATTTGTTTTTGTGGTGCCTTGTGTAGCACAATTTATGTCCCCATGGCTGGATGATTTGTCGGGGGGCTTTTTTTTAATTTTTTTAGGAGAAAAATATGACTGATGTTTTTAAGCCGGAGGGGCAGACTTCCTCCGATAACTTTTCTTTGTCTGCAAACCAAAATCTTGAGAAATCTTCTGTGTCACAATCTTTATGGGGCAATATCTCTGAGGATAATAAATCTTATCTTGATAAAAAAGGTTTTCATTCTCCGGATGATTTGCTCAAATCTTATCGTGAATTGGAGAAGGCATATTCTTCCAAAATAACGCTACCTAAAGACGATAATGAAGAGAGCTTGACGAAATTTTATTCCCGCTTGGGAATGCCTGATGATATCAGCGGGTTTGAGCTTAAACTCTCAAAAGAAGATGAAGCTCTTGCCGATGATTTTAAGAAGGCTTGCCTTTCTGCACATATCTTACCGAAATCCGCGCAGGCTATCTATGATTGGTTTTCTGATTATCGGGTTAAAGAAAACGAAAAATCTGTTCAACAATGGAACGATTTATCCGCGGCGGAATTTGATGACCAGAAAAAATCATGGGGCGCGAAAGCTGCTTTTAATCTGGAACAAATGAAACGCGGTATTCGCCTTTTTGCCGGTGATGATGAGGAGGCGGTTTATCATCTGGAACAGGCTTTGGGAACCAAACGCTTAATGCAGATTTTTGCGCGTTTGGGCGAGGCGGTTTCGGAAGATAATCCTATCGGTTTCGGGGATAACCTTAAACAGAAAAAAGGGTTTGATGCGGAGGCGTTTTATCGTGAAATGTTTAACGACTACTAATTCTTCGGGACAATTTTGTAAACTAATCTGCGGATGGAAGCCTGTCCCTAAATGCTCATTTACTTATGTGTAAACTGCGCTTTAGGGCAGGACATCCGCAGTTATTTCGCACAATTCTTTCCGAAGAATGTTACCGCTAACGTTAATCACCCCCTCCGTCAACTTCGTTGACACCTCCCCCCTCAAGGGGGAGGAGAGAAAAGGAGGAAACTTTGCTAAAGGCAGAGAAATGACTTCCCTTATGAGAAACGGTAATCGTTAAATTTTAAATGCAATTTTATTTTTGAAAGGAAAAACAAATGAACCATACATTGAAAGAAATTGCTGTTGATTTGGCAGAAAAACAACAGCATTTTGTTGATAGTTTAACCGAGGAATCTCCGATTTTGGATAATATGCATTTTGAACCTTCTACCCATGGTTTGTGGAATGCATACGAAGAAGTTGCAGAGATTAAAGGTGCCGGTTTTGTGGATATTAACCAGCCGTTGCCGGTGATGGCGATTGATTCTAATTTGAAAAAAGTTGATTTGTCCATCATAGGCGGGGAAATTTTCTTGCCGGAAGATAAGGCTGCCGTTATCGGTATTGCCGAATATTTTGCAAAGAAAATGCCGATCCTCTTAAAGCATGCCGGACAAACAGCCGAAGAAAAAATTATTTATGATAATTTCTTGCCTTATGCCATCGGTAACGGTAAAGCGGTTTCTGCCGGCGGACAAAGCAGTTGCTATTCTATGGTTGCGGTGCGTTTTGTTGAGGGCGAAGTGACCGGTCTTTATTCTAACAAAGATGTGAACCATGTCGGGCTTTTAGATGTGAAAAATATCAACGGCGGTGAGCTTTATAAAAATTCTGACGGGGTGTTCGGTTACGGTGCCCGTTTGAAAGGTTATATCGGTATGCAATTGGCTAACCCGAATGCGGTTTCTGCCATTGTTAACATCAATGCTTCAAACATTCCGACCGCAAGCCAGATTGATGATATGCTGATTTCGGCTAAAGCAACACCGGCAAACACCTTTATCTTCTGCCATCCGAAAGTGCTTTCTTTGCTTAATACATATAAGGGCAATGTATTGCACACCACCGGTGGCGATTGGGATTTAAACCGTAGCTTTATGGCTTGGAACGGTATTCGTTTTATTACTTCTTATAACTTCAAAAACGGTACCGAGAGTGCGGTTTCTTTGGCTTAATTTTTTTACTTTAAGGAGTGTTTTGATATGTTAAATAATATTTTGAAAGTCTATGGCGAAGACCTCTTTAACGGCGCTATCAATAAAGCTTCGGCAACGGGTGATAAGGTGATTGCTGCCGGTCAAAGCGGAGGCGCATTAACGGTTAATGTTTTTGCAGTGGGTACGGTGACAACGGCCGCACAGGCAACCGTTACCGTTAAAGACGGGGCAAGCGAAAGCGGCGAATTTTCTTCATTGCTGACTTTTACCATTGCGGCAGATAAAACTTTTGCGGACGGTGAATTGATTGCTACCGCTATCTTACCGCAAGAAACAAAAGCCTATGTGACTGCGGCAATTTCTTCCGCTACCACCAACAGCGGAACAATTCGCGTGACATTGGGATATCTTGCACGCTAATTAAAACTTCTTTCTTTTCTTCTATAAGGGCGCGGGGCAGGTCAATTTATCTGCCCCGTTTGGTTTATTTTATCTTTTTTAAGGAGGTTAAATGTCTAAAATTGAAATTATCAATCGGGCGCTTTTAAAACTCGGAGAACCGCCGATTGCTTCGTTAAATGATGCCGCTTTTGCAACATCTTATGAGATGATTTTTAATGATGTTAAAAATCTGTTGCTCTCGGCTTATCCGTGGCGGTTTGCGGTAAAAACCAAAAAATTGGCACGGCTTGAAAAGATGTTTTTTAACCGCTTTATGTACCAACTGCCGGCGGATTTTTTGTTGCTGATTAAAGTCTATATCAGAACAGATGCGGATGTTGCTGATTTTCGTTTGGTCAGTGCTGAAGATTATGAAATTGCAGACGGGTGTGTGACCGCTTTTTATAAGGGTGCTATCCAAATTGATTATGTGGCAAGGCTTGATGATGACAGCAATTTTTCGCCGTTGTTTCGGGAGGCAATGGCCGCCAAAATGGCAGCGGAACTTGCTATGCGCTTAAAACATTCGGTGACAATTAAACAAACCTTTGATAACGAATTTTTTAATCTTATCCGCCAAGCCGAGCTTAATAACGAAATTATGAAATCAGCGGAATTTTTGCCCGACGGCTCGTGGATTAAAATTCGCCATGCGTGGACAGAGTAATTTTTTAGGAGATTTTTGATGAGCATGAAACCAGCAAAGATTCAATTTAACGGTGGCGAACTCAGTCCGTGGCTTGCCGCCAGAACCGATATTGCCAAGTATGATAAAACTGCCAAACTGTGTCGTAATTTTATCCCTTTAACCGAGGGAAGTTTGAAACGGCGCGGCGGTACTTGTTTTGTGGCACAAACGCCTTATAGCGACCATAATGTCAATTTAAGGATTAACCCAATGCCGGAGCATGCCGAGGTTTTGATTAACCATGCTAAAACTAATTCTATAACCATCCCTCGCGCCGATACGGTTTTTTATGAAGTGCGGGCTAAAGGGTATGTTCCCGTGAGCGGGAAAGTGACGTTGGTGGCTAATACCACTCTTGAGGTTAAACTTGTTTCTCAAGTGAAACGGCATACGTTGACAATTACAACCACGCCGGCTATTGCATGGGTTAAAATTAACGGGGTTAAGCGAAATACTTATGAGGCGGCAGAAAATGAGGAAGTGTCTTATATTGTTTATCAAAATTACTGTTTGCCGCAACATGGTACGCTCAGCTTAACTGAGGATAAAACGCTTCATATTTCTTTGGTGCAGGATATTATAGAAAATTTTGACTATGGTGATTGGGGCGAGGTGTTGGCATTTAAGGCTTGTACGCTTTACGGCGATACGGATAAACTTAAAAAATGTTTTTTAATCTGTTTTGAAAACGGTTATTTGCCGGTTTTGTTTGATATCGGGTTAAAGGCACCGCGACAGGAAGATTTTGATGAAAGCCGGTTTATTTATGATGCGACACAAGGCTATAACGCGATTTATAAAAATGACGAAGGCGTTGATACTTTAGCGGTGATGCGTTTTGGTGAAGACGGTATTTTTTATGATGATTTATCAGGTAAAGCGCTTTGCGGTTTTGATTTTGCCACGTTAAAAAGTTGCGGGCTGTTTAAGGACAGTCAAGAAACGTTTAAGGGAGAACTGGCAAACTATGACAGTTTTACCATCAATGACGGGGTAAAGGTTTGCTATAATGGCGAGGTTGTGTGGGCGTTGAAAGGAAGAAACAATGGTTAATGTGAGAAGTTTTTTGGTGCCGTTTAAGTTTAGTCAAAAGCTGACTTATGTGTTGGAATTCAGCCAGCAAAAACTGCGTATTTATGCGCAGGGCAAACCGGTTTTTGCACCGGCTGATGCCAATAATGATAGTCAGGAGGAACAAAATTATACCAACATCACGGTGATGGGCGGTAACGGTTATTTTTTGGATAATAATGCCGCATTCGGAACGGATAATGAGGCAAACAGCCGTTGGGAGCCGATTATTGACGGTGATGAAATATATGAATTGGAAACGCCTTATTGGACGGAGGATTTGTGGGATGAAGACGAGCTTTGTTTTAAGTTGCAGACTATCCAACATTCTGACGTGCTATATATCTTTAGCGAGAAATTTCCGATTAAGGTTTTAAAACGCTATGCGCATACCGATTGGCGCTTGGAAAATTTGGAGCTTATCGGCGGTCCGTTTGAGGCGATGAACAGTACGGGGGTGACCATTACCGCGAGCGATACAGTCGGGGTGATTACCTTAACCGCAAGCGAGGATTTATTTTCACAAAATGATATTAACCGGCTGATAAGACTTCGCGGATATGAGTCAAGTATTAAGGTATGGACGGCGGGGGCAACGGTTTATCAAAATGATGTTTTTATTTCCGATAACAAATATTATTTGGCGATAACCGGCGGAACGTGCGGTTCTAAAAAGCCGGTGCATACCGAGGAGATCGCTCCGACGGGGGTGTTTTTTGGCACTATCTGCATGACGGAACCGGGGTGGTTAAAGTGTTAAGCTTTACCGATAATAAACATGTGAAGGCGCAGGTTATCGGAGATGTTTTGCCCAGTGCAATAACGAACGGTACGGTCTATTGGGAATTGGGGTTATTGCATAAAGGCGCAAATTTTCCGAAATCCGGTGCGTTTTATCGTAACCGTTTTTGTTTTTTGGTTAATACCAAAGAGGGGCCGAAAGTTTGTTTATCCAAGGTCGGTGATTATAATAATTTTAGTGATAGAGAATATGGCGAAACAACGGCTGAATCAGCAATTACGGTGCCGGTGCTCAGTACCGAATTTAACGAGGGAAAATGGTTGTTTGCCGGAGATGTTTTGTTTGTCGGAACCGGCAGTGCGGAATTTTATATTGATGTGCTTTCATCTTCTTCGGCGCTTTCCAACGATAATGTCAAAATTCTGCAAATCTCTCATGTCGGCAGTAAGGCAATTATGCCGGTGGCTATCGGCGCACATGTGTTTTTTGCCGATAAGTACGGTCTTTCCTTGCGTGATTTGGCGTATAACTATTATAACGACGGTTATGACCAGACCGATATTTCGCTTTTGGGAAAGCATTTATTTGCCGCGCGGATTGTGACCATGTGTTACCAAGAAGTGCCGAATAAAATTTTGTGGTGTTTGACCGGAGACGGACATCTTGCCGCGCTTACTTTTTCTTATGAGCAGGAAGTGGCGGCGCTCTCTCGCCATGATTTTGACGGCGAAGTGGAGAGCTTGACCGTGGTCGCGAATTTTGAAAGCTGTTGTGATGAAGTGTGGATGACGGTTAAACGTATGCTTGACGGCAAACTGGTGCGCACGGTTGAATATATGGAAAACGGTATGCCGCTTGCTTTGCCGAGTGAGCTTTCTTATACTGATAAAATGATGCAGTATGCCACGCTTGAAGAAGAATATGTGCGTCGTCAGGCAATGTATTTGGATGGCGCCGTGCTCTTTGTTCGCGGGGCGGAAGATGATACCACCGTCGTTTCCGGCTTGGCACATTTGGAGGGAAAATCGGTCAGTGTCTTTGCAGACGGTGCTGTTTTAGACCCGCAACTGGTGGTGGACGGAAAAATTAAAATCAATGCAACGGATACCCGTGTGCTTATCGGGCGAGCAATTACCAGTCGTTATATACCGCAACCGTTTTATCTTAATACGGAAGAGGGAAGCGGTATCGGCGAAAAACAACGCATAGACCATGTTTTGCTGATGCTTTATCTTTCCGGCGGCGGGCAAATCGGCGAAGATGAACAAAAACTTTCCGATATTTATTATCGGAAAACGGATGCCGAAATGAATAAACCGCAAGCGCTTTTCAGCGGTAATAAAGAGGTGCTTTTTAACGGTTCTACGGATGCTAACTCGGAGCCGGCGGAGGTGATTATTCAAAACAAGTCGCCGCTGCCGATGAATATATTGGCTATTATTCCCTACATCGGCTAAGGTGACGGGGGGGGGGCTTGTTTAACACCTGTCATGATTGCAAAACGGCTTCCTTATGTACTTTACGTTTGTACACCGCGGTCGCCGTTTTGCTTCCAGCACAGGTATTATCCAAGCCCATTGCTGATTTATTTATAGGTGCATAAAGCCCATTGCTGATTTATTTATAGGTGCATAAAGCCCATTGCTGATTTATTTATAGGTGCATAAAGCCCAGGGCTTATTTGGTTCAAAAATCATTGCCTTTTTATTTTTTTATCGTATCATGTATTCAAGTGAGGTATAAATGCATAGATTGAAAAAAATATTTTATTTTTTGGCAGGTCTAATCTTGTTCCCTGTTTTTGTCGGCTTGATTCTGTTTTGGGGATTTGGATATGATAATGATTACCGATATGTTGATTTCTGGGGTTGCGCTTATCTTTTGGTGTACCTCATCTTTCCTCTTTTGTATCGGGGAAAAGTCAAGGAAAAAATTAAAAACAGATATATCTTCTATGCACTTCTTTACGTGCCGTTTATTTTGCTCTTTATTGTCCTTTATTCGTAAAATAATTTCTTTTAAAAGATGCAATGAGAACAGTCTTCGGGCTGTTTTTTGTTTTTAAATATTGTTGCGGGGTGACTATTCGCATGGAGGAAGTATGATCAGAACATATCAAAAGGGGGACGGGGCAAGGGTCCTCGTGCAACCGGAACAGGCTTTGGAAGCGCGCAATTTTGCGCGCTTTTTTGATGACATTGTTTCTTATACCTTAACCGATAATGACGGTATGATTAAAGCGGTGTTCGGCTATCGGTTAAACGGCTTAAAGCAGGCCGAAGCGTTTGCACTTATCGGGAAAAATATTGCGCCGAGCGGATTGTTGGAAATTATCCGTTTTTTGCACGTTTTTATTCCGCTTAAAATGCAAGAAAAAAATGTTTCTTCGCTGAAAATTACGGTTAAAAAAGATTTCTTAAACGCGCACCGCTTGGCGCGTTTTTTAGGCTTTTCTTATCTCGCCGATTTACCGGCTTTTTACTTAAATCAGGATTATCAACTTTTTGAAAGGAAATTGAAATGACTTTATTTACCGGTGCCCTTATGGGGATAAATTTTGCAACGGGTTTTTTAGATGGGGTTAAGCAGAGTAATGCTTACAGGCAAAGTGCTTATGATTATCGCCAACAGGCGGCAGCTTTTCGGCGTAATGCCTATTTAACCAGACTTTCCGGTGCGCTTAATGAAGATGTTTCGCGGGCTAAAAATCGTGCGTATCTTTCTGAAGCTACTGCCTCGGCAGCAGAAATCGGAATGAACGAAAGTCCGACTTTTATTTCCGCTTTATCTTCCTCGGCGGCCGCGTTGGAACAAAATGTGTTAAATGACCGCTATTATACCGAATCTAAAGCGGAAAATTATCTTTATCAGGCACGGGTGGCTGATGCCAATGCCCGAATGCTTAAAAAACGTTCGCGTCATGCGTTTCAAAACGGACTTATCAGCGGTATCGGCAGTGCTTTTGGGGTTTATTCTTTGTATTAAAAAAGGAGTTTGATGATGGCAAATAAACAACGTATTCCGTCGGTTAATCTCGGCGGGGCTAATCTTAAAGAAAATATCAGAACAACGTCAGTTTTAACAGAGGTTAAAAGCGTTGCTGATGAGGACGATTTTTCGCTTTGGAAAACGGCGGTTGATGTCGGGCATAATTATCTTTCAGCACGGCATAAACTGGAGCAGAAAAATCTTAAACTTAAGGCGGCGGCAACACTTGGAATTTATCAAAACGAGCTTTCTGAAACAACGTCATTGAAAGATTTTGACGAGCTTTGTTTAAATAGTGCGGCGCGGTTTGAAAAAGATGTTAAAGAAGAAAACGGTGGTGATGATTTTTGGTGTGAATGCGGGGCGGAAATGCTTGCCGATTATCAAACAAATGCGGCGGCGTTACGCGAAGATAAAGAGCGCGAATTCGGCAGAAATTGTTTGGATAATATGCTCGCGGACAGTGAAAATATTTTTGCCAATGCGACAATTCCGGAAACTTATTCTCTTTTAAAACAAGGGCTTGATGAAATTGATACTTCGCCTTTTTTAGAAGATGAGCAAAGAAATGACTATCGGGAGCATTATCTTAAAACCGCAGTTCTTAATATGGCGCTTACTTCTCCGCTTAATGCGAAAAAGGCTCTAAAAGAATATTTGGCTGATGATGCGGACTTAAAACAACAAATTGAGGAAACCGAAAAATTGGCGCAACTTGGCAGAGAAAAGGCTCTTAATGATAAACAACGCCAAAATGCGCTGAACGGGTTAACCGAAGCTTGCGCTTTGTGGCAGAAAAAAGAGGAGGGGGTTATCAATGAGGCGCAGTATTATGTTTTAACCGCCGGCAAAGATAAGGTTTTTGATGAGGCTGAAAATAATGATAATGCTATTGTTGATGCCTATCGCTTTGTTAAGAGCTTAAACAATAAAGAAAATTTCGCAACCGATGATTTGAAAGCGGCAACCGTTAATTTGGCGCTTGCTTATAAACAGGGTAAACTCGGATTAGATGAAACGTCGGCTTTGCAAAACCAGTTGTTACTTTCTACACAGGATAAAACTAAAGCAAAGCTTTTGTTTGATAAAACGCCGGATATCTTGGCTGATAAGATTTTGACCGAAGATACGTCCAGCAATTTGCCGGAAGCGAAAATTTTTATGGAAGAAAAGGCAAAAACCGCATTTGAAATTTATGATACCTATTATACCGAAAAAACAACACTTGCTGATGATTTCGTAAAATCCGGCGGGGTAATGACGGCAGGGGTGTTAAAAAAACTCTCTCGTGATGCGCTTAACAATGTGTATCAGATGTTCGGATTTGCCGAAACTAAAGATGTTTATTCTTTTGAAGAATTAAACCAAATGCTGAATGATGTTTCTTCTGTGGAAACGAAAAAAAGTATCTGGCAGAAATTTGCCGAGGAGGCACCTTATGCGCAAGAGAAAAAAGTGCTGATGGCTAAATTGGTCAAAAATGCCGCGAAAACTTCCGCTTTGGTTTGATTATTTTAAAAAAGCTGTTGCAAAAATATTGTGCCGTTCTTATAATGCGTCTTAATATGTGTTTATGACGGAGTGTTTTGTGATGAGTGATAATGAGATCGCAAAAATTAAAGAATGGAACAAAGTACAATTGCTGACAGTAGCTTTGGTGTGTTTGGCTGTGCTCGGGGCAGTTAGGGAGTATCTCCATATTTCCACACCTTCTGATGAAGCGGTCTTGGTTTATCACTTCGGGGGAGATAATGCCCAGCCGGTGATGGAAATTAAAGCACCTGAGCCACAGCCTCAACCTGAAGCAGAGCCACAACCACAGCCTGAAGCAGAGTCACAACCACAGCCTGAAGCCGTGCCGGTGGATAATAATGCTAACGCATTGCCGGAATTTTTGGACTATATGCACGAAATGCAAGAAAAAGCGGCGACTATCACTTTTGACGGCACAGTGCTGGATAAAATTCATCAGAGCGAAAATGTTGCTCAACCCGAACCGCAACCGGTGGCTGAGGAACATAATGTCGAAAATGCACAGCCCGCACCGACGGTTGTAAAAGAGGAAAATGCTGCGGTTGCTACGCCTGACGAGGCTTCTGTTATTGAAAAGGCTAAAACAGATGTCATCAATAATGTTTTGGATAATGTGGACCAAATCGTTGCCGATAGCGCGGCTATGGCGGAAAACGAACAGATGCAGGATGATGATGATGCGGCAATAGCCGAATATATCGATCAAGAGCAGAAAGCCGAGGATGCTGCTCGTCAACAGATGAGCGAAGAACTCGGGGCGATTGGTAGCGAAGATGAAAATGCACCGATTGTCCTGCTTCCGGGCGTGTTAGACCAACAATAATTCAATAGGCTAAACTGTTGTTTTTGTTATTTCTTTTTGAAAAGTTGGATTTTTTTTCAAAAAAATGCAAAAGATTTGTTGACTTATTTATTTTTTCTCTATATAAATGCGCTAGTCAACCGTTGGTCCCATCGTCTAATGGTTAGGACATCGCCCTTTCACGGCGGTAATATGGGTTCAAATCCCGTTGGGATCACCAATGCAAAACTCCTCGTTAAGAGGAGTTTTTTTTATGCATTGGTGACCCAGGGGTGCGAGGCGCACCTCCAATATTTAGGGTTCAAATGTCTTGCTTCGTAAGTGTTGCGTTTGTGTGCAACACTAACTACGCTTCGGTCAAGCCAGTTGTAACGTTTGCTCTTAGCAAACTAACAACTGCTATAGCTTTCGGAAATAAATTTTCTGCAAGCCGTTGGGATCACCAATAAAAATAAAGCCCCTATCCTTGTGGTAGGGGCTTTTTTTTATTTGACGAAGTCAGTGGGGATTTGAACACATGGTAATAAAGTTTAACTACAAGCGAAACTTCTCTTACCTTTGCTAGGAAGGAACGACCGTAGCAAAGGTTAGTTGTTCGCATAAGTAGAAAGCTTTTGCTTTCGTAACGGTGCAAAGGCGGGCGGGAGAACGCCGGTGAGCGATAGCGAATGAGCGCAGTGTGGCCGAGGATTTGCGTTAGCAAACCGGAGGTCAATCCCGTTGAGCCGAAGGCTTTTTTGTGAGATAAAATAATATCACCCCCTTCGTCAACTGCGTTGACACCTTGCTTGCTACGTAACGGTGCGCTTTATTGCGCGCCGTAACTTCGCTTCGGTCAAGCCAGTTGTAACGTTTGCTCTTAGCAAACTAACAACTGCTATAGCTCTCGGAAATAAATTTCCTGTGAGCCCCCTCTCGCTACGCTAAGGGGGCAGAGGGAAAACTGCTATAGCTTTCGGAAATAAATTTCCTGCAAGCCGTTGGGATCACCAGTGCAAGCGGCAGGAAGTCAAAAGCCTGCTTTTTCTTTTTGAGATGCTGAATAGATCCTGAAACAAGTTCAGGATGACGAGGAGGATTTAGGGTAACATTGTTTAGGTTGATGTGTTTTGGTGTGGAATAAAAGGTGTTTTTTTTATAAAAATATATTAAAAATATATAAATTTTTTTTATTCAACTATTGATTTTATTATATGATAATTCCTATATAAAAATTGGATGTGGACTTGAACTAAATAATTGGGTTTAATTTTTTATTTAGAGAGGAAACGAATATGGTTAGTAAAATTGTTACTTCTGTCGGGCGGTATGCTATTAAAAAAATTGGTAATAAAGCGATAAACAAAATAGTTGAAAAAATAGATGAACCTTTTGCGGCTTTTAATCGTGAAATACTGAGTATTAAGCCTCTTAATGTTGG
>Ga0247610_10000916_pt1 | contig 38564 bp, 29 predicted proteins | sample 174DNAGHGhighgp2_FD_193483 | JGI IMG/M metagenome (GOLD analysis project Ga0247610, IMG submission 193483) | Sheep rumen microbial communities from Palmerston North, Manawatu-Wanganui, New Zealand - 1742 DNA GHGhigh gp2 | ecosystem: Host-associated > Mammals > Digestive system > Stomach > Rumen...
CAAGTCAAATGGGTGGATAAACGAACACTTTCGCAAGCCAAGGATGCCTTTTGAGGCACTCAAACCAACTGAACTGATTCAGAAGGTAAGGCTTCCACTCACAAATGTTAATTTTTAGAACTTACCTTTACAAAAACATTGGAATAAATTTAGTGCTTAATGGTGACAAGCCTTATCACATCACCACTAAGCACTAAACACTCAACAAATATTCACTAAACACTCAACAAATATTCACTAAACACTCAACAAGCACCATCACTTCACGATGATTTTCTTAGATCCTTGTTGGCCTTTCACCACATACATTCCCGAAGGCAATGACTCCACGCTCTTTGCTGGAACCTGGACACCCGATACGGTATAGATGGATTGGATGGAAGACTTTGAAGACTCTGCGTCACGGATTCCCGACAAGTCATCTACGTGGATATTGACATAATAGTACGCATAGCCAGGACAAGCCGTGTTGCCAGATGCCCTCAGCACGATGGTATAATCGCCAACGGCTGTAGGCTGACCTTTCAAGGTAATCTCCTTCTCTCCATAGTTCGTCGTCTTGACAAACTCAGACGACAAGCCTTTCACCTTACCATTTGGCGTATATGTGGAATCTACGACCACGGTTGTAGTGTTCACGTATTTGAATATCACGGGCGCAATGCTATCTCCCAAATGAGTGGTTTGTTCCATGGAAGAACCCTCCTGCATCACGAATTTGGGCTTGAATCTATATGGCAGGTAATAACCCAAGTGAGGAGGCTGGTTGTAAGCAGCGTTTTGCCAAGCCACGCCCATACGATACACATGGTCGTGCATCAACGTAGGCACACGATAAGATGTTGGCTCAATGGTCGTGAAGATATTCAACGTTGCATTGTCAGCCGTACTCCATAAAATCAATTCCTCACGCCAGTCGCCAAAGATGTCTGCCTGCAAGTTAGGAGTAGATTTCGTGCTATTGCAACTGCTCGACGAGTTATAGTCGTATGGGTTCTTGTTCTTGATATAAAGACGAGAGGTTCCGTTGCCGTTCCACTTGTCAATCTTCGTACCATCCAGCAACTCATCTTGCACGTCGCCATCCCAGTAGATTCTGAAATTGACAGAGGTGCTCTTAGAAGAAACCACCTGACCCGTAGTAGCACTACGCTGACTACGATCGTTGGAAGAACTGAAGAAGAAGCCGTCTTCGCTGGCTTGCAATTGTGCCGCAATGCCGCGTCCGTTATCATCACCTCCCGTTGCACTCCAGATAATCTCACCCGTTGCTGCATCATGTACGTCCCATCCGTAAGGACTCTCCTCATGGATTTGGAACACTTCCAAGCCTGGGCGGGAAGGAATCAAATCTGATACGTGAATAGCGTCGCCGTGTCCCAAGCCCGTAGCATAAAGCAGGGTACCGTCGTTGTTCACCGCTGCCGAACCATATAGAATCTCATCACATCCGTCACCGTCAACATCAGCCACGGAAAGATTGTGGTTGCCATTGCCATACATCGTACAACTGCCACCCGACTTGCCGCTGGTGTTTCTGGTATAAGCCTTACGTGGCTGCTTTTGGTCACCAATGGTCAGTTCTACATAGTTTTTGCTGGTGGACCCGTGAAGCCACTTGGTGGAGAGTTGCTTTCCATCGAAATCCACCGCCCACAAGTAAGCCTGAGTATAATATCCACGTACCATCACGGCACTGGGGTTCTTGTCGGGACCATCCAAGTAAGCCACGCAAGCCAAGAAGCGGTCACCACGGTTACCATAGCTGTCTCCCCAAGAAGAACTGTAGTTCTCTGCCTTTCCTACTCCGAAGTTACGGTTAGGATTATACCAAACGGTATTGATGGCAGCACCCGTCTCTCCGTTGAACACGGTGAGGTATTCGGCACCTTGAAGCACATAGCCGTTGTTATTGCGATAGTCCACGCGATTGCTTGTGCCTGAGATAGATTTGTCTGTGGTGGCTTGGTTCACATAGTTGCCCACTCCGTCCATGGAGCCAGGAGCAGTCTTACAGATAAGTTCAGCCTTACCGTCTCTGTCAAAGTCGTAAACCAAGTATTGCGTATAGTGCGCACCGGCACGAATGTTTACGCCCAAGTCGATGCGCCACAATTTGGTACCGTCAAACTTATAGCAATCAATATACACATTGCCTGTCTTGCCCGACTGAGAATTGTCTTTAGAATTAGAGGGATCCCATTTCACGAACAATTCATATTCGCCATCACCGTCAACGTCGCCCACGCTACAATCGTTAGGACTATAGGTATAATCGTTGCCATCAGCCGGACGGTCGAGCTTGAGCTTGAAATAAACGTCAGACCACGGCTTCACGGCAGCAGTAGTATCTACGGCAACGCCATTCACCTTCGTCACGATGCGATACTGATTGGTAGCCTTACCCGAAGCATCGTTGTAACACGTTGAGGAGACAAGATCCTTGGCAATGACCACGTCATCTCGCAACACATCGAAGGTGGTGTTGTCCTCGTCGTCAGTACCTAACAATCGCCAACTGACAAATTCCCCGGAATTACCGGGAACCACTACCAAGCCCCTCTTCAATTTCTCCATCTGAGAGGTAGGGGTAACTTGCGCAAAAGCATTGGCGGAGACAATCATGGTCAACATTGCCACTGCGTATAATCTGAATGTACTCATATCTTTAAGTTTTCTGTTTGATTTGCTTACCTGTCTTACAATACTATGAACTAATTTTGCAAAGATACACATTTTCCATCGGAAAAGCTTCTTATTAAGGTTTATTATGAAGAATTTGTAGGCTTACCTTTAAAAATCGTGCAAAAATAGTTTATAATTCTTAAAATATGCGTTTCATTCCGTACCCCTCACAAAGTAAAATTGAAATTTTAGTTACCTTTGAAATCATTATTAACTATGACCATGAAGATTGCCATATTTTGTTCTGCAAACGAAAACATAGATAAAGACTTCTTTGCCTTGACAAAGGAGTTAGGAAGATGGATTGCCGCAAACGGACATAGCATCGTTTTTGGCGGCGCTAACTTCGGATTGATGGAGTGTATTGCCAAATCGGTCTTCGAGGCTGGTGGAGAAACCATAGGAATCGTTCCTTCCATCTTATTGAATGGGGAATCGGTGTCTGACTATACGAGAGTAGTGATTCCGTGCGATAACCTGAGCGACCGCAAAGACCTGATGTTAGCTAAGAGCGACATCATCATTGCCTTGCCGGGTGGCATTGGCACGTTAGATGAGATTTTCACCGTTGCCGCAGCTGCCACCATCGGTTATCATCATAAACAAGTGATTCTCTATAACATGAAGGGATTTTGGGATTCATTGATTACGATGATGGACGACCTGACCATGAAAGGCATGATTCGTGGCAATTGGCAGGAGTATATCGGCATTGCCAACACCTTGGAGGAGATTGGAGAAATGCTCAACGGCAAATAGATATATATGAGCTTGCCCACAGAGCACTGAAAGTGCGGCAGAACACAGGCAGGGGTGAAGCGAAGCGAAACCCCTGCAAAAAGGAGCCGCCAGCAAACAAAGTACTGAAGGTACGACAGACATTCTGTCACCCCTATCGGGGTTTCAATATACTCATACAACCTATGCAGGGGTTTCGCTCCGCTACACCACCTGCCTGTATTCTTATCGCCCCTATCGGGGCTTACGATAACAATGGTAAATAAAACAATTGGGACCTTGTCTCTCGACAAAGCCCCATTGCAAACTTAAACAACCAACAACGTTGGTTTATCAAAATAACAGTTATCGAATAAACAATAACTCACGATACTTCGGCAATGTCCAGCACTCATCACTGACGATGAGTTCAAGCTTGTCAATCTGATAGCGTATCTCCTCCATCTTGGGAGCTATCGTATCGTGATAAGCTATGGCTTTAGCATGTTCGTTCTCTATCTTGTTGGCTTTCTTCCGAGCCTCAATGAGCTCTTCCACACCCGTCTCTATCTCTTGCGTACGTTGGGCTATCTCCTTGATGAGTTTCTTGTTACGTGCCGTCAAGCTGGCAGCCTCGTTCTCTTCGAAGATGTCATACATATTCTGAACGTTCTTCGCCAACTGACTTTGATAATGAGTAGCCACGGGAATGATATGGTTCATGGACAAGTCGCCCATCACACGAGCCTCTATTTGAATCTTCTTCGTGTACGTTTCCCATTTCACCTCGTTGCGAGCCTCTAATTCGTTTTTCCTCATCACGTTCATCGTCTCAAACATCTCTACGGAAGACGGGTCGAGATAACGTTCAAAGATAACCGGGCAACTCTTCTCCACGTCGAGTCCGCGGCGTGTAGCCTCTTCCACCCATTCATCACTATACCCATTGCCGTCAAAATGGATAGGCTTGCAGGTCTTGATGTCTTCACGAATGATGTCGATGATGGCACTTGTCTGGTCTTGTCCGTTGGCAATCAATTCATCCACGCGTTTCTTAAAGTTGGTCAATGATTCTGCCACGGCTGTATTCAGCACGATCATTGCCGTAGCACAGTTGGCCTCAGAGCCAACGGCACGGAACTCGAAACGATTTCCCGTAAAGGCAAACGGACTGGTACGGTTGCGGTCGGTGTTGTCTATCAACAATTCAGGAATCTCTGGAATGTCAAGTTTCATGCCTTGCTTGCCTTCCAAGGTAAAGAGATTCTTGGTGTCAGATTTCTCTATCTTCTCCAACAAATCAGACAATTGCTTGCCAAGGAAAGAGGAGATAATGGCAGGAGGAGCCTCGTTAGCGCCCAGACGATGGGCATTGGTAGCACTCATGATACTGGCTTTGAGCAAGCCGTTGTGCTTATAAACAGCCATCAGCGTCTCTACGATAAACACCACGAAGCGCAGGTTCTCCTCTGGAGTCTTACCTGGTCCGTGAAGCAATATGCCCGTATCGGTACTCAACGACCAGTTGTTGTGCTTACCGCTTCCGTTGATTCCCGCAAATGGCTTCTCATGGAGCAAGGCACGGAATCCATGCTTGCGAGCCACTCTCTTCATGAGCGACATCAGCAACATGTTGTGGTCAACGGCAAGGTTGGTTTCCTCGAAGATAGGAGCCAGCTCAAACTGATTGGGGGCCACCTCATTGTGGCGGGTCTTACAGGGAATGCCTAATTCCAACGCACGCATCTCCAAATCCTTCATGAATGCCTGTACACGCTCAGGGATAATGCCGAAATAGTGGTCGTCCATCTGTTGGTTCTTGGCTGAATCATGTCCCATCAAGGTACGCCCCGTAAGCATCAGGTCTGGACGGGCAGAATAGAGACTTTCGTCAACGAGGAAATACTCTTGCTCCCATCCCAAGTTGCTGGAAACCTTCTTCACGTCATCATAGAAATAGCGACAAACCTGCGTAGCCGCAACATTCACCGCATGAAGGGAGCGCAACAAGGGAGCCTTGTAGTCAAGAGCCTCTCCCGTATAAGATATAAATATGGTGGGAATACAAAGCGTATCGTCGATGATGAACACAGGTGAGGTGGGATCCCATGCGGAATAGCCACGTGCCTCGAAAGTGTTGCGAATGCCACCAGAAGGGAACGAACTGGCATCTGGCTCTTGCTGCATGAGCAATTTACCGGAAAACTCTTCTATCATACCGCCCTTGCCGTCGTGTTCGATAAAGGCATCGTGCTTCTCGGCTGTTCCCTCGGTGAGGGGTTGAAACCAGTGGGTGTAATGAGTCACTCCGTTGTCATCAGCCCATTGCTTCATGCCTTTAGCCACCGCATCGGCAATCGACCTGTCCAAAGCAGCGCCGTTATCGATGACGTCAATCAACTTCTGATACACGTCGCGTGGCAGATACTTATACATCTTCGAGCGGTTAAAGACATTCTTTCCGAAATATTCAGAAGGTCTTTCTGACGGTGATTCTACCTCTAAGGGCTTCTTCTTGAACGCTTCCGCTACAACCTCAAATCTTAAATTAGCCATAAATTTATCTGTTATTAATACCTATTCGAGCTTTTCGGCTGCAAAGTTAGTGTATTTTTCTGAATTATTGACTATTTTGCCAAAGAGATATTCTTTGCATGGCTTCATGACAATCGTCTCGGTCGCCAAAAGCAGTAAAACGCACATATCCCTCACCACTGGGACCAAAGCCAACACCTGGAGTACAAACCACGCCTGCACCATAAAGCAACTCTTCAAAAAACTTCCATGAGTCTCTGCCTTTCGGAGTCTTCACCCAGAGATACGGGGCATTCTCTCCACCAAACACGGTAAAGCCCATTTTCCTCAACATACCATTCATGTAACATGCATTACCCATATAGTAGTCGATGGTTTCCTTGACTTGTTTCTTTCCTTCAGGCGTATAGATGGCTTCTGCCGCTCGCTGACTGACGTAGCTTGTCCCATTAAACTTGGTGCTCTGCCTGCGGTCCCACAAGTGATTCAGTTCCAAACGCTTGCTCCCGTCGAGCGTTACCGCCGTGAGGTCTTTGGGAATGACGGTGTAACCACAACGCACACCCGTAAAGCCTGCCGTCTTGGAATAACTGCGAAACTCGATGGCACATTTCCTTGCACCTTTTATTTCATATATCGAATGGGGAATGTTCTCGTCCTGGATATATGCCTCGTAAGCCGCATCAAAGAGGATGAGCGTGTCATTGCGCAGGGCATAAGTGACCCATTTGCGCAATTCTTCCTTCGACAACACCGTACCCGTGGGATTGTTGGGATAGCAAAGATAGATCATATCTACACGCTGCTCGGGTATCTGGGGTATGAAATTGTTTTCGGCAGTACATGGGAAATAAGTGACGTTGCTCCATCTGCCATCTTTAAGCACCCCCGCCCTGCCAATCATCACGTTTGAGTCGATATATACGGGATAGATGGGGTCTGTAACGCCTATCGAGTTATCCCATCTCACCAGTTCCTGGATGTTTCCTGTATCGCTTTTGGCTCCGTCGCTGATGAATATCTCATTGATGTCGAGGTGAATACCTCTCGACAGGTAATCGTTCCTGACGATAGCCTCACGCAAGAAGTCGTAGCCACGCTCAGGACCGTAACCTCTGAAACTCGACTTCACCGCCATTTCATCTACTGCACGGTGCATAGCCTCTATCACGGCACGGCAAAGGGGTTGGGTTACATCTCCTATACCCAAACTCACCACCCTTTGCTTGGGATGCGAAACCTGATAAGCCTTTACCTTCTTGGCAATATCAGCAAACAGGTAGTTGTTCGATAATTTCAAGTAGTGTTCATTAACCAATGCCATAATCTTTTTCTTTTGTCATCAACAAACCATCTTGTCAGTCACAAACCTCCCAAAAACGTATTTATACTATCGTTTTGTAAGTTATTTCATGACTTCATCTTTCTTTTTGCATTATTTTTCATGCAAAGATACTACATTTTGTTATTTCAGCAAATATTTTTTACTATTTTTTTATATGCAAGGCTAATATAACTACAATTCGTAAGTAAAAACATTGCTTGCAATTTCAATTCATAAGAAAAGTATAGGATTATTCTACAAATTGTTTATATCAACTTCTCTTATCTAAATCGTGCAGGGATATTCAGGAAAAGACATGTTAAAAGTGTGACATGTGACATGTGACATGTCACATTAGTACCTTTCAATAGTAAGAGAACTCTGTATATATAATAATAATTAATATAAAATATAATAGATAATAAATTGTAATTTTTTATACCCCTTTAATGATAATTTTGTATCTGATTTTAATATGGATTATGTGAACCTACTAATGTGACATGTGACATGTCACAAAAAATGTCAAACTTTCCATCACTATCTTTCCATACTGTATAAACTATGTATATGCAGTGCATAAATATTCTTTGAGAATCGTAAACACTGCGTTTTACTTTTTTAACATGAAAGCAGCGTTTTCTTAACAGATTTTTACACCTTTTGAAAGCCCGATTTTTGGTGATTGGGGATTTTAGAAGTAACTTTGCATTGTGGAAATGAAGGAGGGGTGAGAGGATGCATAGAGAAAGAGAGGTGAGGGGTGAGAGGTGAGAGAATAGCTACGGCAACTGGGATCTTTGACATGATTAGAGAAAGAGAGATGAGGGTGAGAGAGATATCGAACCCCACACCACATCCCAACTTGATGCCTGCATCGAAACGACGGAAGTTGTCTGCATACTAATCTCCAAAACTGCTATAGGCTGCACGATTGTTGAAATCCTTGATTTTCCCACCTACTCCACATGACACGTAACCACCCATGAATGGCTCTATCGTGAAGTTGCTCGCTGGATAAAATTTATATTTCAACACCAAAGGAACCTCCAAGTAGTTCATGTTATAGGTGAACTTATCCGAACCACTGCCACTCTTGCCACCCTTCTCAGTGTAATACAGTCCTCCCTCCACATACAAAGGCGTTCCATGAACCATCTGCGTACCAGCCACGAAACCCACATTCAACCCTGTCTTCACTTTGCTGCCATCGAGGTAAGGCGAGTCGGAATTAACCGTAGCCAGCCCCATTCCCACACGAAACCCGCAATAGGAATCTAAGGAATGATTTCCCTATTTCTCATCGGGATTTGGAACCGCGAAGCAATTCTACCAACTCACGCATTCCCTCCGATGCTCCTTTGCGGATATGATGGAAATTGGCGAGTCCACCATTGGGAACGGGATTCGGGTCGATGAGATAAATGGGGCAACCCGTGGGGACATACCTCACCAGTCCTGCGGCTGGATAGACATTGAGACTCGTACCGATAATCACGAAGATGTCGGCGGTGCTTGCCTCTTCAGCGGCTGGAGCTATCATGGGCACACTCTCACCAAAGAATACGATATAGGGACGAAGCAAGGAACCATCGCCAGCCTTCTCGCCAACAGCCACCTCACAATGGTCTTCGGGCAACTCACGCACATAACGCTCGTCAAACTGGTCGTAACTGGAACACACCTTTGCAAGTTCTCCGTGTAAGTGAATCACATGGGTGGAACCAGCCCGCTCATGCAGGTTATCTACGTTTTGAGTAACCACACAAACGTTGAAATCCTTCTCCAGTTCAGCCACCAACTTATGCCCGTCGTTGGGCTTGGCAGCATAAAGTTTCTTGCGGAGCATGTTATAGAAATTTGTGACCAAAGTGGGGTTAGCCAACCATCCCTCATGACTTGCCACTTGCTCCACGGGATAGTTTTCCCACAATCCGTCAGAGCCGCGGAATGTCTTAAAGCCACTCTCCACAGACATTCCAGCACCGGTTAAGAATACGATTTTTTTCATGATATTTCAGTTTTATGTGATACTTTTCCTTATTAAAATTAGGCTCTTATACATCGCAAAGATAGACATTTTGCACAACAACACCAAGTTTTTTGAACAAAAACACGCCATCTTCTACACATAAAAATACTAATTATCATGAAATACTCGTTAAATTTCAGTTTATTTCGCAAGAATTAAATAGAAAAGTATTAATTTTGCACGTTTTAAAAATCATATTATATTAATTAAGGTAAAAAAGAATGGATAAAGTAAGTTATGCTTTGGGGCTTGGCATCGGTCGCCAACTCTGTGACATGGGTGCAAAGTCTTTAAACATAGATGATTTTGCCCAAGCCATCAAAGATGTGATTGCAGGCAAGACTCCACAGATAGGAGAGCGTGAGGCACAAGCCATCGTACAGGATTTCTTCGCTAACCAAGAGAAGCAACAACGTGCAAAGGCTGCCGAGAAGTTTAAGGAAAACAAAGCCAATGGCGAGAAATACCTGGCAGACAACGCCAAGAAAGAGGGTGTACGCGTGTTGCCAAGTGGATTGCAATATATGGTTCTGAAAGAAGGCAAGGGCAAGTCGCCCGTGGCTACCGACCAGGTGAAATGCCACTACGAGGGTATGTTGGTAGATGGTACGCTCTTCGACAGCTCCATCCAGCGTGGACAACCAGCTACGTTCCCACTGAATGGTGTGATAGCTGGATGGACAGAGGGTTTGCAACTCATGCAAGAGGGAGCCAAGTATCGTTTCTTCATCCCTTACCACTTAGGATATGGAGAGCGCGGCGCTGGTCAGTCTATCCCTCCATTTTCTGCGCTGATCTTCGACGTGGAACTGATAGAAGTGATTTAAGAATCAATCATTAATATACAAAAAACGAAATGAAAAAGTTAACAATTGTAGCAGCGGTAGCTATTGCCGCAGCATCAATCACGGGTTGCGGCAACCCTACACCAAAAGCCGACTTGAAAAGTGACGTAGATTCTATGAGCTACGCAATGGGTCAGTCTCAAAGCCAGGGATTGAAAGATTTCTTGGTACAACGCATGGACATTGACACCGCTTACATCGACGAGTTTATCAAAGGTTTGAACGACGGAGCCAATGCTGGTGACGACAAGAAGAAGGCTGCTTACTATGCAGGTATCCAGATTGGACAACAGATTGCCAACCAAATGGTAAAGGGCATCAATCACGAGGTATTCGGCAAAGACACCACCAAGACCATCTCTATGAAGAACTTCATGGCTGGCTTCGTGGCTGGTACCACTGGCAAAGACCAGAAGATGACCATGCAAGAGGCTCAGACCGTGGCTCAGGTGAAGATGCAAGAAATCAAGAGCAAGAACATGGAAAAGGAATATGGTGCCAACAAGACCGCTGGCGAGAAGTTCCTTGCTGAGAATGGCAAAAAGCCAGACATCAAGACCATGCCTGTAGAGATTACCCAACCAGACGGAAAGGTTATCAAGTCGTTCATCCAATACAAGGTGCTCACCGAGGGCAATGGTCCACTTCCCAAAGATACCTCTATGGTAACGGTACACTATGAGGGTAAGACCATCGACGGCAACGTATTCGACAGCTCTTACAAGCGTGACGTTCCCGTGGCTCTTCGTGCCAACCAAGTAATCAAGGGATTCACCGAGGCTTTGGTTCACATGCCTGTAGGTTCTACATGGGAAGTTTACATCCCACAAGAATTGGCATACGGCGAGCGTGAGCAAGGACAAATCAAACCTTTCTCACCACTGATCTTCAAGATTGAGTTGCGTGCCTTAGGTAACAAGACGAAATAATCACACTACGAGATGAAAAAGATTTTTATTTTAAGTATGGTGATTCTCGCAAGTGCCTCTTTCAACACGGCATTTGCAGGAAAGAAAAAAGACAAGAAGAACAAAGAGCAAGCCGCACAGGTGGAAACGGTGGCTCAAACCGTGGAACCCGTGATATTGGCTACCACATCCGACTCGCTGAGCTATGCAGCCGGAAAGACTGCTACCGACGGATTGTTGCCTTACTTACAACAGCAATTGCATGTGGACACGGCTTACATGGACGACTTTACCAAGGGATTTGAGGAGGCTTTCAACAAAGTGGACGATCCCAAATACTTGGCTTACATGGCTGGTTCGCAGATAGCTCAGATGGCTAAACAGCGCATCTTGCCTTCTATGCAGAATAACTTTGAAGGGTCTGACATCAAACTCTCAGAGGAGTTGTTCAACAAGGGCTTTATCGCTTCTTTGAAGAACGACAACAGCGTATATGCTGATTCTACCGCAAGAAAGCTCTTCGTATCGCGTAGCGAAGCCATCAAGAAGGCACAAGAGGCTGAATACAAGGCTAAGAACGAAGCATGGCTGAAGGATAATGCCACGAAAGAAGGGGTGAAAACCACTGAGAGCGGATTGCAATACAAGGTGATTACGCAAGGCACAGGTGCCAAGCCACAGAAGACCGACAAGGTGGTGGTGAAGTATGAGGGAAAGATGATCGACGGAACAGTGTTTGACAGTTCGTACAAACGCAATCCACAGACCAGCACCTTCCGTTGCGACCAGGTAATCAAGGGATGGACCGAGGCTCTTACCATGATGCCTGTGGGCAGCAAGTGGGAACTCTACATCCCCGAAAACTTGGCTTACGGTGAGCGCCAGGCTGGACAAATCAAGCCCTACTCTACCTTGATCTTCACGGTAGAACTGGAAAACATCGAGGTTGAGAAAAAGGAAGCTGAAGTGAAAACCGACGCGAAGAAGCCAGCTACAACCAAACCAGCTGCCAAAAAGCCAGCAGCAAAGAAGACAACTGCTAAAAAGTAATCAAAAGTTGTCATTATTAGGGATTTTTCAAACCCTTATATATCAAAATGCACGGATTTTTAAAAAAATTCCGTGCATTTTGTTGTTTATATCATGATTTTTGCCTACTTTTGCTTTGTAATAAAAAAGATATAATAAAAGATATGGACAAGATTGATAAACTTGACAAGAAAATCCTAAGCATTCTATCAAAAAATGCACGAATACCTTTCAAGGACGTAGCGGCAGAATGCGGTGTTTCAAGAGCAGCCATCCACCAAAGGGTGCAACACCTCGTGGAAGACGGAGTGATTACAGGTAGCGGCTTCGACATCAACCCGAAGAGCCTCGACTACAACACCTGTACCTACGTAGGACTGAACCTGGAACGAGGAAGCATGTATAAAGACGTGGTGCAACAACTGGTTGACATCCCCGAAATCGTGGAATGTCATTTCACCACTGGTCCATACACCATGTTGCTGAAGCTCTATGCCCGTGACAACGAGCAACTGATGGACTTGCTCAACAACAAATTACAAGGCATTCACGGAGTGGTTTCTACAGAGACACTCATCTCGCTCGAACAAAGCATCAAACGAGAGATTCCCGTACAGGTAGAGGAATAGGGGGCAACATCTATCATGGAGAATTTCAATCTGCAATCGCATCTTGATGCCATCTACGAGTCTTTCCCTGAGGCTACACACCAACCCATCATCGGCATTACGGCAAACTTTACGGGTGAGGATGCGGCTCTACGCAGCAAATATTACATGCAGGTGGTCGAGGCTGGAGGTACGCCTATCATCATCCCACCTGTCAACGACAAGGATGTCATCGTCAACACGCTGGAGCAGATAGATGGTCTGCTGCTCTCTGGTGGCGGTGACTATAATCCTCTTTGGGCGGGCGAAGAACCTCAACCCCAATTGCAGGGCATTAACTCTGCACGCGACTTGCCTGAGTTGCTGATTACCCAACTGGCTTTCAACAGACAGATTCCCATCTTAGGCATTTGCAGGGGAATACAAACCTTGGCAATGGTACTCGGTGGACACGTTACCCAACATATCCAAGAGAAAAAGCCTGAGACTCCCGCTAAAAACGGAAGGGGGTCTAATAAGGCTGCTGCAAACGCTGAACCGATTCCCTTGATTAAGCATAGCCAAGATGCAAGTCGGGAGGAACCGTCACATAGCGTTGAAATCGTCAAAGGCTCTATATTGGGAAAGATTTACCAAAGCGAGAAGATTTTCGTCAACTCTTTCCACCATCAGGCAGTAGATAACCCTGGTAATAGATTCAAGGTAACGGCTCAGTCGCCGGATGGAGTGATAGAAGCCATCGAGAGTAGTGAGCATAAGCCCATCATGGGTGTGCAATGGCACCCGGAATGGTTGGGAAGTGATGGTTGCAAATTGTTTAAATGGCTGGTTGACCAAGCCAACAATTTCCATGTAGCCAAGAGATTGCACAAGCGAATACTCACCCTCGACACGCATTGCGACACACCGATGTTCTTCTCGCAAGACATCAACTTCAGTCATCGTGACTCACGTATCCTCGTCGATTTGCATAAGATGACGGAAGGACACCAAGACGCGACCATCATGGTGGCTTATCTTCCCCAACCCAAACTGGGCGAGTCGTTCTCGTCGAAAGTGTCGTTTAAGGTTGACGGACCCTTTGCTTACGCCAACCTCATCTTCGACAAGATAGAAAGCATCGTCAAGCAAAACAGCCAATACGTGAGCCTTGCCCGAACAGCTGCCGACCTCTATGAAGACAAGCGGAAAGGGCGTAAGAGCATCATGTTTGGCATTGAGAATGGCTTGGCTCTGGAACACGACATCCAAAACATCAAACACTTTGCACAAAGAGGTGTGGTTTACATCACGCTTTGTCACAATGGAGACAACGACATCTGCGACTCGGCTAAGGGATGTAACACCAACGACGGCTTAACGCAATTTGGCGAGAAGGTAATCAAGGAGATGAACAACTGTGGCATCATGGTTGACTTGAGCCATGCTAACGAGAAGAGTTTCTATGACGCTATCGAGGCAAGCAGTATGCCCATCGTATGCAGCCATTCCAGTTGTAGGGCACTCTGCGACCATCCCCGTAACCTCACCGATGACCAAATGCGGGCTTTGGCTCGTAGTGGTGGAGTGGCACATATCACTCTCTACAACGGATTCCTTCGTGCCAAGGGCGAAGCAAGCATCATCGACGCTATTGCTCACTTAGAACACGCCATTAACATCATGGGCATTGACCATGTAGGACTGGGTACGGATTTCGATGGTGACGGTGGCGTAAGCGGCATTGCCAACTCTTCTGAGCTGATTAACTTCACCTTGCACTTGCTTCGTCGGAAATTCAGCGAACGAGACATTCAAAAGATATGGGGAGGCAATTGGCTACGCATCATGACGAAAGTTCAGAACGCTAAAAGATAAACAATGAAGAATAAGAAAATCAATATGAAAGTTGTCCTCGTAGCAGTGGCTCTCTTACTTGCCATCAGCATCAAACCGCTCATGAATATTTTCCATCATTCAGACGAGTCGTTTGAAGTGGAAGAGACGGTGAAGGTAGAACCAGTAGGACCAACTTTCAACGCTGACTCTGCCTACGCATTCGTGCAGGCTCAATGTGACTTCGGACCACGTGCCATGAACACGGAAGGACATGAGAAATGCCTTCAGTGGATAGTAGAGAAGTTTAAGGCTTTCGGTTGTAAGGTAACCACACAGAAGGCTGACTTGCAAGGCTATGACGGTACCATCCTGAAAAGCACCAACATCATGGCACAATACCAACCGCAAATCACTACACGTATCTTGCTTTGCGCACATTGGGACAGTCGCCCTTGGGCTGACAACGATCCCGACTCTGCCAATTGGCACAAGCCGATTCTTGCCGCCAATGACGCAGCCAGCGGAGTGGGCGTGATGATGGAGATTGCTCGTCTGCTCCAACAAGAAAAAGACTTCCCGTTAGGTGTTGACTTCGTTTGCTTCGATGCAGAAGACTGGGGAACGCCACAATGGTACAATGGAAACGTAGAAGGCGAGACATGGGCACTTGGTGCTCACTATTTCTCAGAGAACTTGCCTGAAGGATATGAAGCACGTTACGGTATTTTGCTCGACATGGTAGGCGGACAAGGTGCAAAGTTTTACCGTGAAAAAATGTCTAAGCAATATGCCAATGCCATCGTGAAGAAGGTATGGAAGGCAGCCCGACAAGTGGGATATGGTAGTTACTTCCCCAAGAGCGACGGTGGCTATATCACTGACGACCATGTGCCAGTAAACCAGAAGGCAAACATTCCCACCATTGACATCATCCCCTATTATCCGGATTGCGCACAGAGTTCTTTTGGTCCTACGTGGCACACGCTCGACGATAATATGGAGCATATCGACAAGAATACACTGAAGGCCGTGGGACAAACACTCATTCAAGTGTTGTTCACGGAAATGGATTCGTAACATTCATGGAGGAAACGTTGCTTTATCTCTTGGTGACTGCCATCATGGGAATCCTTCATCAAGAAATTACTTGGACGCAAAATGTGACAAATGACTTACTTCACGTATTTCCGCTTTTCCAACCATAACTGGAAGAAGTGGTCATAGACATAGTATTCATCGTTCTCCTTGGTCACAAAGTCTTTCTCCAACAATCCTCTGAGGGCAGAAACCGCACTACTTACCGACGGTAGCCGATATTTACGCACAAAACTGCCGCTTGTTATTCCCTTGGCTCTTCGTTCCGATGCAATAGCTAAGAACATTCCACGCTGCTTCTCAGACATTTGGCTAAATAACATCTCGTAGTATTCAGAACTTAGGTCGATGATATAGTTGATGGCATCGTCAATCATGCCGATATGGCATATACCACCATTCTCCGTAGTCAGGAACAAGACATTCATCACCCTTTGCAAACATGAGGTAACACCATCGAAACGAGAATACACCTCATGGATGACATCCTTGTCAAGAGACTTCCCGTATTGCACAAACAAACGTTCGGCAAAAATGGCATACTTGTCCTCTGGAATCGGTTTCAACCCCATCGTGATTACCGATTGGTAGAATGGACGGGAAGGCGACATGAACATCTCGAACATCAAATGTCGCTTGGAACCGGAAAAGAGGAAGGTGGCATTTGGACAACGCTGGACGTGTGTTCGCAAAGCCGCTTCAATATTTTCCCCATTAGGATAATCGACGATTTTCTGAAATTCATCAATAGCAACAAGACACGGCTTTTCAGCTGAAGACAAATAGCTGAAAATCTCGTCGAGTGTTGTAGAAGGATTCACGTAAGCCCCCATTCCTATTCCCCATACGGGATTGCCGTTGATGTCGAATGATATCTGTTGTTGAACAGAGTGCAGACAACTATAAAAACGCTCCCATACCTTGCGCCCAAAAGGTTTCAGTTCCTCGAAAATGGCTTGTCCGAGAACATCGACGAAATCACCCAACGAGTTTGTCGCATAGATGTCAATAATGAACGTATAATACTCTCCTGCTATGGTTGGTTGGGCAAAACAATGGTGAATCAAGTCGGTTTTCCCAAGTCGGCGCGGAGAAATAAGCGCCATGTTGTTCCCATTCGAAAGCAACTGGACTAAGTCATTGGTTTCTTTTTCCCGATCGCAGAAAAACTCAGGACCAGTATAACCTTTTGTTACAAATGGATTTACCATAATCTATCATTTCTATTCCGCTACAAAAATAATCATTTTATTTCAATTATCAAAAAAATAATTATCAAAAGTTTGATAATCATAATTAGGATAAATTCTTTAAGTTTCGCATTTGCTCAACTTCCTTGTAGTTGAGGAGTTTCAAGAAGTTAAGAAGTAAAGATAAAACAAGCAATTCACCAAAATGCCCGGTAAAACCGCTCATTTTGGTGAATTGCTAATTATTAATTATGAATTATGAATTGTGAATTATTAATTATGAATTGTGAATTGTAAATTACTTTCCCTGAATCACCACTTTTCCACTCTTCAATCCATCTCCGCCAACAACCACTTCAATCTTTCCAGCCTTGTTGGTACTCTTCACGACAAGCAGCGCCCTACCCTTCCAGGCATGATGCGTGTTGTCGATGTATCCATCCAAATCCTTAGGATCAGCATTTCCGAATCCCACGATGGTTCCCGCACCCTTCACGGTAGCGGTCAACAAATTATTCGCAACGGGATTTTTCACGCCGTTCTCATCCAATAATTCTACAGTGATATAAACCAAGTCCTGTCCATCCGCTTTCATTTGCTGACGGTCGGCAGTCAATCGAACACTCTTCGCCTCGTTGGCGGTCTTCAGCGTCACACTCTCCTTCTCCTGTCCGTTCTCAACGCCAACGGCGCGCAACGTACCAGGTTGGTAAGCCAACGTAAATGTCGCCTTGTTCTCTGCCACCGCCTTCTCGCCAATGAGCTGGTCGTTCAGGTAGAGTCTCACGTTGGGATAGTGGGCATACACCTCCACATCCACGTTCTTCCCTTCATGTCCTTTCCAGTTCCAGCACTCAAACGTGGGCCATGTGCTCCATTGTGACTCGTGCACTTTCCCCACATATCCGTCGGGCTCTCTCACCGCCATATACAAATGCTCACCATCGCGGTTGTAGAGCATCGAACGGTAATGACTAATCGGCTTTCTCAATCCCGTCAGGTCGATATCTCCGCAATAAGCAGCGTGCCAGGGGAACATCGGACGTTGATAGAACTCCCCAGGCGTGTCTCCGTCATACCACCATCTGCCAATACCCGACTCACCCACATAGTCGATGGCGGTCCAAACAAAATCGCCTATCACATACGAGTGGTCCATCACCTGTCGGTAATTGCGCCAAGCGTCGCGCGGATAGCTCTCCGTCTGCATCATCACACGCTGGGGCACTCTCCGATGGTCACTTTCCGACATCATGATCATATAGTTGTAACCCACGATATCGTGCTCTGCTGCCAATGGGTCGTAGATATCCCAATCCCTGTCCCAAGCACACAAGGCTGATGTCACCGGTCTTATTCCTTCGTCCCATTGCCTACAGAACGTAGCCATGTTATGGGCGGTCTTCACCACCTCGATTTTCTTGCGTTCAATCACCTCGTTGCCAATAGACCAGCAAAATATGCTGGGATGGTTGCGGTCGCGAGCCACCAATGCCTTCAAGTCTTCCTCCCACCATTGGTCAATCAGCAAGTGATAGTCGTATGGGTTCTTTTGTTCTCTCCATCCGTCAAATGCCTCGTCAATCACCAACAATCCTAACTCGTCGCAAGCCTTCAGGAATGTTTCCGAAGGATGGTTGTGCGATGTGCGCACGGCATTGAATCCTGCTTCCTTCATCAGAATCACCTTCCGGTATTCCGCACGGTCGTAGGCGGCAGCGCCCAAGATACCGTTGTCGTGGTGGATACATCCACCGTTCAACACCATCGGCTTACCGTTCAACCTGAATCCCTTCTCCGCATCATAGGCGATGGTTCTGAAACCTGTGGTGTTTGTCACCTCATCTATCACCTTTCCGTCAACTATCAACTGTGATTTCACGGTGTAGAGAGTAGGACTTGTTGGCGACCATAGTTGTGGAGCTTTCACGGTCATGGTCTGACTCATGTTGACTCCCTCTGTCGTAGCTATGATATTTCCCTGTGCATCACAGAGCGTATGTTTGATCTGTGGCTTCATACCCTTTTGTACCTCATCTGTATAAGGAGCATCTATGCACATCTGCCATGTGTTATCTTCCTCTTGGTTGGCACGGATATAAACGCCCCATTCGTCGAAGTGCAACTTATCGGTTGTCAACAACCACACATGGCGATAGATACCCGAACCACTATACCATCGGCAGTTTTTCTGCTTACTGTTATCCACTCTCACCTCTACCTCGTTCTTTCCAATAATAATATAAGGTGTGGCATCTACGAAGAATGACGAATAGCCATACGGGTGTCCACCCGCACGCTTGCCATTTACATACACCTCTGAGTTCATGTAAACACCCTCAAAGTAGAAGCGTACTTGCTTGTTCTTATAGTCCTTACCCAAGGTGAAGGTTTTCTTATACCATCCTTTCCCCGTAGGCAGATAACCTCCGTCATTACCCGCTGGTGCATCCTTATCAAAGTCTCCTTCTATGCTCCAGTCGTGTGGTAGGTTCACCGTACGCCACTGAGTGCTGTCATTCAGTGCGAACTGCCATTGGGCATCAAACAACTGTTTGCGTGCGATACCCTTGGCTTCAATGCTCGTTGTCAACAACAAGACCAATAAAACAAAACCAAATCTTTTCATAATCTATCAACTTATTATATCTGTCCTGATTCCACCATCAATACAATCTTCTCCGTGGCACTATCTACACCCTCTGGATCGTATTTCTTGGTAAGGCTCGCTCCGTATGCCCAAGCAAATGCTTGCCAGAAGCCTGCTCGGATAGGACCAAGGAAAGCCTGTATCAATTGGTATGAGGAAGAATTGCACTCCCGATACACCAACTTGATCAATAGCTTTCCCTGCGCAAAGGTCAACTTCTTCATGCGGGGCGTATATTCCTTCTTGATGCTCTGCTCCACCAATTTCAAGTGTGCATCTCGCGCCTTTTTGTCGGGAAGCGTTTGTAAATACTCATACGTCTCAATAATCAGGGCATTGCATTCCTTGGCAATGGGCAATACCTTCTTCACGTTACGCACCAAACGGTTGTAAGCCATCTGCTGCTTCTCGTTCTTAAACACAGGCTTGGGATAAACATACACTTTGTTGAGCTCCATGTATAGGATGCTGTCACCATCGTTGAGCACCTTTCCTACCTTCACCGTCGGAGAGAACGTAGGAGAGTTCATGTCCACCTCTTTGTCTTCGGGGTTTACACGCTGCCGCTCTACCTGTGCGTTCATGGACAACGACAACAATAGCAGCAACAATGGCAATATGGTTTTCTTATATTTCATTGATGCGACAAAAATAAGTATATTTTCCCACAATGGGAAATATTTTTATCATTTATTTGCTTTATTAATAATTCCTTACTACCTTTGTCGCAAATAATACTATGAAAAAATCTTTTTACTGCATCTTATTGGCTCTTTGGTGCTCATGCACTTGGGCACAGGATAAACAGGATTGGACGGGGATAATCCATGAGATGGGAATCTTCGACGAAGAAAATCAAACGGCTCAAGAAGCGGCTTGGTTGACATTGAGCAACTTGGCTGAACATAAGATTGACCTTAATTCTGCTACGCGCGAAGACCTGGAACAGATTCCTTTCTTATCTGAGACACAGATTGAGGAAATCTGCGAATATTTGTACCGATACGGTCCTATGAAGAGCATGGGAGAACTGGCAATGATTGAGTCTCTCGACTTTGAACAAAGGAAATTGCTGTCTTATTTTACAGAGATAAAAGACATACAACCAAAGGGGTTTCCATCTATGAGAAATATTCTCAAATATGGGAAGCACGAACTCATGGGTAATCTTCACGTTCCTTTTTACAAATGCGATGGGGACCGTAGTAGGTATTTGGGATATCCATACAAACACTCTCTGCGCTACTCGTTCCAATATGGCGAGTATGTCAAGGCAGGACTTATCGGTGCACAGGATGCGGGGGAACCTTTCTTCTCTGACAGGAATAAGTATGGTTACGACTATTATTCTTTCTACTTGCAAGTGAGGAAATGGGGAAGGGTGAAATCTTTAATCTTGGGAAGATACCGAATGAACATCGGAATGGGACTGGTGATGAACAGCAACTTTGGATTGGGGAAGGCTGCCACACTCATGGCATGGGGTCAATCTGCCAAGCAAATACGTCCTCACTCGTCACGCACGGAGAGTAATTACCTACAAGGAGCAGCAACCACCGTGCAAGTGTCTCGTCGTATGGATGCAACGGCTTTCGTATCATATCGTTACTTGGACGCAACGCTCAACGCAGATAGTTCTTCTATCTCTTCCATCGTGGAATCTGGCTATCATCGCTCCATGACAGAAATGAACAAGAAGCACAACACAACCGAATGGCTCATAGGTGGAAACATCAACTACCGAAGCAAAATATTTCATGGGGGAATTACTGGCATCAGCAACCACCTCAACAGGGAATTAAGACCGAACACCTCACAACGATATAGACAATATTATCCATCTGGAAAACATTTTTGGAACGTAAGTGCTGACTACGGCTTGAACGTCGGCAACTGGCATTTCACAGGCGAAACGGCAACGGGCAACTCTCATGCCTTGGCTACTGTCAACTCGCTCGTCTGGAAACCGTCAAGCAGCGTTTCTCTGATGGCTCTGCAACGTTTTTACTCATATAAATATTACGCCTTACATAGCGAAGGATTCAGCGAGGGTGGAACAATACAAGACGAGAGTGGTATTTATATGGGCTTCAACTGGCAACCCAACCGACAATGGTTAATCAGGATGTATAGTGACTTTGCCTACTTTCCGTGGCCCAAATACCAAGCCGACAATGCCTCACACGCATGGGACAACTTCCTTTCTGCCACTTACTCTCAGGGCGCTTCTACTTGGTCTGCCCGTTATAGATGGAAGATGAGGGAAAAAGACAATGACGACAAGACGGCACTCCTTTATCGACATGAGCATCGGGGAAGACTTTCCTACATGCACGAGAGCCAACATTGGTCTTTCAAGACGCAAGCAGATGCTTCGTTGACATTCCATACCGCCAACAGTTTTGGATGGATGATTACCCAAAATGTCAACTATCACTATCGCCATCTCTCCGTCAACGCCTCCCTTGCCTATTTCCATACCGATGACTATAATAGCAGAATCTATGGCTACGAGAAACAACCACTTTACTCCTTCTCTTTCCCTGCATATTATGGTGAGGGTATTCGCTACACCTTGTTCGTCCGCCAAGACATTCATCCCCATTGGATGGTCATTGCCAAGATTGGAGTTACCAATTACTTCGACAGGAAGGAGATTGGCACGGGATTGCAAACCATTCATCAGAGTTCCAAAACAGATTTAGACCTGCAATTTCGCTGGAAGTTTTGAGAGAAAAACTAATTGAACACAAAAATTCCATTTTTCCTGTTTACTTTATCCCATCTTTTGCGTCATGATAATAGAGACGCATCAACATGGATTCACAATTATTTGAAGAAACGGTCAATGAGATTCGCCCACAACTGGTTGAGTTGTGCGAAAGATTCATTGTAAAAAAGAAGATACCCATAGAGGCTGAAGATGCCGTTCAGGAAACGCTCTTCAGACTTTGGCAAATACGTCACCGTTTGGATGACTACGACAGCATACCTGCTCTCGCCATTACCATTGCCAAAAACGTGTGTATCGACATCTTACGCCGACAACATACCAAAGTGATACGGCTCCACCAAATAGATATGGAAGACTCTCAACAAGCCGACCAAAGGGTTATAACCCACGATACATGCGCATTGATCAACCAGGCTCTCGACGAATTGCCTTTTACGAAACGTAGAATGATAGAGATGAGAAGCGAAGGATTGTCTTTAGACGAAATCTCTAATGTATGTAACACAACGAAACAAAGTACCAAAACCATGATTTCTTCGGCAAGAAGATTCTTATTGGAAAAACTAAGGAAAGGAGAATTATCATGACTAACATGAACAACAAGACAATACGCCACATCATCGTACAAAAATACCTTGATGCTGAAACTTCTGTCGAGGAAGAGAAAGCCTTGTTTGACTTTTATAACCAAACCAACCTGTCTTTAGATGACGAAGAGGAAATGGTAAGACAATTGATTTTGTCAACTTCCTATCTCACTGACCACTTCGAGCCATCTGATGACAAAGTGAGGGAGTTCGACCGAATCATGTCAGAAAAGGATTATATGATATTGCGGAAGACCATCTGGCCCTGGATAGCCGCCGCTTGTATTGCCGTGATGTTGGTAGTGTTATTGGCTCCACCCAAATATGAAGGAGGAAAGAGAAACCTTGAAGGAATAAGTGAATTAAATAAAGAAGTTAGAAGGATGAAGGAGGAGGTACAACAACCATCAGAATTTCAAGAACGTGCTAAGCACATTACATCATCTATCAAACATCAAATGTCAAACATCAAAATCTCTCATGCTCAAGCAGCGGAAGACCAAAACGACTTGATGTCAGTGGATAGCTTCTTCGGAACTCAATCACGCCATAATCCAATGGAGGAATACACCGCATTAGAAGAAAAACTGCAAAGTGAATGCGATGAAGTTTTTCAAATCATAGACCATCAACAATAATGTAAATCATCATGAAACAATATATATTGATAGGGGCAATGCTGCTACAAGCCATTGTCTGTAACGCTCAAAAAGACAACAGTATTCAACAACTCATGAAGTACTTGGAGACGAACCATCCCAAGGAACTCACATATAGTATCATACGGTATGATTCTGGGTACTCGGAAAGATGGGACTGGGAGAAAGAATACAACGTAAAAAAAGACTTGCCCAACAACCGTTATCAGTTGCAACTGCTGAAAGATACCGTCTTACAGCACTTTCTCATAGCTTCTGACCACGCAATAGCCTGCCATCATCAACAAACACCTAAAGGAACGGAAGATCACATCCGCTATGCTTTAGCATTGGAGAAGGATGCTGGCAGGAAACCCGTCTTTACCTATTATCATTACAATGCCAAGGAAGATGCTTTCTTTACCTATCATCCAAAAAGGGACAACAGCAGTCTTCAGGTGGGGTACCACAATAGAACAGAAGAGATAAGCAGTGGAAAAAGCCTTGATTTCAAACCTCTACAACCAATCATCGACCAAATAGCTGAAATGGCTGGAGGTAAGAAATATGCAGTGTCTTACCGATATAACACGCAGAAGGATGAATTATTTCCAAACGCTACACACTCTTATGTTTTGGAAACAGACAGTAATCACAACGTCTTGTCGCACTTCAATGGTGGCGACCGAATACATGTGTTAGAAGGTGGGTGCGGTGGCTCACTCTATGTCATTCCACAAGAATGTGCCGATGAGGCTGCCTCCATACTCAATACCAAACTACTTCATTATTTACATGACAATATGGACAAGGAATATATGTATGACTCTCCCCGAAAAGATGACAAAATGGTCAAACTGCAAAAATGGAATCGCAAAGATGATGAAACGTTTGGAACAATCTTCGCTAAAAAAGATGAATTTGGGCGTTACACCATCTTGTTTGTTGAGAACATTGATTCCACGTTCACCTTACCCAATGGCTACGAAACCATGTTGTCATACGATCATGGGAAGATAGTAAGGCTACCCGATTACGAACAACAGAAAAACAATCATCTGACAAAGAAGGAAAGTCCTTTCTTATCATGGTTCCAAAAAGCCACAAGCCAGTTGGGATTCAACTCCCTGCCTACTCCACAAAGGGTGGAATACATGGGGGGAGACTCACTCAGACAAACAATCACATGGCAATGGCAAATAGCCAAAGACTCAATCAATTGCATCAGGACCCAAATCGTAAACGGAACACTTAGTAATTTTCAACATATAGAATCACACGACGAACAGGGTGACACCATAGAACTGGCTGCTGCCAACCATGACAACAACCAAGAAAGGCTCATTTGCAAGATGTACGGCAACGGGGACACCTACAATGCTCACCTGCAATATCTTACTGACATCAAGACAGAGGGATTCACCATGCCATTCGACACCAGATGGATAGATGACTTTATTAAACAAATGAAAGACTCATGCTTCATCGAGCAACATCAAATCAGCTATGAATATGGTAAGAAGTCGAATCCTTCAAGTATGGGAAAGGTAGTTGGAAGACTCTATGTTGCTCAACCCCAAAACGTCATCAAAGTGGGCAACACCTTTGCAACAATGATGGGAAAACACATCCTCCAACATCCCAACCAAACATTCGACATAGTGATGCGCAATCATCAAACGCACATCACCGACCGCATCATCGCCATGGTGGATACCGATTCCCACCTCTTCAGACTGCTTTATATAGACAACGTAGAAGGTCAATACCTCATCCCCGAAGAATGGTATCATATCACGTCATACAAATACGGGAAAAAGAAATATTTGAAAAACATCACGAATCCGAATTGTCAATAAAAAGTGACAAAAAGGGCTCTCCAGATTGCGATATTTTTCATCAACTCCTACGTCGCTCAAAAAAATGGCAGTTTTTAAATGGTTTTATAACGGGTTGATTTTTAATCAGTTGTAAAAACGGCCGTATATTTATACAGTCCATCTAAGTATTTTTATGCAGAAAAACGTTGTTTTGGGGGCTTCATAACATATCTGATTAGCTCGCTAACTATATGCTTTACGCCCGTAACATATATAGTTACGGTCGTAAAGCATATAGTTACGAGGAGAAACAAGACAAATTGCACTCAAAAACACATTTTTTGGCTTCCCCCATTTCTGGTTTGAGATTTTTCACGAGAAAAATTTGTTGGAATAATTCAGAATTTTAGGGGTGAGGGGTGAGAAGTGAGAGAATACTCAAACAGAAGAGTCAGATCTACGATTCCCGATGAATAATTCCGACGATAATCAGCAGATAGCCACTCAAGCAAAGCATGGGAGCAACAACCACCCTGCGAGCCGAGAATATATCTGGACAAAACGATTGCCCACTGCTACCAGGACCAGACATGAGGATGTAGCCTGCAACAACCAAGATGCAGGCTACGATGAGAATACGACGGCGGGTAATATGGAAGAAATGAGAACGGTTATTCATTTGGATATTGTTTGATGTAGTGTTCATATTGTTGGTTGTATTGTTGGTAAATATCTTTTCGGTCATATTGGGCAGAAAGGGCAAGTGCCTGTTGCATGGTCTTTAGCCAAGTGTATTGGGTATATAAAGAACCTGAGCGGCGAGAGGGCTTAATGGTCTCAATCCATGAAAGCCATTCGGCTGAACGTCGCAGCAAACCATTGACAATTTCATCTGCCTGCTTCAAGTGATGGGTCAAGTAATAGCAACGAGCCATTGAGAGGGCAGCCTCTGTATGAGATACATTTGAAGCAGGCATTTCTTGTTGCCACTTCTTACATACTGACAATGCACGTTGAGCATCACCCTGCTGCAGCAATGAATCAATGAGAATGCCTAAGACCACCTGATGGGTGTTAGCCATGCGCCTAACGTCTTCATCTACATAGACACCCTCGTTTTTAAGTCCGCCAAAGCGGAAACGATGCATCACGTTGTCATAGAGTCGTTCCACGTCAATGTTTTGGGTAGAGGCTTTTGGAGAAATACGATAAGCAAGACCTTCGAGTATTAGATGGTCACGAAGAAACGGCAGATTATCTGCCCCCAAACTGATGGAAGTGTATATAGGTCGTTTCCAGTCGGCATGAGACAACATCTCCAACACCATGAGTTCGTTCTTATACAAGGCTTTTTTGCCTTTGAGGGAAATAGCCATTGTCCCTTCATTTGATGATATAAAGACACTGTCTGTTGGAATACACTGCATGTCTTCATTCTCACTAAGCACCCAACGGTTGATGATATTCCTCAACTCGAATGGCTTGTCACCGAAAAGCGTCTTGGCTTCTTGAGGGTACTGTTCCACATATTCATTCACCTCATTTTTCAGTTCAGGGCGAATAGGCATGTATTCCTTTCTGCCTTCCTGATAATCCTGGTGTCGCCAATGGATGGGCAAGGCAGGTGAGTTGTATGCAGGCCGTTTCATCTGGTCAATATACCAGTCGGTTTGCAAGTATTCCAAGTTGCAGCATCGGGTATCAGTACGCAAGCCCTCCACCTCATGATTATACCAAAGAGGAAAAGTATCGTTGTCGCCATTGGTCAAGATGATGGGATGCCCTTCACGTTGCATACTTTCTAAGTAGTTTGCACCAAAGTCGCGACACGTATATCGCCCAGAGCGATCATGGTCATCCCACGTCTGACTTGCCATCTGCAAAGGAACAAGGAGACAGAGAGCCCCCACCCCACACTCTCTCCAAAAGGAAAGGACAGAAACGCGCTTGCCAGAGGTATTGGCAGCGTATTTACTTCCCACTCCCTTTTGAGAAGATTGAGGGATAAGACTTGCCACACCTAATCCAATCCAAATGGCAAATGCGTAAAACGACCCAGCGTAAGCATAGTCGCGTTCACGAGGTTGAAGCGGTGTCTGGTTGAGATAAACCACGATGGCAAGACCAGTCATCACAAACAGTAACGAAACGACCAACAACTGCTGCTTGCCTCGGCTTCCTTTGCGCCATTGGAAGAAGATGCCCAGCAAACCGAGTAACAACGGCAAGCCATAGAATACGTTGCGCCCTTTGTTTTGTATTAGGTCGGAAGGTAATTTCGAGGTATCGCACCCTAACAGCAAATCGTCTATCCATCTGAAGCCAGTAATCCAATTGCCATGTTCCACCTCACCGTGACCTTGGATATTATTTTGCCTTCCCACAAAGTTCCACAAGAAATAACGCCAATACATGAAATTGACTTGGTAACTGAGGAAGAAACGCAGATTCTCAAAGGCAGTGGGCAGATTGCCATTCTTCTTGACTCCGCCCATCCAGTCTTCGTAGGCTTGAGCATGTCGTTGAGAGTGCATTCGCGGGAAGAGCATATTATCCTTGAATATGTACTTGATATCGTGTCGCACCACCTCATATTCCTGTTTTGCAGAGTCGGCAGATGGGCGATAGACAGCCCTTCCCTCCTGTTGTTTGAGCATCATGTAATTACCCTTGACCTCATAGTCAGGCTCACTGCTAAAGGCAGGACCATAGAATAGCGGTGTGTCGCCATACTGCTCACGATTGAGGTACGATCCAAGAGCGAAGATGTTGCCAGGAGCATTCTCACTCATGGGTGTATTGGCATTGGCTCGGATGAAAATCACTCCATAGCTGCTATACCCTGCCAATATCATCAACAGACAAGCCAACGAGAGCTTGACTATGCGACGCTTTGCCTTACTGTAATATAAGTAAATCAAAGAGCCTATCAGAAGGACGATGTAAATGATGAGACCCGTGTGATATGGGCAACCAAGGACATTGGTAAACAACAGTTCTGACCAACCACCTAACTTGACCACACCAGGGATGATGCCATAGAGAATGACTCCAACCAACAGACTGCCCACCACAAGCGTTTTCAGCATACCCAACGATGTGACCTTTTTCGCCTTTCGGAAATAGACCACAAACGACATGGCGGGAAGACACAACAGACAAAGCAAGTGTACACCAATAGACAATCCCGTGATATAGGCTATGAGGACAAGCCATCGGTCACCGCGCAGACTATCTGCCTCGCTCTCCCACTTCAGGATGAGCCAGAACATCAGAGCCGTCAGAAAACTTGAGAAAGCATAGACCTCTGCCTCTACTGCCGAAAACCAAAAGGTATCGCTGAAGGTGTAAGCCAACGCCCCCACCATTCCACAAGCCTCAACGATGATGACTTGATGGATAGACAAGGCTGTTTCTGTTAGACAAATCAAACGCTTGGCAAGATGTGTAATGGTGAGAAAAAGGAACAGAATACACCCCGCACTCAGCAACGCAGAGAGAAGATTGACCATCAAGGCTACTTGAGACGGACTACTTGCCAACTGTGAGAAAAGATTGGCAGCTAACATGAAGACTGGTGCACCAGGCGGATGACCTATCTCCAATTTATATCCGCAAGCGATAAATTCAGGACAGTCCCACAGGCTGGCAGTGGGTTCTACGGTCATTACATACACCCATGCGGCAATGGCAAACAAGAGCCATGCCATACAGGTATTGAGTCGTTGGAAAGTTGTTTGTTGCATCATGCTTTGCTCGTTTTTTCGGCAAAGATAGCAACAAAGGTGTCAATGGTGTAAAAAACAATCTGACATTTGTCTGACATTTACAGTCAGAATGATTGTCAGTTTTCTATCTCTTTGATTGTCAGTCTGTAAGCTTTACCACGGTCAGACTCAATCTTGAGGTTTGAATGTTGTTCCAAAACAGGTTTCAACCTACGAATCAATGTGTAAAGCGTTTCATTGGCATCGGGCTTCTTAGGCCAAAGCACCTCACAAATCTCTGTCTTTGCCAATGAATGAGTAGGCGATTGGAAGAACATCTGCATCAACTGGTGTTGCATGGGAGTCAGTTGTATAACTTCGCCATTGATAGCATAGAAACGGTCTTCAGCATCAGAATAGACAACACCGCCATAATGGGTTTCTGCTGTGGCAGATGGAAGCAGTTGGTCTCCGCCAATCATCTGCTGCCGCCGATACCATACGAACATCATCCACAAGAATGTCAATGTCCAAAGAATAGTGGCAGGTCGCTGGTCAGACAATCTGAAAATGGTTGCCTCAGAACAATGGGCATACGCCTTGAATTGACTTCCACGAGTATCTACCACCAACGTGGCTTTACCACGCAATGCAGCAATCTGAAGGTGACTATTGAATGTACGGATGGTGTCTTGGCTAATGACATCGCTCTGCTGCTCTTGCATGGTAAGCGACAAAGCCCTGCTCATGTCTTCGCTCACCCTCCTACTCGTAGAGCGATAACTGTCGAGACTGGTCAGGCTGGAAGCCAAGAGCAATAAAAAAAGCACGACGACTGCATACTGTTGTTTCATACTGTATGTGATTATTATACTATCAATGTTGCAAAGATAGCAAACATTTCCTAAATAACAAAAGGTTATTCGAGAGAAATTATGTAACTTTGGAGCCAAGAAAAGACATTATTTATAAAGATGGCAAAGAAAAAGAACGAAAATACAACCTCGATTGGTTTTGAAGAAGTGATATGGCGAGCAGCCGACAAACTGCGTGGCAACCTGAATGCCTCGGAGTATGAGGGCGTGGTGCTCGGACTGATTTTCCTGAAGTATATCAGCGATAAGTTTGAAGTGAAGTTCAAGGAACTGTCGGAAGACGAGTATGCAGACGTGGAGGATAAGGACGAATATGAAGCCGATGGTGTGTTCTTCGTACCGCAGGAAGCCCGATGGAATGTCATCAGCCTGGCTGCTCATACTCCGGAGGTGGGACGTGTCATCGACGATGCGCTGCAGGCCATCGAGCGCGAGAACCCGAAGTTGAAAGGTGTGCTGCCTGGCAACTATGCCCGTCCGGAGTTGGACAAACGCCGTTTGGGCGATGTGGTTGATCTCTTCTCCAACATCGAGATGTATGCCTCTGGCGACGAGAAAGACTTGTTGGGGCGCGTCTATGAATATTGCTTGCAGAAGTTCGCTTCGATGGAAGGTAAAAATGCTGGCGAATTCTATACGCCCAGCTGCATCGTACGCACCATCGTTGAGATCTTGCAGCCCTTCCAAGGCCGTGTCTATGACCCATGCTGTGGTTCGGGCGGTATGTTTGTTCAGAGTGCCAAGTTCATCAAGAACCACCAGAAGGAACTTTCGGGTATCAGCGTATATGGCCAGGAAGCCAACCCCAGCACATGGAAGATGGCGCACATGAACGTGGCCATCCGTGGACTGGAGGCTAACCTCGGACAATCGTATGCCGACACCTTCTTCAACGACCAGCACCCCACGCTGAAGGCCGACTTCATCATGGCTAACCCGCCGTTCAACCTCAGCGACTGGGGAGCCGACAAACTGGAGAAAGATCCGCGCTGGAAGTTCGGACTGCCGCCTGCCGGCAATGCCAACTTCGCTTGGATGCAGCACATGATTCACCACCTCTCCCCTACGGGTCGCATCGGTCTGGTACTGGCCAATGGTGCTTTGTCATCACAGACAGGTGGCGAGGGCGACATCCGTCAGCGTATCATCGAAGCCGACTTGGTGGAGGGTATCATAGCCCTGCCCTCGCAGTTGTTCTACTCCACGGGCATTCCCGTATCATTATGGTTCCTGACACGCAATAAGCAGCAGCCCGGCAAGACGCTCTTTATCGACGCCCGCCAGATGGGAACGATGGTGACCCGTGCCGTGCGTGAGTTGCAGCAGGAGGACATTGCTCGTATCGCAGACACCTTCAATCAGTTCCGTAATGGTACGCTCGAAGACGAGAAAGGCTTCTGTGCCGTGCGTACCATCGACGACATCCGTGCGCAGGACTTCATCCTCACGCCTGGTCGCTATGTAGGCATTGCCGAGCAGGAAGACGACGGAGAACCGTTTGAAGATAAGATGAAACGGCTGACCACGGAACTGAGCGGACTCTTTGAGCAGAGCCACAAGTTGGAGGAGGAAATTAGGAAGCAGTTAGGGAGTATTGGATTCAATGTCTGATAAGGTATGGAAGAGAATAAAATCATCATATATCAGACCGAGGACGGACAGACGCAGATAGATGTCCGCCTGGAGAATGACACCGTTTGGCTGACTCAGGCCCAGATGGTAGAGTTGTTTCAGACAACCAAACAAAACGTAAGTCTCCATGTAAGCAATGTATTTAAGGAAGGTGAACTGGATCAAGAGTCAACAGTCAAGGAATACTTGACAGTTCAACAAGAAGGCAAAAGGGCTGTTTCACGTCAAGTGAAATATTACAACCTTGACGTTATCATTTCTGTTGGTTATCGTGTGAAGAGTAAACGTGGTACAGCCTTCCGTATCTGGGCACGAAGGGTTTTGAAAGACTACTTGATTAAAGGCTATGCCGTCAACGAGCGCATACGCAAAGAGCAGATAGGCGAGTTGCGCCAACTCGTTGGTATTATTGGCCGTGCCATACAAAACAAGGAAATAGAACCCAATGAAGAAAATCAGGCTCTGTTCGATATTGTTGTTGATTACACCTACGCCCTTGATACTCTCGACAACTACGACTATGAGCGACTGTCTATCAGCAAGACTACGCAGGAAGATAAGTTCCATGCCACCTACGAGAATGCCATGCAGGCTATCAATGCTTTGCGAGAGAAATTCGGTGGAAGCACACTCTTTGGCAACGAGAAAGATGACTCGTTCAAAAGCAGCATCGGACAAATCTATCAGACCTTTGGCGGCGAAGAACTATATCCCAGCGTGGAGGAGAAAGCCGCCATGCTGCTCTATCTTGTTACGAAGAACCATTCCTTCAGCGACGGCAACAAACGCATTGCCGCCACCCTGTTCCTTTGGTTCCTCAACAACAATCGGATTCTCTATCGTGAAGATGGTTCAAAGCGTATTGCCGACAATACTCTTGTTGCCCTCACGCTGATGATTGCGGAAAGCCGAACGGAAGAGAAGGACGTCATGGTAAAAGTTGTGGTTAATCTCATTAATCAGCAGAATAATTAGGAGAATATCTTATGGAAGAGAACCAGATAGATAGATTAAACGAAGAAGCACGCTACATTCGTATTTCCATTCCTTATTATAAAGAGGATGGGCTTATTAATTTTGACGTTGGTTTAATGACAGAGTTGAAGTGCGACGACGACTTCACAATTTAGAGTGCAAAACATATTCTTCGCTATTATCGTATAACAACATAATATCGGAGAACAATGAAAGAGAAACTAATTTTAGAAATCAGCAATGCAATGACAGACATTCTGAGTGTTGAACAATTAGCGAAACTGAATGGTGTACTGTTGAAGTCAATCAGCAAGTACACCGTCAGCATGGGCGAGGAACAAGCTCCGTCGTTGGCTACCTCCAACGAGACGCTGCTGAAGGCTTTCCTCTCCGCCAAGCAGGTGGAGGGTTGCAGCCATCCCACCATTCGCTATTATGGCAACACTATCAAGCAGCTTGCTGATAACATGCCCAAGCGATTCACGGACTTCACCACTGAGGACATCCGTGCTTATCTGGCTGTGTTCCAGCAGAAGCACAATGCCACCAAGGTGACGGTCGATAACGTGCGCCGCATCTTCTCTTCGTTCTTCTCTTGGCTTGAAGAGGAGGACTATATTCTGAAGAATCCTGTGCGACGCATCCACAAGGTGAAGACAGGTACCCAAGTCCGTGAGGTGCTTTCCGACGAGTCGTTGGAGAGCATCCGTGACACCTGTACCCACTCCCGCGACCTTGCTATAATCGACCTTCTGGCTTCTACGGGGATGCGTGTGGGCGAACTGGTGAAGCTCAACCGTGAGGACATCAACTTCACCGAGCGTGAATGTGTGGTGTTTGGAAAGGGCAACAAGCAGCGCATTGTCTATTTCAATGCCCGCACCAAGATACATCTGCAGCAGTACCTGAATGAGCGCAACGACCAGAACGAAGCGCTTTTTGTGTCGCTCAACAATCCGCAGAAGCGGTTGCAGATTTCCGGTGTGGAGGTTAGGTTGCGGAAGATTGGTCGAGAAGCCAATGTGCCACGAGTGCATCCGCACAAGTTCCGTCGCACATTGGCAACAATGGCCATCGACAAGGGAATGCCCGTGGAGCAAGTACAAAAACTTTTAGGGCATGTAAAGATAGATACTACCATGCACTATGCTATGGTGAGTCAAAACAATGTAAAACTTTCTCATCGACGCTTCATCAGCTGAGTCTTCATAATAAGGCTATGCTGAAAGGGAGTTAAAAAGCAGAAATAAACATATAAATTCTCATTTATGGAAGAGTGGAAAGAATATAGATTGGGCGATTTTATGGAGTTTAACCCTAAAATCAGTCTCAAAAAAGAAACTGTAGCGAGGAAGATTACAATGGATCAGCTCGTGCCACATTTAAGAGACATATACTCTTGGACATATGAGCCATATTCCGGCGGTGCTAAATTCCAAAATGGAGATACTATAATGGCAAGGATTACTCCATGTCTTGAAAATGGGAAACACGCTTTCATTTCGTTGTTAGACGAAAACGAGATAGCTTATGGTTCAACAGAATATATTGTGATACGAGGAAGAAAAGGCATTAGTGACAATCTTTTCGTCTATTACCTAACACATTTCCCATCCTTCAAAGATGCTGCCATAAAGTCTATGGTTGGTACCTCTGGACGCCAAAGAGCACAAGTTGATGTTCTTGAAAACTTGACAATGAAGCTCCCCTCAATAGCAGAACAGAAAAGTATAGCAGACATCCTTACAAAACTGGATGATAAAATCGCTGTCAACAAACAGATAAACGATAATTTAGAGCAGCAAGCGCAAGCTCTATTCAAATCGTGGTTTGTGGACTTTGAACCGTTCAAAGATGGGGAATTTGTGGAGTCGGAACTGGGGATGATTCCTAAAGGATGGAGAGTGGGAATATTGAATGAATTAGGAGATATTGTCGGAGGTAGTACTCCATCAAAAGCAAAGGCAGAGTATTATACGAATGACGGCATTGCATGGCTAACTCCAAAGGATTTGTCCATTTCTCAGCGGAAATTCACATCGAAAGGTGAAATAGACATTACACAGGAAGGATATGAGAGCTGTAGCACTAAACTGATGCCAAGAGGATCGGTCCTTTTCAGTTCTCGTGCCCCAATTGGCTATATTACAATTGCCAAGAATGACATCTGTACTAATCAAGGATTCAAATCCGTTATTCCTAAGCTTGCCGGTACTGCCTTCCTCTATTGCTTTCTGAAAGAGTCTACGCAAGAGATAGAAAACAAAGCAACGGGTTCTACTTTCAAAGAAGCATCTGGGACATTGATGAAATCTCTTCCCACAATTATACCAGAGAAAGCGGTTCTTGACGATTTTGAGGATTTGCTGAGCCCCCTATTCTACCAACAGGAAGTTGTTGAAGAAGAAAATTCTCTTCTTTCATCCCTCCGCGACTCAATTCTTCCTCGATTGATGTCTGGCGAATTAAACGTAAGTGAAATAAACATATAAATTCTCATTTATGGAAGAGTGGAAAGAATATAAGTTAGAGGAAATAGGCACGATTGTTGGTGGTGCAACCCCATCCACAAAAGAACCACATAATTATGATGGCAATATATCTTGGATAACTCCTAAAGACTTGTCAAACAATAGTGGCCGCTATATTTCACGTGGAGAAAGAATGATAACATCTGAAGGATATAACAGTTGCTCTTGTAAGATGCTGCCGAAAGGAAGCGTCCTTTTCTCTTCACGTGCACCTATCGGATATGTAGCCATCGCCTATAATGAATTATGCACTAACCAAGGATTTAAAAGTATTATTCCAGATGAGCAATTTGTTAATAGCACATTTCTATACTACCTTCTTGTATATAATAAAGCATTCATTGAAGGATTAGGAAGTGGTACGACATTCAAGGAAGTCTCAGGAAATGTCATGAAGAATGTTGTTGTTAAAATTCCTTGCCTTGAAATTCAGAGACAAATAGCAAATGTTCTATCCTCCCTTGATGACAAAATCGAGGTGAACAGGCGGATAAACGATAATTTCCACAAAGCTTTCTTTGAAGTCGTTCTTATATGGCTTCTGACCTCACTTGTAAACGATAATTTAGAGCAGCAGGCACAGGCTCTGTTTAAGTCGTGGTTCGTTGACTTTGAGCCTTTCCGTGACCAGCCTTTTGTGGAGTCGGAATTGGGGATGATTCCTGAAGGATGGAGAGTGATGCTATTTAAAGATGTATGCGATACTATTACTGATGGAGTACATAATACGGTAAAAGATGATATAAATGGTAAATATTACTTACTTAGTTGCAAAAACATCAAAGGTGGGCAGATTTCCATCGGAAATAGTGAGAGAAAAATAAATAGAGAAGTTTTTGAGAAGTTACGTAAAAGGACAAATTTACAGAAAGGTGATATATTGTTATCCTCGGTAGGGACAATAGGAGAAATCGTTTTACTAAATGAGTCACCCTATAACTATGAGTTTCAAAGAAGTGTAGCTATGATCAAGCCGAATACAAATCTAATTTCTCCTCATTTTCTCTATTATACTATGAAAGTTCAGAAGGACAATATAATACATTCCGCTCATGGAGCTGTACAACAATGTTTATTCATCTCTGATATAGCAAATTTCAAAACGATTTGTCCACCATATAATATAATACAACATTTTACGAATATTGTCTTTGATTTACATGATATGATATCTAATAATCGTGAAGAATCCCGCCGCCTCGCCCAACTCCGCGACACCCTTCTTCCTCGCTTGATGTCTGGTGAAATAAAAGTAAATGAAATAAAAGAAATAGACTATGGATATTGAAAAAGGTAGTATTTATAATCTTCTGAATGGTCAGTGCCAGTATATCATCCCTGTTTATCAGAGAAAGTATAGCTGGCAGGCAAATGTTCAGTGTGCCCGTTTGTGGAAGGACATCGTAGAAATGGAGAAGAAGAAAAAGAAACACCATTTCGTGGGTTCTATTGTCAGCATAGCAGAAAAGAAATCGGTGATGGGTGTGCAAAAGCAACTCATCATAGACGGGCAACAACGTATGACCACCCTTTCTATATTGATGATAGCCCTGCGTGACTATCTGAAAGAACAAGGAGCGGGTGATGAGGTTGACGAGAACATCACTAACATGGTGCTGAAGAACCCGTCACGTAAAGGTGATGACGCCTATAAGATGATGCTGACAGACACTGACCGCGACATCATGATTAAGCTGGTTGACGGAATCAAGATAAAGGAGGATGAAGATTCTCTTATTTATGCCAACTATCTTTATTTCAAGCAGAGAGTAGCAGAGAGTACACTTACCCCAGATGAAGTGTATGAGTCTATCTCAAAACTTGATATCGTTGGTATTATTTTGGATAAAGACCAAGGAGACGAGCCGCAATTGATCTTTGAAAGTCTAAACTCTACAGGTATGGCTTTGTCAAAATCAGACCTCATTCGCAACTTCATTTTGATGGGGTTGGACAATGAAGCACAGAAAAGTCTCTATAACAACTACTGGAAGCCACTTGAAGATTTCTTCCCCCAACAGATGCAGGGCGATGATGACAGAATGGATAAATTTTTCAGAGATTACTTGACTGTTAAGCTTGGGAGGACTGTTAAATTCGATAGCATCTACGATGAATTCAAGGATTATGCCGGAAACTCAGAATTATCTACCCCGCAGGAGTTAGCTGAAGATGTAATGATATATGGTGACCTCTATACAAATATCACATCCGAAAAGAAAGAACTACCAGCTTCGCATCAAGCTCTATTGCCCATTTTTGAGGAAATTAGGAGCTTAAGGATGGAAGTTGCTTACCCATTCTTAATCAAGATATACAGAGATTATGTGAATGACATCATCAACATAGAAGAACTTGTTGAGATGATGAGATTGACAGTCGCTTATGTGGTAAGGCGAGCTGTATGTGAGATTCCGACAAACTCCATGAATAAGACGTTTGCTACAATGAAAAACAGCATTGTAACATCCGACTATTTAAACTCCATAAAAGCTGCATTTTATTTTGCTGATTCATACAAAAGATTCCCAGATGATGACGAATTTAAGGAAGCTTTGTGCAAGAGGAATATGTATAAGATACGTATCAGCAAATATATTTATGTTAAGCTTGAAAACGAAGGGAACAAAGAGCCGATACCATACGTTGGTTATACAACAGAGCACATTATGCCGCAAAACAAGAATATGCGTGATGAATGGAAAAAGGCTTTAGGCGAAAACTATGCTTACATTCAAGCCCAATATATAGACAGTCTAGGAAATTTGACTCTTACCCGATACAATTCAGAAATGGGCGATAAGCCATTTGCGGAAAAGTTGGAGGTGTATAAAGAGAGTGCAATGCATAATCTGAACAAATATGTTGTTCAACAGACGACTTGGAATGAACAAACAATTGTTGAGAGAGCATCTCAGTTATCAGAATGTGCATGTAAAGCATGGGCAATGCCTGTATTAGACGATGAAACACGAGACAAGTATCAACCTAAGGAAGAGGTTGTCAAGCAGGGCTATGATATTACGCATTATGAATTTGATAATTTATTTGTTCGTATTCTCTATGACAAGTTGCACGAGGCTATCATGAAGATAGCGCCCGATGCAAAAGTCGAATATAAAAAACTGTATATTGCTTATAAACTGAAGACGAACTTCGTTGACATTGTCGTTCAAAAATCGAGACTTCGGTTGGCTGTCAATTTAGACTTTGAGGAAGTTTTTGACCCATCTGGAATTTGCCGTGATGTAACTGATTTGGGGCGTTGGGGTAATGGGGATGTTGAAATAGGCTTTGACTCTTTAAGCATGTTGGATGCAACAATAGAAATTATCAAGCAGTCAATAAATAAACAAAAGTAACAGAATATGTACGTACCACCATTTAATATTACGGAAAAAATACTGCACCTGATTTCGGAGATTGCGGAACAGGTGGGAATGCTCAACGCTCGGATAGGCGGCGACACGCCTTCGCCTATGTTGCGCAAGAAGAATCAGATTAAGACCATCCATTCATCGCTGGCTATTGAGAACAACACGTTGTCGTTGAATCAGGTGACGGACATCATTGACGGCAAACACGTATTGGGCGCTCCCGATGAAATACAAGAAGTGAAGAATGCCATT
>Ga0247610_10000917_pt1 | contig 38556 bp, 43 predicted proteins | sample 174DNAGHGhighgp2_FD_193483 | JGI IMG/M metagenome (GOLD analysis project Ga0247610, IMG submission 193483) | Sheep rumen microbial communities from Palmerston North, Manawatu-Wanganui, New Zealand - 1742 DNA GHGhigh gp2 | ecosystem: Host-associated > Mammals > Digestive system > Stomach > Rumen...
TAGCATTAGAAACAACAGATTTATTTGGAAAATATCTTGTATTTGGTTTATCCTTTATGATGATATTTCAAACATGTTTAAATCTTATGGTAGTAACTGGAATAATACCAGTAACTGGAGTAACACTACCATTTTTATCTTATGGAGGCTCATCTCTCTTAGTTAGTATGATGTCTATAGGAATAATACTAAATGTTAATAGAAATATAAATTGACAACTGTAATTAGTGCTTTTATAATAACTATTTGATAGGAGTATTTTATGAAAATAGAAAAGATAGCAAACTGGAGTGGTAGAGGATATGATTTTAAACTTATAAAAGATAAAAAAGTTTTAACAATTTTGTATGCTAGAGTATTGGATTTATATTTTATGTTAGAAGATGGTGAAAGAATTAAATTTGGAGAATCTAAAAAAATAGATTTTGACATAGGTATCGAAGACGGGAAAATATATAATCTATTTGATAATTTATATAATGATGTAATAGCAGGAAATATTTTTGACGAAAAAGACTCAATTGATAACTATTTGCTTTTTAATTATAATAGATTAGTAGATACAAATAAAAATATTAATTGGGTATCTGATGATGGACTACTTGATGAAGAAGATATGATGAGTATATCAAAGAATGATAATTCATATAAACTAACATTTATAAGAAATAATAAAAGAAGAAGTTATGGTTTTAAAGATCCTTGTAGTATAATTATTAGACTATCTAATTCGGGTTCTAGGTACGATCCATTTAATATCATATTTATGAGAATGTATCAGTCCCTTCAAAATATAGATGAAAAAGATATTGAAAAAAATAATCCTAAAGTAAAAAGAAGAATTAAAGAGTAGTTTTTAAATAGCTAGTAGTGAGGTTAAAAATGGCATAAAAACAAAATAATATTGTTTTTTTTGTGCCTTTTTTGTTATAATATATGTCAATTTGAAAGGGAAATATTAGTATGGATAAGAAAAATTTATTGAAATTAAAAAGATTGGGTATCACTACAGCTGCAGCTTTATTATTAGCTTCATTAGGTGGCTGTGCAAAAGAACAGGCTGTTGATATGGGCAGTATTGATTTATTAGAGACCAATGGGTCAGAAGATGGTAAATCATTAAATAAAGGGATTACTCAAAGAAAAGAAGTAAATGGAGAAAGTTTTAATTTGTTAATTAATTATACAACTGAGGAAAGAGCGTGGACAATAACTGATAGAAAAGAATTATATATTGAAATTAAAACAGAAAATTTACCTGATAATTTATCAGTTTATATTGATAATATTCATTGTGATACATCAATTGTATGCTCAAATGCAATTTTTAAAGGTATTAAGCAAGATACAATGGATGATCATGTTCACAGTTCATTATTATATGGCTTTCCAATAGATAATGAGCATTCATATTTTGGTGTAAATGTAATAGAAGGTCAAAACTCTGAATTTATACAAGGATTTATGTACGGAAATAATTATTATACATCTGGAAGTGTTACTCAAAAAAGACGATTAGAATCTGATTATTTAAAAGCTGGAGTTTGGGCAAATGAAATAGATTCTATTATTGATTTATTAATAGTTGATAAAACTACAAATAAAGTTTTAAGACAAGTAAGTGTTGCTTCAAATTTATTAGTTGAGGTTAATGATAAAATAACATTCTTAGAAAAAGGTTATGAAGTAACTTATGATTATGATAGAGATGGAAGCCGTACTGAAATTAAAAGAGTAAAGAAAATTGATTAAATAAAGTATTCTATAATACTTTATTTTTTTTTTAAAACCATATATAATTAAACTTAGTGAGAGGTTAATATGTTTAGTAAATTTATACCTGATATTTATAGTAAAAGTGTTTTTAAAATAAATTATGAGAAGTTAAGAAACTCTGGGATAAAGTGTATTATTTTCGATTTAGATAATACAATAACACCAGTTACTTTGGACAAACCAACTAAAAGACTAAAAGATTTATTTACTAAATTAAAAACTATGGGTTTTAAATGTGTTATACTATCTAACAGTAAGAAAAAAAGAGTAGAAAAATTTAAAAATGATTTAGCGGTAGATAGTGGATATTCTGCTAGAAAGCCAAGTAATAAAAAGTATATTAAAATTATGAATAATTATAATTATGCTCCAGATGAAATTGCTGCAGTAGGTGACCAACTTCTTACTGATGTTTATGGGGCTAATAAGATGGGATTTACAAGCGTTTTAGTTAATCCTATGGGTAAAAGAGATTTAGTAGTTTCATTATTTAATAGATTTATAGAAAAAATTATATTTAGATCTTTTAGAAAAAGAGATTTATTTATAAGAGGAAAGTACTATGACTAAAAAATGTATTGGTTGTGGTATAGTTTTACAATCTAATGATAAGTCTAAAGAAGGATATGTAAGAGAAGATAAAATAAATGATTCAGTTTATTGCGAGAATTGTTTTAAATTAATTCATTATGGTAAAGTTAATTCGTCAAATAAAGATATTGATTTTAAAAAGATAATAAATGATATTAATAAGACAAAATATCCAGTCTTATTTGTTATTGATATATTAAATTTAAATGAAGAAAATTTAGAATTCTTTAATATGATTAAAAATAAAAAATATATTATTCTTACTAAGTTTGATATATTACCTAAAGGTATTAAAGAAGGTAAAATAGTTAAATATTTTAAAGATAATTTTTTAAATGTTGAGGACATTTATTGTGCAAGTGGTATAAATAATTATAATATTGAAAAAATATTTAAAATATTAAAAGATAATAATTATAAAAATGTATATTTAACTGGATTTACTAATGCAGGTAAATCCACACTTCTAAATTCATTTCTTAAATTAAATGGAATGAAAGAAGTGCTAACAACATCATCTAGTGTTAATACAACAAAAGAGAATATTAATATAAATATTGATGGTATTAATTTTATTGATACCCCAGGTTTTAAATATAATAATTCTTTATATAATGAACTTAATGAAAAAGAAATAATAAGAATTATTCCTAAAAAAGAATTAAAAGTTAAAACATTTCAAGTATATAATGGAGATTCTATTGTTATAGATAATATTTTAAGGATAGATTATAAAGGAAGTCTTAATAGTTTGAACTTTTATATGAATAATAACTTAATGTATAAAAGATTTAAAACTAAAAATAAAGATTATTTAAATAAATATAATTTTAAAGAATATGAAATAAATGGTAAAAAAGATATAGTAATAAGTGGTTTAGGATTTATTAAATTAAATAAAAGTGGGAATATTAAAATATACATTAAAAATACTAATTTAATTAGTATAAGAAATAAAATGGTGTAGGTGAAATTATGGGTATTATTAAAGTAATGGATGAAGTTCTTGCAAATAAGATTGCAGCAGGTGAAGTAGTTGAAAGAATATGTAATGCAGTAAAAGAACTTGTTGAAAATAGTATAGATGCAGGTAGTAAAAATATAAAAGTAGAACTTACTAATGCTGGAATTAAAAAGATAAGAGTTATTGATGATGGATGTGGTATGTCAAAGGATGATGCTATTCTTTGTTTTGATAGACATGCTACTAGTAAGATTAAAAGTGAAACTGATTTATATTTTATAAATACATTAGGTTTTAGAGGAGAAGCTTTAGCCTCTATCGCAGCAGTATCTAAAGTAACACTTGAAACAAGTAAAAAAGATAATGGAACTAAAGTTGTTATAGAAGGTGGAAAAATAATATCTAAAGAAAGTGGAGTTTCTCATAAAGGTACAATTATTGAAGTAAAAGATATTTTCTATAATACTCCAGTAAGATTAAAATTTTTAAGAAGTGAAAATGCAGAACTAGCTTCAACAACTGCTGTACTAGAAAGAATTGCTTTATCACATCCAGAAATATCTATATCTTTATATAATAATGAAACAGAAGTTTTAAAAACTACCGGAAGTAATGATATGTTAAAAACTATATATGAAATATATGGATATAATGTAAGTAAAAATATGGTCCATATAAAGGGCTCTAATTACGATTATGAAATAGATGGATATATAACAAATATTAATATACAAAAAAGTACAAGAAGTGGAATGATAACTCTTGTTAATAATAGAGTAGTCCAAAATTCAACACTTAATAGAATTATAAAAGATGCATATCATACTTTTTTAGCGGAAACTAAATATCCAATTGTGGTTATTAACATTGAAACAGATCCAACACTTATTGATGTTAATATTCACCCAACTAAACAAGATATTAAGTTTAGTAAAATGGATACCTTAGAAGAATTATTATTTTCATTAATAAGAGATAAATTAAATGAAACTGACAATGTATTAAAAGGATATGTTGATGCTCCTAAAATACCTGTTCCTTCATATGATGAATATGAAGCTAATCCAATATTTGAAAATAAAAAAGATGATATAACGGTAGAAGAAAAGAAAAAAATCTATGAGGAAGTTGCACTTGATTTAACAGTAGAAGAACCTAAGGCAGAATATTATGCTAAGAAAGCAGAAGAAAATCTTATTAAACCAGTAGGTTTAGCATTAGGGACTTATCTTTTTGCTCAATCTGAAGATATGGTATATATGATGGATATCCATGCTGCTAATGAAAGAATCAATTATGAATATATGCTAAACAAATTAAAAACTATGGATAATAATAAAATAAGTTTATTATTTCCAATAAATATTGAACTTACTAAAGATGAATATTTAACATTAAAAGAATACGATAATGTAATTAAAGAAATAGGTATTATATATGAAGACTTTGGAGTTAATACAATTAGAGTACTTTCTCACCCTACATGGCTAAGAGAAGGTTTAGAAGAAGAAAGCATTAGAAAAATATTTGATCTTATTTATGAAATGAAAGATAAATTTGATAGGATTAAATTTAATGATAGAGTTGCAATGACACTTGCTTGTAAGATGAGTGTAAAAGCAAATACAAGTATTTCATATGAAGAACAAGAAATGTTAATCAAAAGACTATTTGAATGCGAAAGCCCATTTACTTGTCCTCATGGAAGACCAACTATTATTAAATATCCCAAACATGAACTTGAAAAAATGTTTAAGAGAGTTAATTAAGGAGGTTATTATGGAAGAGGGTTATCAAGAAGCTTTAGATAAAATAACTAACATGGTTAGAGATTATATTGAGTTTATACATTCAATGGGTTATGAATTAGATGATAATGGTGAGATAGTAGATTCTCAAGGTAAAAAATTAATATTAGGTAATGATGATGAGTAAAATAGTAGTAATAATTGGACCAACTGCATGTGGTAAAACTAAAACAAGTATAGAACTTGCTAAAAAACTAAATGCAGAAATAATAAATGCAGATGCAGTACAAGTATATAAAGATGTTAATATTGGAACTGCTAAAATAACTAAAGAAGAAATGGAGGGTATTTCTCATCATTTAATTGATTTTGTAAGTTTAGATAAAAAATACACTATTTATGATTATCAAAAAGATGGAAGAAGAATATTAAATAAACTTATTAAAGAAAATAGAAATATTATTATAGTAGGTGGATCTGGCTTATATATTAAATCTCTTCTTTATGATTATAATTTAGAGGAAGAAATAAAAAAAGAAAATATATATCAAGATTTATCAAATGAAGAATTAAAATCTTTGGTAGATAAAATTGATTCTAATAATGATATACATATAAACAATAGAAAAAGATTATTAAGATATTTAGAACATTATAATAATACTGGTAAAACAACTATTAATAATGAATCTAAAAATAAACCTTTATATGATTTCAAAGTAATTTACTTAAAACCTGATAGAGAAGAATTGTATAATTATATAAATAATAGAGTAGAGAAAATGATTAGTAGTGGTTTACTACAAGAAGCAAGATATTTATACGATAATAATGTAAATACAAACTCAATAATAGGTTATAAAGAACTAAATGAATATTTTAATAATAAAATATCATTAGAAGAAGCAATTGATAATATAAAGAAAAATACAAGACATTATGCTAAAAGGCAATTAACTTGGTTTAATAATCAATGTAAAGATAAAATAAAAATAAAAGTAGATTATAATAATTTTAATAAAACAATAAAAGAAGCATTAAAAGTAATATAATGCTTCTTTTTAACATATAATATGTTATGAAAATATTTATAATAGAATTTTTCTTTGTATCTTTAGTAGGAACATTTTTACATTTTTTGTATGATTTAACTAATCATAACAAGTTAGTAGGGGTATTCTCAGCAGTTAATGAAAGTGTGTGGGAGCATATAAAACTTGCTCTAACTCCGACATTCTTATTTTCACTTATTGATGGATACTTTTATGGATATTATAACAATTACTTCTTTGCAAAGCTAATTAGTATTTTATCAATTATTATAGTAATGCCACTTTTGTTTTATGGATCTAAATTATTTTTGAAAAAGCATATTACTATAGTAAATATTTTAATATTTTTTATAACTGTATTTGTAAGTGAATATTTAATGTATAAACTGTTATTTATGTGCCCAGTATCATATTTTACAAAATATATTTCATTAGTTTTATTATTTATAACATTTGCATTTTATCTATTGCTAACAATATTTCCACTTGAGAATATTATATTTAAAGATCCATTAACTAAAAAATATGGATTTGATGGTCATAAATTTATAAGAAAGTTTTTTGGATTAAAAAAGATTTAGAATAAAAAAGTGTTTTCAAAATTTTTTGCGTATAATTATAATAGAGGATATAAAAATATATCTTCTTTTTAATTATTCAAAAAATATTAGAATGGAGGTAAAAGATGAATAATAGTATTTTTGAAAGTATTAAACATATTGATAGTGAAGGAAAAGAATATTGGGAAGCCAGAGAACTAATGCCAAATCTCGGGTATACCAAATGGCAAAAATTCAAAGAAGTTATTAATAAAGCAACGCTTGCTTGTGAATCTAGTAATCATTCAATTTTTGACCATTTTACCGGCTCAGGTAAAATGGTCAAAATAGGCTCTAAAACTAAGAGAAAAATAGAGGACTACAAATTATCTAGATATGCATGTTATCTAATCGCTCAAAATGGCGATTCTAGAAAAACTGAAATAGCTTTAGCTCAAACATATTTTGCAGTTCAGACTAGAAAACAGGAATTATTAGAAAAAGAATATAGTTTAATGAGTGAAGATGAGAAAAGACTTTATCAAAGGAATTTAACAAGAAAAGGAAATTATTCTTTAAATCAAACTGTTAAAAAATGTGGAGTTAAAAACTTTGATAAATTTCATAATGCAGGATATAAAGGATTATATAATGGAGAAACAGCAAATGATATTGCTAAAAGAAAAGGGCTAAGATATCGAGAGGATATATTAGATAATATGGGAAGTAGTGAATTAATTATTAACTTATTTAGAATAGATCAAACAGATGAAAAATTAAAAAAAGATAATATCAAAGGCCAAACTAATGCTAATAAAGTACATTATAATATGGGCAAAGATATAAGAAAATTTATTAAAAAGCAAGGTGGAACGATGCCAGAAGATTTTAAGAAGCCTAATAAAAGTTTAAAGGAAATAGAAAAAGAAAACAAATTTTTAAAGAATAAATAGTAAAAAAATATAAGGAGGTAAAAGATGAATAATAGTATTTTTGAAAGTATTAAACATATTGATAGTGAAGGAAAAGAATATTGGGAAGCCAGAGAACTAATGCCAAATCTCGGGTATACCAAATGGCAAAAATTCAAAGAAGTTATTAATAAAGCAACGCTTGCTTGTGAATCTAGTAATCATTCAATTTTTGATCATTTTACCGGCTCCGGTAAAATGATAACAATAGCTAAAGGAGCCAAAAGGAAAATAGAAGATTATAAATTATCAAGGTATGCATGTTATCTAATCGCTCAAAATGGAGATTCTAGAAAAACTGAAATAGCTTTAGCTCAAACATATTTTGCAGTACAGACTAGAAAACAGGAACTATTAGAAAAAGAATATAGTTTAATGAGTGAAGATGAGAAAAGACTTTATCAAAGGAATTTAACAAGAAAAGGAAATTATTCTTTAAATCAAATTGCTAAAAAATGTGGAGTTAAAAATTTTGACAAATTTCATAATGCGGGATATAAAGGACTATACAATGGAGAAACAGCAAATGATATCGCTAAAAGAAAAGGACTTAGATATAGAGAAGATATATTAGACAATATGTGTAGTGAAGAATTAGTTGATAATTTATTTCATATAATTCAAACTGAGTCAAAACCAAATAGAGATAAAGTTAGCAGTGAAACTAATGCTAATAAAATACATTACAATATGGGAAAAGATATTAGAAAGTTTATTAAAAAGCAAGGTGGAACGATGCCGGAGGATTTTGAAACACCAAATAAAAGTTTGAAAGAAATAGAAAAAAATAAATATTTAAGTAGTAAGTAATTTCATCTTTTAATTTAATTATAAATTTAGTATAATTAAATTAGAATAAGAAGGTGAATTTATGAATAGTGTATCAAAATCAGAAATAGAGTTATTAGATAAATACTTTAGAGCAGCTAATTATATTTCAGCATGTCAATTATATTTATTAGATAATCCTTTATTAAAAAGAAAATTAGAAAGAACAGATATAAAGAATAAAATAGTTGGTCATTGGGGAACAGTACCGGGTCAAAATTTTGTTTATACTCATTTAAATAGAGTTGTAAAAAAATATAATTTAAATGTATTATATATTTCTGGGCCGGGGCATGGTGGAAATGCAACTATTTCAAATGACTATCTAGATGGAAGCTATTCAAAAATTTATCCTAATATAACTGAAGATGAAGAAGGATTAAAAAAGTTGTTTAAACAATTTAGTTTTCCAAAAGGTGTGTCTTCACATGCTGCACCTGAAACTCCTGGAAGTATTAATGAAGGTGGGGAACTTGGCTATTCACTTTCACATGCATATGGAGCAGTACTTGATAATCCTAATTTAATTGTTGCTTGTGTTATAGGTGATGGTGAAGCAGAAACAGGCCCACTTGCAACTTCATGGCATGGTAATAAATTTATAAATCCTTCTACTGATGGAGTAGTAATTCCTATACTTCATTTAAATGGCTATAAAATTGCTAATCCAACAATTTTGGGCAGAATGACAGATGATGAATTAAAAGATTACTTTTGTTCTCTTGGATATAAGCCATATTTTGTTGAAGGGAGGGAACCTTTTGTAATGCATCAAAGAATGGCCAAAACAATGGATCAAATAATAAATGACATTGCTAAAATAAAAAGAGATAATGTTGTAGATAAGTGGCCAATGATAGTTCTTAGAACTCCTAAAGGTTGGACATGCCCTAAAGTTGTAGATGGTGAAAGAGTAGAAAATAGTTTTAGAGCTCATCAAGTCCCAGTGAATAAAGAAAATATTAGAGTTTTAGAAAACTGGTTAAGAAGTTATAAACCAGAAGAATTATTTGATGAAAAAGGTTCATTAAATAAGGAGATTAAAAATATACTACCAACTGGTAACAAAAGAATAGGGTTAAATTCAAGTTCAAATGGAGGACTTTTATTAAAAGAATTAAAAGTTCCAAATTTAATTGATTACGAATATAAATTTACAAGACGAGGTACTAGTGAAGCTAGTGATATGTATAACTTAGGTAAATATATTCAAGACTTAATGAGATTAAATAAAAAGAATTATAGAATATTTAGTCCAGATGAAACACTTTCAAATAGACTTAATCAAGTATTAATGAAAGAGGAAAGAACATGGAATTTTAGAACATTTTCAAATGATGAATTAATGAGTCCAACTGGTAGAGTATTTGATTCAATGTTATCAGAACATATGTGTGAGGGTTTATTAGAAGGATATATTTTAACTGGTAGACACGGAATGTTTAATAGTTATGAAGCATTCATAAGAATAATTGATTCAATGGCTTCACAACATGCTAAATGGTTAAAAGTTTGTTCTGAGCTTCCTTGGAGAAAAGATATTTCATCATTAAATTATATTCTTACTTCTCATTGTTGGCAGCAAGATCATAATGGTTATACTCATCAAGATCCTGGATTCTTAAATCATTTAGTTACTAAAAAATCAGATATAGTAAGATTCTATCTTCCTTTTGATACTAATACATTATTATCTTGTTATGATCATGTAGTCCAAACTAAAAATTATATAAATGTTATAATTGCTTCAAAACATTTTAGACCTCAATGGATGAGAATGAATGAAGCAGTTAGACATTGTACTAAGGGAATTGATATATTAAAATGGGCAAGTGATGAAGGAAGACCAAATATAATACTTGCTTGTGCGGGCGACACTCCAACTTTAGAAGTACTTGCTGCTAAATCAATATTAAAAGAAAAACTACCTAAATTAAAAGTAAGAGTAGTTAACTGTGTTGATTTGTTTAAACTAGAAATTCCGAAGAACCATCCACATGGTTTAGACAATAAAGAATATAATAAATTATTTCCTAAAAATACTCCAGTTATATTTAACTTTCATGGATATCCAAGTTTAATTCATGAATTAACTTATAATAGAGATAATCATGATAAAATGCATGTAAGAGGATATATAGAAGAAGGTACAATAACAACACCATTTGATATGAGAGTGCAAAATAAAATAGATAGATACCATTTAGTGATAGACGCTATTAAATATTCTAAAATAAAAGGTGCTTCAGAGGTTGTTAAATATTGTGAAGATATGTTAAAGAAGCATGATAAGTATATAGCAGAATATGGGAAAGATATAGAAGAAGTAGAAAACTGGAAATGGAAAAATTGAACTAATTAAATATTTTGATATAATGTATTTATTGAAGAATACTTCATATAATAAAACAATGGCACATCCTAGCATTATGGTGTTTCATTGTTGGGTCACCCTAATACCTAAGTGTTAGGGTTTTTGTTTAAGATAATATTTTCCATATTATGATAAGAAAGATGATAATAATTTGGAACACCATCTAACACTTTGAATATGTCTTTGATATATTATCATATTAAAAACAGGTATCCGAATGAATAAAAAATATAACTTTATAAATACAAAAATACTATTTATATATAGTGTATTTTTAATAATTAAATATTTAACTATTCTATAAAATTAAAATATATGTTTGAAATCATAAATTTTTAAGTAGATATTAGGAGTATCTTTGACTTTTATGATACTTTATAGTATAATATGCATCATATTTTAAAGAAGGGGGCTTAAAGGATTTTGAAAGAATTATATAATAAAAACATAAATTATGTTATTGCTCGTGCAACATTGGATAGAGAAGGTGCAATAAAACTTGCAGAAAGCTTATTTTTTGAATTAAGAGGCCAAATGGATTTATACGAGGTATTTCTTAGTAATTTTGGCTTTAATGATAAAATGAGTGTAGATCTATATTTTCAAATCATGCGTACTCGTTATGAATATATCCAAACTATAAATGAAATTGACAGATTATCTAAAATTATTGATGGTGATAATAAACTCTTGAGTAAGAAAGTAGAAAATGTGGGAGATTTAAAATAAAGTGTGAAAATATTAATTCATACTTTTTTTAAATATTAATAATTGACAAATAAGTAATTAAAAAGTATAATTTATATCGTAATTTACTTACTCTTAGTGACAGAGAGGTAGTGCAAAGTAAATAGCAGTTCTGCTATAAAGACATATTAAAGAGCATAGAAATCTATGAAATTAGGTGGCACCGCGGGGTATCTCGTCCTAATATCTTAGATTTTTTTTGTTTTATTAAGGAGGAATTTATGAAAACAATAATGAATAATACTTTAAGTATTAAAAATGTAGGAGAGGAGCTTACAGTATATGGATGGGTTTCTAAGAAAAGAAACCTAGGCAATTTAATATTTGTTGATTTAAGAGATAGAAGTGGAATAGTTCAACTTTCTTTTAAAAGTGGAAGCAAGTCTTATGATGTAGCGAACTCTCTTAGAAATGAATATGTAATAAAAGCTAAAGGAAAAGTAGTTGAAAGAGAAAGCAAAAATCCTAATCTAGAAACTGGTGATATTGAAATTAATGTTGAAGAGTTAGAAATACTAAATACTTCTTCAGAATTGCCATTTGAAATAAGTGATAATACAACTGCTTTAGAAGATACTAGACTTAAATATAGATATTTAGATATAAGAAGAAATAATATTAAGAATAATTTAATATTAAAGCATAAAGTAATGCTTGCAGTTAGAAATTATTTTGATAGAAATGGATTTATTGAAGTTGAAACTCCAATACTAGGTAAATCTACTCCAGAAGGAGCTAGAGACTATCTTGTACCTAGTAGAGTAAGTAGAGGTAAATATTATGCATTACCTCAGTCCCCTCAATTATTTAAGCAACTTCTTATGATAGGTGGGGTTGAAAAATATTTTCAAATTGCAAGATGTTTTAGAGATGAAGATTTAAGAGCGGATAGACAACCAGAATTTACTCAAATTGATGTTGAAATGAGTTTTGTTAATGAAGAAGATGTAATGCATGTTGGAGAAGAAATGATGAATTATATCTTTAAAGAAACAATAGGATATGATTTAGGTTTACCTCTTCAAAAAATGAAATATGTTGATGCAATTAAGTATTATGGATCTGATAAACCAGATTTGAGATTTGAAATGAAAATTGAAGATATAACTGAATTACTTAAAAATAATTCTAGTGATATGATTTCAAATGTAATAAAAAATAATGGAATTGTTAACTGTTTAGTTGTTAAAAATGCTGCAGATAAGTATTCTAGAAAAGAATTAGATAAATTAACTGAATTTGTAAAAACTTATAGAGCAAATGGACTTGCATATATTAAGTTTAATGAAGAGATAACCGGAAGTATTGTTAAGTTACTTACTGAAAGTGAAATTGAGTCATTGAAAGAATCTCTTAACATTGAAAATAATGATATGCTATTAATAATATTAGGAGAATATAACGTAGTTAAAACTTCATTAGGAGCATTAAGATGCAAACTAGGAAAAGATTTAAATTTATATAGTAATGATGTTTATAAAGCTTTATGGGTAGTAGATTTTCCATCATTTGAATGGAGTGAAGAAGAAAAAAGATATGTGGCTTGTCACCATCCATTTACTTCACCTAAAGATGAAGATGTTGATAAATTATTAACAGATAAAGCTAATTGTTATTCAAAAGCTTATGATATCGTAATTAATGGTTATGAAGCTGGTGGCGGAAGTATAAGAATTCATAATAAGGAAGTTCAATCTAAAATGTTTGAAGCTTTAGGTCTTACAATGGAAACTGCTAAAGAAAAATTTGGATATTTCTTAGAAGCATTTGAATATGGAGCTCCACCACATGGAGGATATGCTTGTGGACTTGATAGAATAGTAATGCTTTTATCTAAGACAGATAACATTAGAGATGTAATTGCATTCCCTAAAACTGCATCTGCATCAGATTTAATGAGTGAATGTCCAAATGTAGTTGATGAAAGTCAATTAAAAGAATTACATATTAGGAATGAATAGGAGGAATTATGATAGATATTAATTTAATAAGAGAGAATAAAGATTTAGTAAAAGAAAATATTAAAAAGAAATTTCAAGATCATAAATTACCTTTAGTTGATGAAGTTTATAATTTAGATATTGAATTTAGAAATATTAAAACAGAAGCTGATAATGCAAGAAGTAATAAAAATAAATTAAGTGATTCTATTGGTCTTCTTATGAGAGATGGTAAAAAGGAAGAGGCAGAAAAAGTTAAAAAAGAAGTAAGCGAACTTAATGATAAAATAAATGAATTATCAGTAAAAGAAGAAGAACTTTCTAAAAAAATAAAAGAAATTATGTATATGATTCCTAATATTATTGATGAAAGTGTTCCAATTGGTAAAGATGATTCAGAAAATGTTGAGATAAAACAATATGGGAGTCATACATCATATGATTTTGAAGTTCCATATCATACAGAGATACTTGAAAGTTTAAATGGAATAGATTTAGATTCTGCAAGAAAAGTTTCTGGTAATGGCTTTTACTATTTAACTGGTAATATCGCTAGACTTCATTCAGCAGTTATAACTTATGCAAGAGACTTTATGATTGGTAAAGGATTTACATATGTTATACCACCATTTATGATTCATAGAGAAGTTGTAGAAGACGTAATGAGCTTTGAAGAAATGGATAATATGATGTATAAAATTGAAGGAGAAGATTTATATTTAATCGGTACATCAGAACATTCAATGATAGGTAGATACATGGATACTATTTTAAAAGAAGATATGCTTCCTTTAACTCTTACAAGTTATAGCCCTTGCTTTAGAAAAGAAAAAGGAGCTCACGGTATAGAAGAAAGAGGAATATATAGAATTCATCAATTTGAAAAACAAGAAATGATTGTTATATGTAAACCAGAAGAAAGTAAAAAATATTTTGATGAAATGTGGAATTACACAGTTGAATTATTTAGAAGTTTAAATATTCCAGTAAGAACATTAGAGTGTTGTAGTGGTGATTTAGCAGATCTTAAAGTTAAAAGTATAGATGTAGAGGCATGGAGTCCAAGACAAAAGAAATATTTTGAAGTTGGAAGTTGTTCTAATCTAGGAGATGCTCAATCTAGAAGATTAGGTATAAGAGTGAATTCTGAAAATGGAAAATATTATCCACATACACTTAATAATACAGTAGTTGCTCCTCCAAGAATGTTAATTGCATTTATAGAAAATAATCTAAATAAAGATGGTTCAGTAAATATTCCAGAAGTTTTAAGGCCTTATATGGGAGGGCTTACTAAAATAGAGAAGTAGAAATACTTCTTTTTTTATTTTTTATTCATATATTTTATAAAGGAGTATTTATGAAAAAACTTTTTAAATATACAGGATTAATTACTTTAATGTGCTTAAGTTTTTATTATACAAAAGCAGTTGCAGAATTTATGAAAAATGATGATGCAGTTATGAAAGAAATTGAAAACTATGCAAATACTCATAATAAAGAATGCATAGAAGGATATATGACAGAAGAAGGAGTAGTACTTGGAATAACTGGCTTAGTAGTTGATACAAACCAAAGTTATTCAGCTATGAAAGGAACTGGTTTTGATTCGTCATTAATTAAATATAAAGAAAGCCCATGTGTATTAAGTTTAGAAAATAATAAAAAGAATTACATAATAGGTGGTAACCCTTCTAAAAAAAGTGTTAGCTTAATTATAAATATTACTAATGGTAAATCTATAAATGATATTATTTCTATTTCTAAAAACAAAGATGTAAAATTAAACTTTTTAATAGATTATAGATATTTAGAAAACAATAAAGAATTAATAAGAGAATTATTAAATAATAATTATGATATTTTATATAAAGGAAATAATGAAGAGGAATTAAAAACATTCTTAAAAAATTTAAAGAATAAAACATTTTGTGTTTACACTGATAATGACAATATACTTAACTATTGTATGAAAAAAGAATTAAATACTATAAAAGCAAATAAGATATATAATAAAAATTACTTAAGCAATATAAAATCTAATTTAAATAAAGGAGATATTATTATATTAGAAGAAAGCATTAATTTAAAAAATGAATTAGGTGTAATAATAAATTATATTAAAAGTAGAGGATTAAAAATTATAACAGTAACTGAGCATTTAAACTAATACCAATAAATGGTATTAGTTTTTTTTACATTTTGTTTACGTGTTTAATTGATTTAATAAAAGTACTTAATTATAATCAAATTATAGATAGTAGGAGGGTTATATGAAAAATAATGAAATAGTGGAAGAAGATACAAAAAAGGGAATTATAATAATATCTATTGCAATTGCAGTTGTTATAGGATTAATAGTATTAACTGCTCATTTAAGTAACAATGCTTTTGAAGAAGAAACACCAAGTTCAATAAATGACAAAACAGAAGTAAAAAAAGATGAAGATTTGACAGAAAGAGAAGTATCTAATAATTCACTTATTGCTACAGTTTCTAATAAAATATATATTGTTAGATATTTAGATATTGATGGAGAGCAACTAGGTAAAACTCAAAGACTTTTATCACTTAATGATAGGATAAATGAGAAAGCTCCAAAAATTGATGGGATGAGATTTGTAGAATGGGTACATAGTTATGATGAAAATGAAGACGTTCATTACTACATTGCGTCATACAGAGAAAATGTTGAAGTAGTTACAAAAGAAGTAAAAGTAACTTATAAGAAAACTCCAACTGTTACTTCAACTATAATACCAGTAGAGAATGAAGAATTAGAAAGCCCTACATATGACGTAATTATAGAAGATGAAGTTCCAGAAACAGAACTTACTGAAGATGTGACAATTTCAGAAGAATATGAACATGTTATAGCATTAAGATTTTACGCTCCTGAAGATGTTACTGAAAAAGACATTGAAAATATGAGTATTAATGTTTATGCGACTGATGAAAATGAAATAATAAATGAAGATCAATACTCTTATAATGGAGAAGATACTACTAAAAAGGGAAGAGAACTACTAGATTCTACAGATGAAGAATATGCAAATGGAATATATTATTTTGATTATTATCAAGAAACAGAAACTAGTACAAATACAACAGTAGAAGTATATTGGGGAAATGATCATAATGCTAATGAGACAACTCCTCCACAAAGCGAATATATTGAAGTATATAATATAGATCTAGATAATGTAGAAAATAAAAAAGAAGATGAAAAAGAACAAGTAGAATAACTTGTTCTTTTATAATATTTTTGATATAATGAATATGTTGAAGGAAACTTCATAAAATAAAAAAGGACACACCCTAAAGAGTAGGTGTGCTTCAAGTTGCTTGAGCACACTAACATCGTTTCGGTGTTAGTGTGCTTTTCTTATTATATTAAAACTATAAATAATAATATGAATAATAAGATAATAATCAAAAGTAATGATTTCTCATACATTCTCATAATTATCACCTCCCTTATTTTTATAGAATAAGGAAGCACACGACTAACATCTATTAAGGTGTGTCAAAGTGATAATAACATAATGAGTTTATGTATGCAAATGGATAGTTTTAAGATTTAATAAGATAGAAATACATATAATTTAATTTCTATTATATGTGTTTTTTTATTTTAATTATATATTTTTATATGAAATATAAATATATATAAATTATCTAAAATTTGATATAATTAATTTGATGTTTATGGAAGTTTTAATTGATGATAAAGTTTATAAAGTTAATGTGATCAGGAAGAATAATCGTAATACTTATTTAAGGGTTAAAAGTGATTTGGGTATATATATTACTACTAATTATTTAATGCCTAATTATGAAATAGAAAGATTTATAAGAGAGAATATTTCATCAATTAAAAGAATGATAGATAGACAAGTAAGAAAGAATTTAAAGAATGAATCATTTTATTATCTAGGTAATAAATATGATATAGTTATTTGTAATTCAATTAAAAAAATAACATTTGATGATGATCATGTATTTATAAATGATAAAAAGAAATTGAATAAGTTTTTAAAGGATGAAACTGTTAGGGTATTTAATGAAAGATTAAAAGTTAATTATGATAAGTTTGAAGAAAGAATTCCTTATCCAATTCTTAAAATAAGAAAGATGAAAGCTAAATGGGGATATAATAGAAAAATAGATAATGTAGTAATGCTTAATTCTGAATTAATTAAATATAGTATTGATGAAATTGATTATGTTATTATTCATGAATTATGTCATTTCTTAGAATTTAATCATTCAAGAAATTTTTGGAATTATGTTAAAAAATATAAGCCTAATTATAAAGAAAATAAAAAAGTATTAAAGGAGTAAATTATGATAATTGAAAGTGTTCAAAATGATAAAATTAAATATTTCAGAAAATTAAGAGAAACTAAATATATTAAAGAATATAAAGAATTTATTGTTGAAGGAGAACATTTAGTAGAAGAAGCGATTAAGAATGGGCTTGCTTTAGAATTAATTATAAAGAGTGGTAAAGATTACAATAGTGATTTACCTAAAATATATGTAAGTGAAAATGTATTAAAAAGTATATCATTACTTAAAACTCCTCAATATGTAATGGCTTTATGTAAGATAGTAGATGATAAAGAAATAAAAGGAAGTAGAATATTACTTCTTGATAATGTATCTGATCCTGGTAATTTAGGAACTATTATAAGAAGTTCAGTAGCTTTTAATATTGATACTATTATTTTAAGTGAAGATTCAGTTAATTTATTTAATGATAAAGTAGTTAGATCATCTGAAGGAATGATATTTAATACTAATATAATTACTATGAATTTAAAAACCGCTATTGATGAAATAAAAAGTAGAGGTATAAAAGTATATGGTACTGATTTAAAAGGAAGTAAATATTTATCTGAATTTGATAGACCATCTTCTTTTGCTTTAGTTCTTGGTAATGAGGGAATGGGTGCTAAAAAAGAAATACTAGACTTATGTGATGAAAATATTAAAATAGAAATGTCTAATAGTTGTGAAAGTTTAAATGTCGGAGTAGCTGGTTCTATTATTCTTTATGAATGGAGGAATTAATGAATTTAAAGAGATTAGGCGTTATAGTAAACACTCATGGCATTAAAGGTGAAGTTAGAATTATAAGTAATTTTGAATATAAGGATAGAATTTTTATACCTGGTAATAGTATTTATTTAAATAATAATGAAGAATTAAAAATAGATACTTATAGAAAACATAAAAATTATGATATGATTACTTTTAATAATATAAATGATATTAGAGATGTGCTTAAATATAAAGGTCAAAATGTTTATTATGATAAAGATAAATTGGTATTAAATAAAAATGAATATTTAGATGATGATTTAATTAATTTAGATGCTTATTATAACAACACTTTAATAGGTAAAATAGATAATATTGAATTAAATGGAAATAAAAAATTATTTGTAATCAATAATAAACTTATACCATATAATGATAATTTTATAGAATCAATAGATATACCAAATAACAAAATAATCTTGAAAAATCTTGAAGGTTTGATATAATATATTGTGATTTTTGGAGAGTGTATGAAAATAGATATATTAACTCTTTTTCCAAGTATGTTTGATGGTTTCTTAAATGAAAGTATTATTAAACGTGCTAGAGAAAAGAAATTAGTTGAAATTAATATTATTAATATAAGAGACTTTACTCCATATAAAAATGGTCAAGTGGATGACTATGGTTTTGGTGGTGGAGCAGGTATGGTTTTAATGTGTGAACCTGTTTATAATGCTATTAATAGTGTTAAAGATGATAAATCTAAAGTAATACTAACTTCTCCAAGAGGTAAAAAATTTAATCAAAAGAAGGCAATAGAATTAAAAAATGAATCACATTTAATAATTGTATGTGGTCATTATGAAGGATTTGATGAAAGAATTCTTAATTTCGTAGATGAAGAAATATCTATAGGTGACTTTGTCTTAACTGGTGGTGAAATACCATCTATGGCAATGGTTGATTCAATAACTAGGTTAATTGATGGTGTTATATCTAAAGAATCATTAGATTCTGAATCATTTGATAATGGATTACTTGATTATCCAGTATATACTAAACCAAGAGAATTTATGGGATATGAAGTGCCAGAAGTATTATTAAGTGGTAATCATAAAAAAATAAATGAATTTAGACAAAGCGAAAGAGAAAGATTAACTAAGAAGTATAAAGAATAAGGGTGGTTTATATGAAATACATATTAGATAATAAAAGCGATAAAATAAAAAGTGTCAATGAAAATAAACTTGAAGGTTTACAAGTTGATACCAAAAACAATAATTTATTAAATGCTACTAAAATATTAATAGTTGATTCTGAATTAAAAGATGCATACATTAAAAAAAGAGTTAATAAAAAAATAATGGCACTACTTGCTAAAATGCAATATATACTTGATAATGAAGAAGATGGAAATAATAACGCAGCTTTAGTATTAGGAGAAATCGATAGATTAAAAAGTATAATGATTAATAAATATAGAGAACATTTAAAAGTAGAAGAATTTGAATATCTATTAAAAAAATTAATGATTATAGAAGAAGAATTCAAAATAAAATATAATAGAAAACAAATATATAGAGAAATGCTAATGGAAGACTTAGATGAAATGATTGGTAGGGGAAGATAAATCTTAGAAAAGATTTGTCTTTTTTTGTTAAAATACTTGTAAAAATACTCTGTTTGTGATAACATACTTTTGTTAATCCGCTTCTTATATATGTATAAGTATGATTAGTTAAACAAAGGAAGGAGATTATAGTATGAATTTAATCGATAAGATTAATGCACGTCAATTAAAAACTGATGTTCCAGAATTTAGAGTTGGAGATACAGTTAGAGTTGATGTTAAGATCAAAGAAGGTAAAAGAGAAAGAATTCAAGCTTTTGAAGGAGTTGTAACTTCTAGAAAAGGTGGAAGTGTTACTGAAACTTTTACAGTAAGAAAGAAAACTGGTAGTGTTGGAATTAACAGAGTATTCCCACTTCATAGCCCAGTAATTGAAAAAATCACCGTAGTTAAGAAGGGTAAAGTTAGAAGAGCTAAACTAAATTTCTTAAAAGGAATTAAAGGTGCATTTAAAATTAAAGAAAGAAATTAGGTTTACACCTAATTTTTCTTTAGGAGATAATATGAATAAAAAGATAAAAGAAATAATACCATATATAGTAATTATTATTTGTGTTGTATTAGTTAGAACATTTTTAGTAACTCCAGCTAGGGTTGATGGAGAAAGTATGGAAAGTACTTTATATGATGGTGAAATAGTTTTACTAAATAAGATTGATTTAAAATTAAATGGGTTAAAAAGATTTGATGTAGTTGTTTTTAAATATGATAAAGATTTACTCATTAAAAGAGTAATAGGATTACCTGGTGAAACTGTTGAATATTTAAATAATGAACTTTATATTAATTATAAAAAAGTTGATACTCCTTTTGAATTTGAATATACAGAAGATTTTAAATATGAAGTACCAGATGGAGAATATTTTGTAGTAGGAGATAATAGAGATAATTCAAAAGATAGTAGATATTTTGGAAGTGTTAAACTAAATACTATAAAAGGTAAAGTATCTATAATATTATTCCCATTTAAAAGAATAGGTAAGATTAAATAAGAAAGCATATTTCTTATTTTTTTATTGTTTAATTTATGCTATTATTAAAATAGGTGAATGTATGAAGAAGAATAAATTATTATATGATACTAACGAAAGACCACCATTAAGTAAATGGATTATACTTGCTTTTCAACATGTTTTTGCAATGTTTGGAGCAACTGTATTAGTTCCAATTTTAGTTAACACTGCTGCTGGTTCTGAAGTAATGAGTATACCGCTTGCTTTATTATGTAGCGGTATAGGCACAATTATTTATATAATTTGTACAGGTGGAAAGTCACCAGTATATTTAGGAAGTTCATTTACCTTTATAGCACCAATTGCATCTGTATTTATTAAATATGGAGCATCAGGATATGTAACTGGAATTATTTCAGTAGGTTTAGTATATGTTTTATTCTCTATATTAACAAAGGTATTTGGTAAAGAATGGATACACAGATTGTTACCACCAGTTGTAGTTGGCCCTATGATAATTATAATAGGTTTGTCACTTGCTCCTAATGCAATAGAGCAAATTGGATTAACCGGAGCTTTATCTTGGAAAAGTTTAGTAGTTGCAACTTTTTCATTTATAGTAACAGCTTTAGTAGCAATATATGGTAAAGGATTTATTAAAGTTGTTCCTTTCTTAGTAGGTATACTATCCGGATATGTATTAGCAATTATTTTAGGATTAGTAGACTTTTCTATAATAAAAGATACAACATTCTTTGTATCACCTAAATTATTATTACCTTTAAGGGATTATACATTTAGTTTACCAGGATTAATAACAATGATACCAATTGCTTTAGTATCAATTGCAGAGCATATAGGGGATCATATGGCTTTATCAAATATAATTAATAAAGATTTATTAAAAGATCCAGGATTAGATAAAACATTACTTGGAGATGGACTTGCAACTACAGTAGCTGGTTTATTTGGAGGGCCTGCTAATACAACATATGGAGAAAATACTTCAGTAGTAGGAATGTCAAAAGTTGCATCAGTTTGGGTAATATGGCTTGCTGCTTTAATATCAATTTGTTTAGCATTTTTGGGTAAAATATCTGCATTTTTTCAAACAATACCAAGTGAAGTATTAGGTGGTGTATCACTTCTTCTATATGGGTTTATTTCATCAAATGGGTTAAAAGTATTAATTGAAAATAAAATTGATTTTAATAATATAAGAAATGTGATAATAGTATCAGCTATGTTAATTTTAGGATTAGGTGGTGCAATTGTTACAATAAGTACAAATAATTTATCAGTTTCTTTAGCAGGTATGAGTCTTGCAGCAATAGTTGGAATACTTCTTAATATGGTGCTTGTTGAACCTAAAAAATAATATTGTTATAATTTAAATGAGGAGAATTTATGAATAAAATAAAAGAATTATTAAAAGATAAAAAAAGTGTATTAGTATTTGATATTGATGGAGTACTTGCAGTGCTTGAATTTGGAAAATATAATCATTATTATGCATCTGATGAAGATTGGGATAAATTTGTAGAAGATAATAATTTATATACTGAAGATAAAGTTAGTAAAAAGATGCAAGAATTTTTAAAAGATATTGATAAAGATAGAGTATATGTTATAACTCAAATAGGAACTGATAAAGAAGGCATTTATAAAAAGGAATATGCTGTGAAATATTATGGAATAAAACCTGAAAACATATATTTTGTTTATAGAAATAATGATAAGATTTCTAAACTTAATGAAATAAGAAATAAACATCCAGAAGCAGAAGATTATCAAGTAATTATGATTGATGATACTCCTGATGTTCTTACAGATGTGCAATTAAAAACAAAATATTCAACTGCACATATAAGTTCTTTTTTGGATATATAGAGGTTATTTATGAATGAAAATAAAACTAATATAAATTGGTATCCTGGACACATGGCAAAAACTAAGAGGGAAATAAAAGAGTTAATTGATACTATTGATATAGTAATATCTTTAGTAGATGCAAGAATTCCTGTTAGTTCATATATTAAGGATTTAAATGAATTTATAAATAATAAGAAAGTTATTATTGTATTTAATAAATATGATTTATGTGATAAGGATAAAACAGATAAGTTTATTAAACATTATGAAGATAAATCATTTAAAGTAGTAACTTGTGATTCTAAAAATAGTAATGATTATAAAAAAATTATAAGTATTTGTGAAGATTTAATGAAAGATATTAATATTAAAAGAAAAGAAAAAGGATTACTTCCTAAGAAAGCTAAATGTTTAATTATTGGAGTTCCTAATGTAGGTAAAAGTACTTTAATTAATAAAATAGTTGGTAAAAAAGTTGCAAATGTCGGAAATAAACCTGGAGTTACTAAGAATTTAAGTACTCTTAGGATAAATGATAAAATTGATTTAGTAGATAGTCCTGGTATATTATGGCCTAAACTTGATAATGATGAACTTGCTCTTAATTTAGCAAGTATGGGTATTATTAAAGAAGAAATACTTCCTGTTGATAAAGTAGCAGTCCACATATTAAAAAAATTAGATGTTTCATATAAAGAAATACTATCTAAAGAATTAGGTATTAAAGAGTTTAATTTAGATGATATAGTAAATATGTATGAAATAATATCTAAATATAAGAATATTCCATTTAAAGATGGAGAAGCAGATTATGATAGAGTAAGTACTTTAATACTTAATTTAGTAAGAAATGAAACTATTAAAAATATAACTTTTGATTAAGTTATATTTTTTTTGTGTTAATATTATATAAACAAATATTTTTAAAGAATATTATAAAGTGAAAGGTAATGATATGATAAATATTTGTTTAAAATTTTATAATGTTGGATATAATCATTATGATCAAGTTAAAATAATAATTCTGGATAAATGTAATAATAAAATTTTTGAAGGAAAAACTTATAATGGACTAATTAATGTAAGATTAAAATGCTATCAGACATATAAAATAATATGTTATTATTGTAATAAAACAATTTGTACTAGTATTTATCCTAATCCTAATTATATTAATTATTTTTTCAATTTTAATACACAAAATAATATCATTACTCTTTTATTAAAAGATAAAAATTATAAAAATCTTTTAATTGAGAAAGGAAAATTAATCTTATGGCAAAAATAATAAATATAACAAATGGTACCGGTAGTTCTGACATATTAAATGGAACATACACAGTAACATCTGATGTTAATGGTTATGATAATTTATCAATTAATCCTAGTGATGTTACTATAGAAAGTGGAGTAAACTCCTATTCATTTACAATATCCGCAACCGGAACTTTAACTTTACATGTTACAGAAGATGGAACTTCTAGTGGAACTCCTATAGTAGGAGCTACATTTTATAGAACTGATAGTGCAGGAACTGAATATGGAAATGTAATAACTACAGATTCCAATGGTGATGCAATATTTAACAATGTTCCGTTTTCTGAATCAAACGCTCCTACAATTTATTATAAACAAACTGCATCAGATGGAAATCATGAGTTTATAGATACTGTACAAAGTACAACTCTTACAACTTCTACAAGTACTATACAAATGCAAAATGCTTTAGGTGAATTAAGAACTATTACATTAACAGATGCTAATTACAATGATTTGCCTATTGAAAGTGGAACAATTACATTAAATTAAAAAAGTAACTTTGAGTTACTTTTTTAATTGACAAGGTAATATCATACATGATATTCTTGTTTTAGAGGTAGTTTGTGGAGAAATGCCCAAATGGCAAGAAATTAGAAGATGCAATTTATACAGACAGTGGATAATTATATAAAACAAAAGAGGTTGATATTAATAAGAAAATTGGTAAAATAAATATAGATGTTGTTGACATGTATATAAAAATGTATAAAGGAGAGTATGATGAGTAAAATTAATAATTATGTTAAAACTGAAAAAGGAGTAATAAATCTTGAATATGAGTTGGTTTGTAATTTAATTAAATTAAGAAAAGAAAAAGGATTAACTCAAAAAAAGTTAGCTGAACTTGCTGATGTAGATCAACCTTCAGTCGCTAGAATTGAAAGTGGTAAACATGTTCCATCTCTTAAAATGTTAATAAAGTTTTTAACTGTAATGGGTTATAGAATTGAATTTGTAAAGGAAAAATAGCATGGAAGAATTTTTAAATAAATTAGTTGGAATTGGTGTTGAGTATGGTAGTAGATTATTGATATCTTTAGTTGTATTAATAATTGGTAGTAGATTAATAAAAATATTAGATAGAAGTTTAAAAAAAGAACGTAAGTTTTCTAAAATAGATAAAGAAGTAAAAGAATTTTTAATAGGATTTATCAATATTGCATTAAAAGTGTTATTATTCATAACAATACTTAGTGTACTTGGTATTCCAATGACTTCTTTAATTACTATTTTAGGTTCTGCAGCAGTTGCGATAGGCTTAGCTTTACAAGGAGGCTTATCTAATTTAGCAGGTGGACTTATGCTTTTAATATTTAAACCATTTAAAGATGGAGATTTTATTGAAGCAGAAGGACAGAGTGGAACAGTTGATTCAATATCATTATTTTATACAACAATTATTACTGTTGATAATAGGGTGGTACATCTTCCTAATGGAGGATTATCTAATTCAGTTGTAGTTAACTATACCGCTAATGAAAAAAGAATGTTAAATGTTGATATTTCAGTATCATATGACTCAAATATTGATAAAGTTAAGAAAGTAATAACAGATACTTTAAATTCAATTGATAAAGTAATAAAAGATGAACCAATGTTAATTAAACTTAAAACACATAATGCTTCATCATTAGATTTTGTTGTAAGAGCATGGGTTAATACAGTTGATTATTGGGATGTTTATTATGAATTTATGGAAAAAATAAAGAAGAATTTTGATAAGAATAAGATAGAAATACCTTATCAACAATTAGATGTACACGTTAAATAACGTGTTTTTCTTTGACTTTTAAATCATTTTGTGATATAATTATCAAAGTTTTAAGGGGGTATTAAAATGAATAGTATTACAATGAGACAAAAAAGATCTGAAGGAACTAAAATTTGTAAATCTTTTGCTATCAGTGGGTACATAGAAGATTGTGATAATTTAATTAAAGAAAAAGTAGAAAATATTTGTAATTCATATGGTTTAATTAAACGTCCTACTAAGGAAGTTATTAAGCTTTTAATAATAGAATGTATTCCTGAAAGGGAAATTATAAATAGAATAGTTTGCATTTGTGATTTATTAGAAAAGTATGGATATGGTATTGATACTTTAGAAGATAATATTAAATTATTAACACATACTTCAGCTGATTTAATGTATACACTTACAATTACACAAACATATGGATTAGATGAAGAAATATTAACTAGACCAACTTTTTATTCTAGAGTAACTTATAAAGAGATATATTCTTTAATAGAAGAATTAAAAAGTAGAGAACTTGATGTTAATTTAGAAAATATACAAAGATTATATTCCGAATACTCAAATAATAAAAAATTAAACGATCTTAATGAAATACATCCTTTAGATAGAAAAGCATTATTTGTTGCTACATATCTATATAATAAGAATTTAAACGAAAAAAAATCAGGTAAAAATAAATAAGGGGGATTTAAAATGACTATTGAGAGACAAGAAGAATTAAGAAAATTATTATTAAGAATATCATTATTTTCAGGATGTGCAGTGTTAGGCTTTAGCATTGGTAGATGTGCTAGAAATGCTTCAACTGAAGATGAATCAAATAATACAAAAACATATTATGCAGCTCCAATTACAATGACAAATAAAGATGGTGAAACAACATATGTAGCTCCAAGTGGATTCACTTTAGCATATGACGAGGATGGAAAGCCTTATTGTTATAAAACAATAATAACTGATGATAATGAAATTAAAACTTTAAAGAAGTCAAAATAGACTTCTTTTTATTATTTTAAAGCGTAAAACATAGTATTTAATGATTGACATAATGCACCTTTTATGTTAAAATTCTACTTGTTTGTTGAGAATCTTTCTCTGCAACCGCACTAAAAAGGTTTATAAAACTTAGGTTACCTTAAAGGCGAGTCTAATTGAAGGAGGGAAAATATGAAAGCAATATTTGTTACAGGTGGTAAACAATATTTAGTTAATGAAAAAGATGAAATCTATGTTGAAAAGCTAAATGTACCAGCTAATGAAGATGTTTCTTTTGATCAAGTTTTATATGTTGATGGTGAAATTGGTAGTCCTTATGTAAAGGGTGCTAAAGTTATCGCTACTGTATTAAAACATGGTAAAAATAAGAAAATTAAGGTTTTTAAATATAAACCTAAAAAGAAATATAGAAAAACTCAAGGACATAGACAACCATATACTAAACTTGTTATTAAGAAAATAGAAGTGAAATAATTATGTTAGTTGTTAATGTTAAAAAGTCAAATAATATTATTGAATATGTGAAATTTAATGGTCATGCATTATATGATGATTATGGTAAAGATATTGTTTGTGCTTCTGCTTCATCAATTTATATAACTACAGTAAATGCAATTTTATCTTTTGATAAAGATGCTATTAGTTATAATAAAGATAATGAAGTAATAAATTTAAAAAAAGATGATATTACTAACAAGTTACTAATAAATATGGTAAATATGTTAAAAGAACTTGAAAGAGATTACAAAAAAAATATTAAAATAGTGGAGGAATAATATGAATTTTTTAAAGTTAAATATACAATTATTCGCATCTAAAAAAGGTGTTGGTTCTACTAAAAACGGAAGAGATTCTGCTGGACGTAGACTTGGCGCTAAAGTAAGTGATGGGCAGAGTGTTAAAGCTGGTTCAATACTTTATAGACAAAGAGGAACTAAGATTTATCCAGGTGTAAATGTTGGAATGGGTAAAGATCATACATTATTTACTAAAATAGATGGTGTAGTTAAGTTTGAAAGAAAAGGAAAAGATAAAAAACAAGTAAGTGTTTATGAATAACACTTATTTTTTTGTAATAAAAAAGTATCACCTTAATATAATTAATTAGATAACAGGAGGATACTTTATGATTAATAAACAAAGTTTATGGTTTTTAACATTATTAACTTTAGTATTAGTTTTAGGAGTTTATTACGTTACTATGCCAAATGAATTATTAAAATCTAAAGCTATTTTAGAATCAGTTAATAGTGAAATTGAAGTAAATGTTGAAGAGAGTGATAAATTAGTATCACTTAGAGTTGAAAGAGATGAAAAATTAGAAACTACAATGAAAGAATTGCAAAATGTTTTAACCTCTACAACAACAACTGCAGAAGAAAAGAATTCTGCTTTTGAAGAATTAAAGTTATTAAATCTTACTAAAGGTAAGGAAGAAGAACTTGAAAATAAGTTATTAGATGTTTATAAAATAAAATCATTTATAGAAATAAATGGAGATCAAATTAAAGTAACAGTTAATTCAAAAGAACATAATAGTACACTTGCCAATAATATTATGAGAAGTATTCAAGAAGAGTATAATAAAAAGATGTATATTATAGTAAAATTTGAAAGTTAATTAGAACTTAAAACTTATTTCTTCATAAAATATCTTAGAGAAGATATTAGTATTTTATGAAGGGGTGAAGTATGAATAAAAGTATATTAACAAAAAGAGAAAAAGAAGTATTTAATTTATTAGTTCAAAATAAATCTACTAAAGAAATTGCAGATAAATTATTTATAAGTGAAAAAACTGTAAGAAATCATATATCTAATTCAATGCAAAAATTAGGATGTAAAGGAAGAGCAGGAGCAGTAATTGAACTATTAAAATTAGGAGAAATATCAATTGAAAAATGACTTTATAGTCATTTTTTTTATTTAGTATTAATATAATTTTTTAGAGGTGTTTATGATAAAAAAGATGGCTTTTAGAAAATTATTAGTGACAACGATTGCCCTATTAACAATTGGTGTAATTTATTTTTTTCCAAATAATAAAAACATTAAATTTAAGGAAATAATTAATTATTATGAGGAAGATAATTTAAAAAGTGTCTATTTGATGGATAAATATAATTATGTTTCTAAATTAAAAGTACCTATATATGAGACAGATATATTAGAAATGATAAAAGAAAAATTAAATTATTTGATAATTGATAGTGAATCAAAAGATAAAATACCTAATGGATTTAGAGGATTAATACCTATTAATACAAAAATATTGGATTTAAAACTTGATAATAATATTTTAATTATTAATTTTTCTAAAGAATTTTTAAACACAAATAAAGATGATGAAGAACATATGATAGAGGCAATAGTATTTACTATGACAGAGTTTGAAAGTATTAAAGGGATAAAAATAAAAGTAGAAGGTGTTCCTTTATTAGAATTCCCAATTAGTAAAAAGAAAATTCCAGAAGTATTGGATAGAACTTTTGGAATTAATAAAGTTTATAATTTTAGTTCACTTAATAATCTTAATCAAACTATTATTTATTATGTTAATAAAATAAATGATAAAACATATTACACACCAGTTACAAAGATTAATAATGATTCAAGAGATAAAGTTACATTAGTTATTGAAGAATTAAAAAGTAATATAATATATCAAACTAATTTAAGTAGTTATTTAAGTGAAGCTGCTATTTTAGATAAATACGAAATAGAAGGGGATAAAATAATATTACTTTTTAATGATAAGATATTTGATACTAATAGTAAGAATATATTAGAAGAAGTTGAGTATACTATAAGTATGTCTTTAATGGATAATTTAGGTGTAAAAGAGGTTGTTTTTAGAGTTAATGATGAAAAAAATGATGTAAGTGTTATAAAAACTCTTGAAAATTAATTTAAAATATTATATAATCACTATTGTTATTCAGGAGTTGTCCTCGTAGCTCAGCTGGATAGAGCAACGGCCTTCTAAGCCGTCGGTCACACGTTCGAATCGTGCCGAGGACACCATATTTTGATGATTAAAGTGCACAAGCATTTTAATATAAAAAGGACACACCTTAAAGAGTAGGTGTGCTCCAAGTTGGATCACACTATCCTCGTATCAAGGATAGTGTGCTTTTTATTTGAAAATCAATGCTATAAACAAAGATACAAACAAGAGGATGATTATAATAAAGAATGGTATATCGCGTTTGGTCATAAATCATCACCTCCTTTATTTTTATAGAATAAAGGAGCACACACTAACCTCTATTAAGATGTGCCTTAGTCATATTAACATAGTAAAATTTATTACGCAAATCGATGCTTTTAAGATTTATAAGTATATAAAATACATATAATTTAATTTTTATTATATGTGTTTTTTAATTATATTTTATTAAAATTTTAATATATATAAGATTTAATAATTTATTGTCAATGTAAAAAGGTAAATTCCTTTTACATAGAATAATGTAAAATAATAGTGGTTAATTTTGATTTTATTTAATATAAATTATAAAATATATAATAGAGATAATATGTTTTTGGGTGGTTTTAAGGAGGAACAAAATGAATGTTAATAAGATTATTGATTTTGTAGATGTTTGGGCTAAAACAATAGGCTTAACTAGCTCTAAAGCTATCAACACAGTCAAAAATGACATAATAAAAAGATGTGATATGTATAAAAAAATTAAACCATTTGTAACTGTTGATGAAGACAAATGCTTATCATATATAATAAAACCTAAAAATGGTAAATATGCATTAGAAGATTTTTTCCTAAATAGATTAATGCTTGGATTAAGAGAAATTGAATTTAGTAAATCAAAAGGTGATGGGGATGCAACAACTTATATTGGTCACCATAAAAGAATGGATTTATATTTTAATGAGTATAAAAATAATTTAGATGGTAAGTCAACACGCCATCCAGGATTAGTAGGCAAAACATCTCAAATACTTATAAAAACTTTTTAACATGAATTGGGCCATTGCTTTAAATCAAGTTTCACTGATGGAATTAAAGCACCGCTAGGAAGAGGAATATGAAAAAATTATTAGAATATATGAGGGAAAAGATACAGTTGATGAAAAACAATACCCTCTTCCGGTTCGAAAGGGAGAAACATTAACACCCACTGTTGCAAATTGGAAAATAGAAGAACAAAAAAGAAAAGAAGATCAAGAAAGGTATAGAAAATCTCAGGAAGAAAAACGTAAAAGAGAAGAAGAGCAGCGTAAAAAGTTGGAATTAAAGAAGCAAAGAGAACAACAACAATTAGCAGAATTAAGGGCAATATATGAAGATGATTCATATAATCCAACTTGGTATATAGATAATGAAAACAAAAATACAAATGGTCAACGACATGGTATGAGACATTAATGTGCTATTAAAAAAATTGAATGTAGTATAATCTGCTTCTTCTTGCCCATCAGATTGGGGAATACGTACAAGTCATGGTATAAATGGTCATGATTACGGATGTAATTATAATACTCACACATTAAATGAAACAACATGTAGTTATACTCCATAGTATTTTAAGGCATATTTATTAAAAGTATCATTTAAAATTGATACTTTTTTTGTTATACTTAAAATGTATAGGAGGAGTTTATGAAAAGAGCCATATTAATTGATGGAAATAATTTATTATTTAGAAGTTATTATGCAACTGCATATACTGGAAATATGATGAAGAATTCAAAAGGAATACCTACTAATGCAGTATTTGGTTTTGTTAATATGATTAATAAAATAGTAAAAGAAGAAGAACCAGAATATATTTTAGTTGCTTTTGATAAAGGTAAAAATTTTAGACATAAGCTTTATAAAAATTATAAAGATGGAAGAATAGAAACTCCTCATGAATTATTAAGTCAATTTCCTTTAGCGAAAGAATTTTTAGATTATAAAGGGATAAAACATTTAGAAATAGATGATTATGAAGCTGATGATATAATTGGAACATTCGCTAAAATGGCGGATGAAGATAAAAGTTATGATGCAACTATCATAAGTAGTGATAAAGACTTATTACAATTAATAAGTAGTGATGTTAGTATGAAACTTCTTAAACAGAAAGATTATATATTTTATAACGAAGAAGAATTCATAAAAACATATAACTTTGAACCTATACATATAATTGATTTAAAAGCTCTTGAAGGTGATAAAAGTGATAATATTCCTGGTGTAAAAGGAATAGGTGAAAAAACTGCTTTAACTTTAATAAGTCAATATAAAACAATAGAAAACTTATATAATCATATAGATGAATTAAAAGGTAAACTTAAAGAAAAATTAATAACAGATAAAGAAAATGCAGAGTTTTCTAAGATGCTTGCAACAATTTATAAAGATATTAAATTTGATTTAACATTTGAAGATTTAAAAATAAAAAATGAAGATACTGATAAATTAATTAAATTTTTTGAAGAATTAGAATTCTATTCATTTATTAAAAATATGGATGTTACTAAAAAAGAAAAAGAAGAAATTATTAATTTAAAAGATATATCTTTTTTAGATAAATCAAAAGAATTTAGTTTTTATCTTGAACTAGATAATGAAAACTATCACAAGGCAGATATAATTGGAATGTCTTTATATGATGGAGAGAATTCTTACTATTTAACAAAAGAAGAAATAATTAATAATAAAGATATATTTAATTCAAAAGCATTTTCATATGATGTTAAAAAAGCAATTGGTGCTTTAAATAAATATGGAATAAAAATAAATTATACTTTTGATACATTAATCGCTGCATATTTACTTGAACTAAATGTAAAAGATGACATAGCTTATCTAGCTAATCAAGAAGGATATAATATTAATTTCTATGAAGATATTATTTCTAAGAAAAAGAAATTAACAGAAGAAGAAATAAAAAAATCTATTATATTAAAGTCTAAGTTTATATATGAAACAAAAGAAAAATATATAAATTTATTAAAAGAAAATGAATTATTAGATTTATATAATAATATAGAATTACCTTTAGTTTCTGTTTTAACAGATATGGAAATAAATGGTGTATATTTTGATTCAACTAAAATTGATGAATTAAAAAGTGAAATAGAAATTAAATTAGAAAAGATATCAAATGATATTTATAATATGGCAGGATGTGTTTTTAATATATCTTCTCCTCAGCAAGTAAGTGATGTATTATTTAATAAACTAGCAATTCCAACAATTAAAAAAGGTAAAAAGAGTACTAGTACTTCTCATTTAGTATTAACTAAATTAGTTGGTGTTCATCCAATTGTAGAAAGTATTATAGAATATAGAAACTTAAAAAAACTTTATACAACATATTTAGAACCATTAAAAACATACGTAATGGAAGATGGTAAGATACATACTATATTTAAACAAAATGTTACTAGAACAGGAAGATTAAGTTCAATAGAACCGAACTTACAAAATATACCTATTAGATCAGAAGAAGGAAGAAAGATAAGAAAAGCATTTGTTCCTAGTGAAAATAGTATTATAGTTTCAGCAGATTATTCACAAATAGAACTTAGAATACTTGCTCATATATCACAAGATGAAAACTTAATAGAAGCATTTAATCATAAAGAAGATATTCATACAATAGTAGCATCTGATATATATGGAACACCTGTTGAAGCAGTTACAAAAACAATGAGAAGAACTGCTAAAGCAGTTATATTTGGTATAGTTTATGGTATAAGTGGATATGGGTTAGGAGATAACTTAGATATACCTCCAAAAGAAGCAAAGAAATTTATTGATAAATATTTAACACTATATCCTGGAGTAAAAAAATATATGGATGATATTGTAAAACTTGCTTATGAAAAAGGCTCAGTAAGAACTATAATGAATAGAAAAAGAACAATAGAAGAATTAAAGAATACTAACTATATGATAAGACAAGCAGGTGAAAGAATTGCTCTTAATACTCCAATACAAGGATCTAGTGCTGATATAATTAAAAAAGCAATGATAGATATAAATGAATCATTTAAGAAACATAACTTAAAAAGTAAAATGATACTTCAAATACATGATGAATTAATATTTGATACATTAAAGACTGAATTAAAAGATGTACTTAAAATAGTTACAGAAGTAATGGAGAATGTTTGTGAGTTGAAAGTACCTCTTAAAATAGAAATAAGTTATGGAGATAATTTATATGACGCTAAATAAAACACTTTTATGAGTGTTTTATTATGTAAATTTATGTAATTTATAATTGAAATAAAATTAATTACTATGATAAAATAAAACAGTTAGGAGTGAATTTATGGAAAAGAAAAAATATGTTTATCTTTTTACAGAAGGTAACGCAGATATGAGAAATCTTCTTGGTGGTAAAGGTGCTAATTTAGCTGAAATGACTAATATTGGTTTACCTGTTCCTCAAGGGTTTACAATTACAACTGAAGCATGTACAAAGTATTATGAAGATGGAAGAGAAATTAATGAAGAAATTCAGTCTCAAATAAATGAGTATATTGCTAAGATGGAAGATATTACTGGAAAGAAATTTGGGGATAAAGAAAATCCTTTATTAGTTTCAGTTAGATCTGGTGCAAGAGCATCAATGCCTGGTATGATGGATACAATTCTTAATTTAGGTTTAAATGAAGAAGTTGTTGAAGTAATTGCTAAAAAAAGTAATAATCCAAGATGGGCATGGGATTGCTATAGAAGATTTATTCAAATGTATTCTGACGTAGTTATGGAAGTAGGTAAGAAATACTTTGAAGAATTAATCGATAAAATGAAAGAAGAAAAAGGGGTAACTCAAGATATTGAGTTAAATGCTGAAGATTTAAAAGAATTAGCAAGAGAATTTAAAGAAGAATATAAATCTAAAATAGGTAAAGATTTTCCTAATGATCCAAAAGAACAATTAATGGGAGCTATTAAGGCAGTATTTAGATCATGGGATAACCCAAGAGCAAATGTTTATAGAAGAGATAACGATATTCCTTATTCATGGGGAACTGCAGTTAATGTTCAATCTATGGCATTTGGTAATATGGGAGATGATTGTGGAACTGGTGTTGCATTTACAAGAGATCCAGCAACTGGTGAAAAAGGTTTATTTGGTGAATTTTTAACAAATGCACAAGGTGAAGATGTTGTTGCAGGTGTTAGAACTCCAATGAAGATAGCTGAAATGGAGCAAAAATTCCCAGAAGCATTTGAAGAATTTAAGAATGTTTGTAAGACTCTAGAAGAACATTATAGAGATATGCAAGATATGGAATTTACTGTTGAACATGGTAAACTTTATATGTTACAAACAAGAAATGGTAAAAGAACTGCAAAAGCAGCATTAAAAATTGCTTGTGATTTAGTAGATGAAGGAATGCGTACTCCTGAAGAAGCAGTATTAATGATAGACCCTAGAAACTTAGATACATTATTACACCCACAATTTGATGTTAAAGCATTAAAAGAAGCTAAACCTATAGGTAAAGGTTTAGGAGCATCTCCTGGCGCTGCTTGTGGACAAATAGTATTTACTGCTGAAGATGCAGAAAAATGGGCTAAAAATAAAAAGAAAGTTGTATTAGTAAGGCTTGAAACATCTCCAGAAGATATAACTGGTATGAAAGTTGCACAAGGTATTTTAACAGTTCGTGGTGGTATGACATCACATGCAGCAGTAGTAGCTCGTGGTATGGGCTCTTGCTGTGTATCAGGTTGTGGTGACATCAAGATGAATGAAGCTAAAAAAGAATTTGAACTTGGTGGAAAAGTATTCCATGAAGGTGATGAAATTTCAATAGATGGTACAACTGGTAATATCTACGATGGTATAATTCCAACGGTAGATGCTACAATAGCTGGTGAATTTGGTAGAGTAATGGAGTGGGCTGATAAATTTAGAGTGCTAAAAGTTAGAACAAATGCAGATACTCCAAGAGATACAAAGAAAGCTATTGAACTAGGTGCAGAAGGTATTGGACTATGTAGAACAGAGCATATGTTTTTTGAACCAGAAAGAATCTTTAATATAAGAAAAATGATACTTGTTGAAACAACTGAAGATAGAGAAAAGGCGTTAGAAAAGCTAATTCCATATCAAAAAGGTGATTTCAAAGCAATGTATAAAGAATTAAAAGAATTACCAATGACAGTTCGTTACTTAGATCCACCTCTACATGAATTCTTACCTAAAGAAGAAGCAGAAATTAAAGAACTTGCTAAAGATATGGGTGTAACAGAGGAACATTTAATTGAAGTATGCAATGAATTACATGAATTTAATCCGATGATGGGACATAGGGGATGTAGACTTGCTGTTACATACCCAGAAATTGCTAAAATGCAAACAAGAGCTTTAATGGAAGCTGCAATAGAAGTAAAAGAAGAAGATGGATATGATATAGCTCCAGAAATAATGATACCTCTAGTAGGTGAAAAGAAAGAACTAGACTATGTTAAAAATATAGTTGTAGAAGTTGCAGAACAAGTTAAAAAAGAAAAAAATTCAGATATTGAATATCATATTGGAACAATGATTGAAATACCAAGAGCTGCACTTTTAGCAGACGAAATCGCAGAATCAGCAGAATTCTTCTCATTCGGAACAAATGACTTAACACAAATGACATTTGGATTCTCAAGAGATGATGCTGGTAAATTCTTAGGTGCATATTATGATAAAAAAATATATGAAAATGATCCATTTGCAAAATTAGATCAAAATGGTGTAGGTAAATTAGTTAAAATGGCAGTTGAACTAGGTAAAAAGACTAGACCAAATATCAAATTAGGAATATGTGGTGAACACGGAGGAGATCCTGGGTCAGTTGAGTTCTGTCATAATGTAGGACTTACATATGTATCTTGTTCTCCATTCAGAGTTCCAATTGCTAGATTAGCTGCTGCACAAGCTGCAATTAAAGCGAATCAAAAATAGGACGTTTAAACGTACCAATTAAAAGAGTAGAAATACTCTTTTTTTGTTGTAATTAAAAGGAGTTTGTAAAGAATATAAAAATAGATATAAAAAATAAAATAATAGGAAAAGAGGTGGTTCTAAATGGCATAGTATAGTAACAATAAAACTCGGGTGGCTTTTCTTGTAGTCCAAATATGGAGAGCAAAAGTTAAAAAGAATAAAAAGGAGTTGGCTAGTATTAAGTACTAGCTTTTTTAATGGAATAAAAAAATAAGATAGGAGGTATATTTATGAAAAATTATTTTTTTAAACCTGAATTGGAGAATCTTAGTCAAGGAGCAAGACTAAAATTTGTAAGGGAGCTAAGATACATGTCTAAGCCAAATGTAGCAGAATTTTTAGAGTTAGGAGGTGAAAAGCCAACAGATAGCATAGATAAATATGAAAGAAATGCTAGAGAACCACAAGCAGAAAGACTTTATGATTTAGCAGAACTATTTGATGTAAGTAATTATGCAATAAGAAGATATAATTTTGTAGATCCAAATGAAGTAATATATTATCACATGTGGGAAGAAGAACTATGTCCTTATAGCAAGTTTGTTATAGATATAGATGCGATGAAAAAAACATACTATAACGAAGATATTATAAGAGGATTAGAAGAATGGGGAGAAATGAGAGAAAGAAGAATAAATGGTGAAATATCAGATCAAGAATATATTGAATGGAAACTTCATTACGATTTATATAGTTAAATAAAAAATGATTTAGTAATTAAACTAAATCATTTCTAAATAGATTCTTTATATTTTCAACTACAAGATTAGTCATAACATCATAATTCATATCATCGTGCTTATGATAGATGATTTCGTGACATAGATTATCAATAAGCCCCATCATTATGTGAACTTTTTCATATAAGTCTTCATTTTTGAAATTATTATCAATTAAGATGTCTTTTAATGCATTTGTCATTTCTAGTTCTCTTTTATAATAGTATTCTGCAACTCTTTTATCAGAATGCACCATTGACATTATTTCTTCATGAGCAACATTAGATACTTTATGATTACTTATATAATGTTTAATCATCTGTCTAAGTAATTTATCGAAATCTTTTTTATCAAAAGTAACATCTTTTGTTTTTAACATAGGAAAGAAGATATCATCACCATATTTTTCTAATCCTTCAATTAATATATCATATTTATCTTTAAAGTATTGATATACAATACCTGTAGAAACACCAGCAATTTTTGCAATTTCTGCAGTATTAGTATTGTAATAGCCATCCTTACATATAAGATTAAAACCAGCTTCAATAATTTTTTCTTTCTTTTCTATAGCTCTTTGTTGTTTTGGTTCTCTAATATTATCAACCATAGAAGTTCACCTCGTAAATAGAGTATAACACAAATTTCAAAAATATGAAACAATATTCATATTTTTCGTTGACTATTTTAAAAATAAAGAATATACTTAATATGAAATGTATTTCACATTTAGAAAGAAGGATACAATGAAAAGTTTTAT
>Ga0247610_10000919_pt1 | contig 38510 bp, 27 predicted proteins | sample 174DNAGHGhighgp2_FD_193483 | JGI IMG/M metagenome (GOLD analysis project Ga0247610, IMG submission 193483) | Sheep rumen microbial communities from Palmerston North, Manawatu-Wanganui, New Zealand - 1742 DNA GHGhigh gp2 | ecosystem: Host-associated > Mammals > Digestive system > Stomach > Rumen...
TGAAAAAGAAACAGTATATATACCCTGAGGTAAGTGTTGACTATTTTGACACCGAGAAACTGATGAAAGCGTCCCAACCTTCGGATAAACCGGATGTTCCAGGATCTAACTCTAACTTGGCTCCTCGCCGAACCGATGTGTTCTAATTTCAAAAAATCGCATGTACGTCCAATCGTATGTGCGATTTTTTTTGCACCAACGCTTGCACAATTCAAAGTAAGCATCCATTAAATTGCATATTGTAGGATTTGTAAAAAAGCTGTAATTTTGCAGCCGATTACAAATCCTATAATTATATGCACTATGGACAAAAAACAATTTCTCCAGCTGGAGGCGCATAACGATGATTTCCGTGCGCAGGAGAACGAGGAGCAGCTCCTTGCCGTCTATTTCGATGTCCCCGAAGCCGGTTGCGGCACGTTCATGACCACCGCCGAGATCAGCGACAAACTCGTAGGATTGGGCAGTATCAAGAAACCGATGAGTATGAGCCGCTTAGGGATGGTACTGCAACAGGCAGGTTTCCAGAGTAAGCGGATGAATCATGGCAAAACGCGTGGGTGGATAGTAAGGGAGAGGGGTTTAGAGGAGGTAAATGCCAATAGGAACATTGAGGGTAGAGGGTGACGGGGTGACAGGGTGACACCCTTTTCCTAAAATACATACACATACGCGTGTGTGTGAGATTTATAAACAAGGGTGTCACCCTGTCACCCTGTCACCCACCCAAAGTCCGGATGGCATTCGGCGGAACTACCAAGAAGGGCTCTGCGGAATACCGCAGAGAACAGGACAGGGAACGAGAAGCCGCATAGGATGCGGGGCTAACAGACGAAGAAAAGACGTTACGTATATGTCCGTAATGCGAACGAGATGCGAACGAGAATGAATAATAGTTGATAGTTGATGAACAATGAAAGCAAAACTGATAACGCCCATAGAAAGACTATGAGGGCAATTGAGAAAAGACGGGTATTATTTCCGAATGTACCGCGGGGAACAGATTGTGCAACGCTGCCCGACGAAATGGGAGGATACGCCCGCACGTAAAGCGGCACGTGAGCGATTCGTGGAGAAGTACGGACGGAAGAAAGCGCGGAACTAAAGTCCCGCGAACAGGACGAAGAAAACGCGGGATAACATCCCGCTAAGGATATAAACAGATGCCAAAACGACAATCGTCCTTGCATTTGTAAGCACCGAGTAACTATCTGTGAGCAAGCTCCCAATAGTCAATCAATACTTACAAATAGGCGATAAATCGCTTTTTTTCTCAAAAAAATACCGCGAACGCTTGTATATTCCAAATTTTTGTAGTACCTTTGCGCAAAAATTGAAACTGGATGCTTATGAAACGATTTTTATACATAAGTTTATGTGCGTGCGCGCTCCTTATTGCAGTGTGCGCACCAACGCACGCGGGTGATCCCGGTTCTTCTTGTGCTGATGCGATTCCAATGGGAAAAGATTATGTGGCTCAGGTGCGAAACGGGCAGACTGTTTGGTATTCTGCTTGGACGTTCGATCTGCCGCTTACTGTTACCTTTGCTCCAACAAATGGGAAAAACGATCCTGCGCCGGATGTAGAAATGGATTTTACTTGTACTACGGGTTATTATCGAGATAGTATATTGTGCAGCCTGTTTTGCAAAACAAGTGGATCTGGTGGTATCGATTTCGGTTTACCGCATAGCCCGACGCTGAATTCTAAAACATTAGACGATGGCACATTTGTTTATTATATCTCTCTCGGTAAGAAATATCGCGATCTTTTGCTTCAAGTGGGTATCAGTTACAACGTGGAAGTATTTGTGAAGGTGACATACAAAAGTAGCGGTACAATTAGCTTGGCGCCTGATGATCTATTCTCCAACTGCGTGGATAATGCAAAATTCATGCGGTATGGAGATTCTGTCCATTTCGCTGCTAATGATACGAATCGCCATATCATCGTGCCATACCTTCAATGGCAGGAAGATACCATCTTCTATAAATGGACTGGTTCCGCTCCATGTGAAGTGGTAGTAGCAAATACGTGTGATTTCTTAGGCTATGATCATGAAAATAGCGATATTATAGAACGGGAGAATATCAATCCCGGTGATTCAGCGAAGGTGACAGCTTCAGACTTATATGACTGGGTACATAACGAAAGATTCCCCAATGAGGCAGGTATGTATTTCGCAAAGGTATATAGTTCTGCTCCCGGTGATTTGCATGTCATCAAGGCACCGCATGCTGCTTTGGATAAAAACGCCACTTTACTGCGCTATGGTAAATCCTATCCTGTAGATGCCAATTCGCAGGGTATATATGCCATTCCGCGCACTTGGAATATAGATTTGCAATTCACAGCCACCACAGAGCATATGTTCAGTATCGTATTCTCCAAAACGGCTAATTTTGGGGCTGCAGATACATTGCGAACAATCCCATTGAAGAGATCGGAAACGGGGCATTGGATTGGCATTACATCTTCTGACATGAAAGCAATGTGGGCTCAAATGCCGGAAGATAAAAACTATATTTATGTCCGATTTGTTTGTACGGAGGCGACAGTAGTAACTCCGGAAAGATGGTTTATTTCAGATTGCTATAAGAAGACACTCAATTCGATAGTTTCCCCCGGTGTCGCTTTTACGGTAACCAGAACCTCTTCCACCGTATATCGCTTTGTCTATTCTCAGTGGAAAGGAGGAGATATGACCATTAATTTTGCGATCAATTCGAATTGTGAAATATATTTAGCGGATACATGTACTATCAATAGAACCAGATCGGATGCACCGTATTGGTTGAAATACAAGTCAATTGTAAAAAGTTCCTCACCGGTGGTTATCCCGGCGTCCGAGATAGCGTCATGGGCGAATCGATTAGATGAAGAAGGGTGTTTTTATGGGCTTTTTTACACGACTGCAAATAGTACCAACCGTAAATTGACGATTACCACTACTGCCCCCGCAGAATCTGATCCCGTCTATCCGACAACAACGGTGACGGTAGCATGCGATATCAATAACCGGCCCTTTGTGGAGGTTAGTGCCACGCAAACAGTCACAGTTGAAGATGAGACGGGTACTATCGTGAAGACATTCACAGATGCGGTACCTGACGCCAAATATTCACTCTCCGATTTACCCGCCGGAAAATACACATTGCGCGGTCAAACGGAAATAATTACAGTAAATTTGTAGAAAAATTGACGAAAAACACAAAATAATTTGGTAATTTCATAATTATTTTGTACCTTTGCACCCTGATTTGGGCGCGTATGCGTGTGTATGCTACACTTATATGCGCGAATATAACATGAGAATAAATATAAGACATAGTATTCGTACCCTTGCGACGACGCTTTTATTGCTCGTCGTTTCAGCTATTATTTATGCCCAACAGCCAGCCGGAATTACGGCGGATAAAGCTACTCGTATTACTGCGCCGGTGACTTTGTCGGTGCAGAGTGGTGGCAATTTTATTCGTTTTGATGCGACTCATCTTCCTGCTGTGGTTGCGTACATTCCTTCTGCTCCGTTTGGCACTATACCGGTGGCGCTGGTAATGGGGGATACGATAGCTGCAGAGATGATCTTTACTAATTGCGGCATAAGCTGGCAATGGACCATAGCGGAGGCGGAAAATGATCAGATTGTAGAGATAAAAGCACATGAGAATGCGCTTATTAACGTGGCTCCTCATACTTGCGATAATACCTATAGCGAGGATACGCAGACGGCTTGCGACTCGCTGTTGTGGAACGGGAAATGGTACAATGAGTCCGGCGATTATGAGTATGTGACGACCAATGCGGCTGGGTGCGATTCGATCGTGACGCTCCATCTGACGATCAATCATTCGGTTCAACTGAATATGCGTGGGATCGATGTCTGCGGTTCGTATCTATGGGGTGATACCCTGATTGAGACATCCGGTACTTATACCCGTCGGCTTCATACGATAAGCGGTTGCGATAGTATCGTGACGCAGACTATCACCGTTCATCAGGCGATCAGCCTGACTCTGCCGGATACAGCGGTGTGCGAGACGGATTTTGGATATGAGTATGTTTGGTCTGATCCGGTGATGGGCGATACGACCATCACCCAAAACGGTACGTACACTCGTCGTCTCAAAACGCAATACAGATGCGACAGTATCGTGACGCAGACCGTTCGTTTCTTGGATATGACGTATGGCAGTGCTAAGGTAACGGCGTATGACAGTTATACCACGAATATGGGCATGACTTATACGAAATCCGTTGCCGGCGCGATTGATTATTATACCAATGCGGCAGGATGCGATAGTGTTGTAACCTTGGATTTGAGAATCCGCCATCTGCAAGTGAACGATACTTTCCCGCAAACGATTTGCGCGACGGAGTTGCCGTTCCAATGGTATGGCAAATCGTATATGGAGAGCGGAATCTACACCACCGATACCATTGAGGGTGTGGCGGTGAATGGCGTTTATATGGATACGGTGCATACGGTGAACTTGATTGTATTGCCTACGAGTGCCGGCGATACCGCAGCTGCGGTTTGTGAGTCGTTTGTCTGGTATGGCGAGACCTATTCCGCGAGCGGCGAGTATAACCATACGCTCACGAATGTTGTCGGCTGCGACAGTGTTGTGACGCTCCATTTGACGATTTATCATGCTACGACCGGTGACACTTCCGCGGTGGCATGCAATGCTTATGATTGGTATGGAAAGACGTACACCGAGAGCGGTGAGTACAACCATACTTTGGAGGGTGGTAACAGTCATGGTTGTGATAGTGTCATAACTCTTCATTTGACCATTCATACACCTACTACCGGCGAAGAAACGAAGGAGGCATGCTCCTCGTACGAATGGCACGGAACGACTTATACCACCTCCGGAGATTATACTTTTACCACGGCCAATGTGGCAGGGTGTGATTCGACGGTAACCTTGCATCTGACAATCCTGCAGCCGACTACCGGCGAGGAGATGCAAGAGGCTTGTATGTCCTATACATGGAAAGAGCATACTTATACCGTTTCCGGAGATTATACCTATACGACTGTCAATGCGGCAGGATGCGATTCTGTGGTGACGTTGCATCTTACGATTTTGGATAATTGCGCTACGTTTGACACGGTTTGTTTCTGCCGCGGATTGAATACAGAGCATGAGGAGAAGATTGCCGAGGATCGTATTCGCCGTTATATACCGTATTCGTATGAGTCTCCGGCGGAATGGGATTACATGGATGGCGTGATGGTACGCGGTGAAGCGAACCGCACTCTGATGGATCTGCATCGTGCCGAGACGAATCTGTATGCCCACTATGTGAAAGAATTGGAACCGATCTCAGCTATTACATGGAGCTTCCGCCCGAAGAATGCAACGGCTTATCAGATCATCGAAGCAGGAACGCAGGCACAATGGATCGAGGCAGGCGTGATTGCGGTACAGGTTCAGTTCTTATGCGGACATGTCTATCGCAGCGATTTGACTACTGATACGGAAATGGTCAATGCAGAATCTTCGGAGGAAGGAAAGAAAATGCTGAAAGACGGTCAGATAATTATTCTCCGTAACGGAAAGATGTATAATATCTTTGGAATGGAGATAAGTGGATTAGTGGATTAGTGGATGAGAGGGTTAGAAAGATGAAAAAAATAACATTTATATTAGCTTTGATGGTAGCAACCTGCTGCTTTGCGCAACAGGAAGCACCGATGGGAACTGTCTGCTATGGATGGTTGCCCGGTTATCCTGATCACTATTGCGAATGTCGTGAAACGTCCCGCCAATTCCAGTTCCCCTTGGAAATAGAGGTAGCGGATACGATGTGGTTCGCTTCCACGGTGGATGATATGAGACAGGGATTATCGGCATACTGGTTCTCGGATTGCTCTCTCACATTCGAGGTGTATGCGTTCTGCAGTTCCAAGACTCCGACCATCAAGATGACGGTTGCTCCGAACTTGATGCGGGAGATGGATGTAGCAGAGATCAACCGCCGATTGGACGAAATGGGAAATATGGCGGAACTGATGTCGCAAGTGCTCATCCCGCGTGTCAAAGTGTATCCGAACGGAGGAACAGGGCATGTGTATTGCTATCCGTACGATCAGGGACCTTTATCTACTTGTGAGAATATATTGCCGGTCATTCCGCGTATGACCTATGTATGCGACCAGCCGACCGAAGTATATGAACTTCAACCATCCAGGATTGCTTCTACCGGCAAAGGATTTATCCAATGGAAGCAAAAACGCAACCTGCCCGGCACGATCCGCTTGACCTTGGATTCGTGTAACGGCACGGAGATTGCGAATGTAACCTTAGCAGACTCCATGCGCGTATTTGTGTTAGATTCGACGGTGATGCGTGCGGCTAAGACGGCGAACAGAAGTGTGTTTGTACATGTAACACATCCTGCTGATTATGTGGGGCGTATCATCTATAGAAATAGCATCAAGTGGGATTCTCAACGGATAGATACTACCTTGTGTCAAGGCAAGACGTTGCAATTGGCGGACACGGTGCTCAGCGAGTCAACTATTTACCCGAATGATTTGCTTTGGAAGAGCAATGATACCCTTTCCGTGACTGCGTATTATTTGACGATTGAGCCGCCGACACCCGTGTATGATACATTGCGCCTCAAAGCAAAGCAATTGCCCTATAACTATCGTAACCAGATTATTCCGAAAGAGGGATGGGGCGATTATGATTTTACGATTCATCAGGCGGGACGTTGCGATGAGCGCTATATGCTACATGTGCATCATGACATAGTCACCACTGAAATGACCATCCACGATACGCTTTGTACGGGCAAGACGGTTACATACGGTGATATTACTTATACCAACGATACTGTTATTCGCGACTCCGCATGGGTGGATGCAGATACATGGGCTATACGGGATATCACCATCCATTTTACGGAGCCGGAATTAGAGTATGACACCCTTTTGGTGCCGCCTTCTTATATGACGGCCAGAGGGTATTGGTATGCCGATCTGGGAGTGATGGTATATTATGGCGACACGATGATCGTCAAAACCAAACGAAATACGTGTACCCGATGGATTCAACTGCATGTGGGAGAACGGGAAATTGGAACATCCATCCAAACCATCCCTCAGGAAGAGCAGATTTACAAATACATGCGGGACGGAATATTGTACATTCGCCGAGAAGGACAAGAATACGACCTTTTAGGTCGTCCCATCGGACAATGATAAAATGTAAAATCATTATTAATTAACTAATTTTTTAATCAACAACAACTCTATGAAGAAATTTCTAACATTAGTTGCCGCGTTAGTCATGACCATCTCCATGATGGCTATCGGCCGTAACGACGGATCCACCAAAGCCAATGCTATTGACTTTGATTGGGAGGCTCCGATGGCGCACTCTGGTGGCACGAAATGGTACGTAGTGAACTTGGATCCCCTCTATGAAGAGGAGACCCCTGCGCTAAACCTTTTCTTGGCTAACAAGGATGCTTTCAATGAGACGCACACGAGTTTGAAGGCTACTGTGGCCGGTCAAACGGAGGAGAAATCATTCACCATTGGTCCAAAGCAACAACGCGTTTGGTCTGCCAATGCCACGATGTTGGTTCGTTTGAAACAGAAAGAGATCTATTTGACTCTGACCTCTGACGGACCGGTTATGATGAGTGCCCGCGTATTTGAGGCTGAAGACTTGGATGAGACCTGTAAGGATGCGCTTCCTCTCAGTTGGACTACCGGTATCACCAAACCTGCCGGCGTACCCGTTTGGTACAAAGTGAACATTAAGGATGCTAAAGCAAACACGGCTCAAGATGTATGCGTCGTAGTAACGAACAATGGTACGAAGAAACTGACCCTGGTGGCCGGTCAGTCGCTTGACTGTCCTTCATCCGGTGTTACCAAACGTACTATCGAACTGGAGGCAGGTCAGACCCTGCGTGACACCGTTCCGAACACCATGCTTGCCGGTGTGGCTTTCGATGAACTGTATGTCAGCTTGGAGAACGACCAGCCGATTTCGGTACGTGTTGAGTATGCCGATCGTCCGCTTATTCCGGTAATGCCGGCGGATCTCGCGGGTAAGTACACGGAGAAAATCGTGCCGGATACATCGCTCCACACAACGGATGTGACGACTCTGACTGCCGGTGTAACGTACTATTTCAAGTATGATGTATCCAAACTGAATGCGCTCAAGAAATATGAGCCGGAGTTCACGTTCCGTAACCTCGGTACGGCTCAGGCTAATATTGTGCGTAAGATGGCATTTGAAGTGCCGGCTTTCTCAGCACAAGGCAACACCCTCGTGCTGAACGGCAATGATGAATCGATCGAGGTAATTGCCAAAAACACCTTGATCGGTTTGGAAGCAAGTTATATCTACGTCATGATCACTTCTGACCAGGATATTCAGTTGATCAGCCGCTTCAAACATTTGCGCGAAGGTAAGGCATGTAAGACGAATATCGACTTCGATTGGGTGAACGGTCATACGCAGAGCGCGCAAACCAAATTATGGTACGCCGTAAATGTTGCAGATGCGCGCGATAATATTGAAGATATCGTGGTACACGTACAGAACCTCGGTTCCAAGTCTGCTACGGTCAATGCATCGCTTGCATTCTCCTGCCCGTATATCGACTTGCAGGAATTGTCTCACAAGATTGCAGCCGGTGCAACGGAAGTACGCACACTGGGTTATTCTTCGTACGCCATGATGACGGATACCGTTTGGATCGGTCTGGAGACCAACCAGGATATCAAGTTCTGGGCTACCACCAAGCCGGCTAAAACAACTGAACCCGATGAGGCCTGCTTGACCGCCGTTAAGTTCAACTGGGAGGAAGGTGTTACGCAGAATGCCGGTGATACCGTTTGGTATAAGATCTCGATGGACGAAGCGCGTGAGAAATCCGCTAAGTTCCCCACCGTTTTCGTACAGAACTTAAGCAGCACGGCTGCAGCAACGATCACCGCTGAGTTGTCGCTTGAGTGCCCGGATTCGATTGCTAACCAGAAACGTACTAAAACGTTGGCTGCGAACGAGTCATACAGCAAGCAGTTGTCGCGTAACTTGTTCGAGAACATCGTGCAGGATACGATCTACCTCAAAGTGATCACTACTCAGAACATCGCTTTGCAGATCCGTCTGACAGAAGAGGCAGAAGGTGCAAGCTGTTCGTCGGCTATTCCTTTCAACTGGGTATCCGGTAACACGCAGGCTGCCAACAGCAATTTGTGGTATTCGGTTGATCTGCGCGACGTAATGAAACGCGGAAACGACATCAGACTGCATATTGAGAACAAGGATAATGCAAAGTGCAACGGTGTCGCTCAATTGCTTTATTCGTGCCCGAGCACGGAAGCTCCTTCTATCCAGGATTTCACTTTGGCAAAATATGGTACCAAGAGTATCACGGTACAGAACAGTGCCTTTGAAATGGTGGAGGACAGTATAGTTTATGTAAATCTGCAAGGAACGACAGCTCTTCGCTTCTGGGTAGATACACTGCCTGTTAAGCATTTCGATACGATTTATGCCGAGGGTATTACGCTGATCCCGCTGCATTGGGATAGCATGTACGTGCAGAACGTAGATACCGCATGGTATATCATTTCGAAGGAAGAGATCGAGAAGATCCGTAATATGGAGAAGAAGGTGAAACCGGTAGCGCACCTGATTAACGAGACAGGTTCGAAGATCACCATCAAGGGTGAGGCTGCGTTTGCGTTCCCGATCACCAAGCAGATGATGACCAAGACGATGGAAATCAAGGCTGGTCAGCACTATACCGATACCATTCCTGCCGGTACATTTGACCAATTCCTAAAGAAAGACTCCATCATCCTTCGCGTGATTCTTCCCGCAGGTTCCGGAGGAGGTACATTCCGCTTCGGTGCAGAATTGGTATCTGCTTACAACGGTAACTCCCGCTATGATGCACTGCCTTTCCGTTTCGGTGAGATATATTATCAACAGCCGATGACTTCGATGTGGTATCGCATCAACACGGCTGACTTGAAGAGTGATCCGGATCTGTTCAACAAGCGCCTGCTTGTTGAGACGAAGAACTTAGGTGATGCAGGTGCAAATGTCAAAGTGGCTGTATATGAGGGTCTGCTCTCCAATGTAGATCTGCTGGAGGAATACGGTTTGTCAGATTATCGTGAGCGCACGATCAAGAAAAACGAATCGAGGCGTAAGTCCTTCCCTGCTCAGGCAATCTATGCCGTAGGTGATGTTGACCTCTTCGTTCAAATCACCACCGATCAGAAACTCGGCTTCAGAAGCAACTTCAATGGCACTTACGATCCGATCACTCCGGATCCGAAGCAACAAGAGGCAAAACTGCTGGTTCCGAATGTAGAGTATGTTGTTCCTGCTGATGGTGAGGAGCACTGGTATATGGTATGTGTCCCGTACATGCAGAATAACTACATCTATTCGGATAATGCTACTCTGGACTATGAATTGAACGGTGCTGCTAAGATCGAGGTAACGGCTACACTCCAGGATGTAATGGATTGCAATATGCCGGTTCGCACTCGCACCATCAACAAATCGGGTGGTTACCACAAAGGTACCAAGCCGGTGCGTGAGCTGATTGAGAAGGCTATCAAGAAAGCAGGTTATACCTTCGATTTCTCAGGTACCGATCCTCAATTCATGGATAGTCTGCTCCATCGTTATATCACCAAAGACTCCATTACCGCCTATGTACGTATCAAGACGGACAATGAACTGAAGGTGAAACTGAACTTGCAGCAAATCACCGGTGACCAATGTACGAATCCGATGGAATTCGACTGGGAGCACGGAAATGTCAATCCTGACGGTGCTGATACATGGTATCGTGTACAGTTGGATTCGCTCATTATTCCGGATACCTGTGACCTGCGTCTGCACGTTGACAACTGGAGTGCTATGAGCAACAATGTTCAGGCTGACTTGTATTTCGATTGCAACGATCCGAAGACCAAAGGTCAGAACTACACGATTGATGCGGATGGCAAAGATTCGCTCGATATTGACCGTGACTTCTTGTCACAACTCGGATGGGCGGATATGATCATTAACTACAATTCGGACTACGCTTCCCATATTTGGGCAGAACTCATTCCGAATACTCCGCGTGATACCCTGCGTGACACGATCGTCGCTTATGTATGCCAAGGAGATTCGTATCTCGATACCATCACCAATATTACCCACGAGCCGATTATCTATTCGACCGAATGGAGAGATACCGTTACCTTCAAGGACGGTGTAACGATGAAAGACTCTGTTACCCTCTTCCAAATCCATCCGCTCGTATTGCCGGAGGCTATCACAGTGGATTCGATGAAGAAACTGGCTGCAACTCCGCTGCTCGCACAAGGTATGCAGTTGTTCGTAGATTCGTCCAGCGTTAAGTTGACCGAGGTTTATAAGAACTTGGGCAATACGGTAGATACCATCATCAAGATTGATACCGTTTATTGGGCAGAGCCGGTTTATAGCGCACCGGGCGTATTGGATGACACTCAGGAAGCTGCTTTGGATCTGACTTCGTTCTATCCGAAGACGCAAACGCAAGATACACTCCTGTTGGTTATCAAGGATAGTGAGTGTGGATCCATTTATCGTACGGACTACATCTTCCCGCTGGAAGACTATAAGTACGCATCGAAGAACGATACGATCTGTCCTCCGGCTCCGGCGAAGAACCCGGATACACTCTCGTATGCAACGACCGTATTGGATACACTCAACCTGCCGCGTTATGTGGATACGATTGTAAGCTATGCGGTACGTACGAAACCTGTACTTTACGCACAAGCTCAACTCACTCCGGTTCAAACGCCGATTGTCGCTTGTGGTGCTTCGATTGATATTACCGGTACTATTGAGTCTATCAAACAGCAGTTTGAGGATGATGCCGATGATTTGACAATGGCGGTAACGGATGCTAAATGGCAAGTGCTGAATGGTACCGATTGGCAAGATCTGCCTTATACGGTTCCGGCTTCTGCTACGCTTGTTTCGATGCGTTATGTGATTGACACCGAGTGCGGTGTGAAGGATACCAGCGAGAATATCAATTTCAATCTCACTCCGGCTTGTACCCCGACTTATGGAAATATCACCGTTCCGGGTGCGTTCTGCGACAGTTACAGATGGACGGATGCTTTAGGTCTGGATACGACGGTTACTTTGGTGGGTACCCACACGTATGTACACACCTTCGTAGGTGCTAACGCTGAACATTGCGACTCGATAGTATCGCTCACTGTTACTATCAACCAGTCGTATGATACGCTTGTCATCATTCCTGATCAGTGCGAGAGTTACAATTGGGTAGATGAAGCGCATGGTTTGGATACAATGATTGTTAAAGATGGTTCGTATCAGCATACCTTTACCTCTGTAACGGGTTGTGACTCTGTTGTAACGCTGAAAGTTGCTATCAAGCATCGTGTAGTAACTCCGATAAAGGATACTATCGAGTGCGACAGCTTCTACTGGACTGAGATAGATAGTACGATTTATGATTCGGGCATATACTCGCATACTTTCACGGCTATCAATGGTTGTGACTCGGTGGCTTCGTATAATGTGACGATTAATAAGTCGTACGACATAACGGTTACTGAACCTGTTGTCAACTGCGTTAGTTACTATTGGGCAGAGGCAGATACCACGATTAATACAGAAGGAACGCACGCGTATAAGCACACGTTCGCTTCCATTCATAGTTGTGACTCGGTTGTAACGCTGACCGTAACGATCAATATGCCGACTACCGGTAAGGATAGCGCTGAGCAATGCTATTCTTATACTTGGACTGCAGGTGATGGTAAGACTTACTACAACGATACCGTCGTTTCTTACACCTATGTCGGTGGTGCAGCGACCGGTTGCGATAGTACGGTAACGATGAAGATCAAAGTCAATAATCCGTACCAAAAGACCCTCTCGCTCGTATCGAAGTACGGTGACCGTCTGTTGATGATCAACCGTAACGAGATCAATGCGCTGCCGGGTTGGAATCTCGATCTGGAGAAAGATACCGCCCTTGTTAAGTGGTATAAAGAAGATCCGGCTGGAGATATCTTCAAAGGAAATGGTTACTATTACACGGAGAACGGAGAGGTATTGGATGCAGGCGTTTACTACGCATTGATTGATATCCCTGCTTCGGAAGGTGCTACCTGCGGTTCGAAGGGTGAAACGGTTCACTATACCGTAACGGGTGCAGCTCCGGCTCCGGCTTTGGCTCCGTCGCTGGCTCGTCCGGGTGAGGATATCAAAGTCCTCAATCTCGATCCGGACAAAGAGACCGTCATCCGTGTATATACGACCGAAGGATTGCTGCATGGTACTTATACCGTTAGCGGTGAAACCTCGTTCACTATCAAAGCGGCTTACGAATTAGGATTCTACCTCGTTGAGCTCAATAATGATGGTATGAAAACAACCTTACGTTACATTGTTAAATAAGAATAGGAGGTAGCAAAATGAAGACAATTAAATCAATTCTAATTGCAGTTACCCTGATATGTGCATCTGCCGTGTCGACTTTGTCGGCACAGCAGGCGGATGCGCCCGCGTACCAATGGAGAGTAGCGAAAGGCGACTCCGTGATGATCAAACCGGAGTGCCAGCAATACCTCACCGGAGAAAAACCCTCCACCTGGGTTTATGACGCAGTACATACTGTATATCAATTGGGAACCAAACGCTTCCCCGAAGGCGTCTTGCTGATGAATATCGCATCGTGGATCTGCGAGGACTGCTTGATCCCTGTACATCCGCGTGAGGCACAAGAGGAAGAAGGACAAAACGTACAAGTTCCGGTGGAAGAGACTCCTGCTAAAGAAGAGCCGGTTGTGGTAACTCCTCCTCAGAAAGCTCCAACTCAAGAGACTCCTGTGGAGACTGCTCCAGTGGAGGCGGCTCCGGTTGTTGTAACTCCTGTAGAGCAGGCACCCATTGAACAGGCACCTGTAGAAGAGACTCCCGTTGAGCAAGCTCCCGTTGAGCAAGCTCCTGTAGAACAAGCACCCGTTGAGGAGACTCCCGTAGTCGTAACCCCGGCACCGGAAGAACCGGTTGCTCAGGTTGTCAAAGGAGACACCATGAAGTTGGGACAAAAGCGTAACGGTTATGACCGTTTCACCATTGGCGTTCGCGGTGGTGCAGCCGGTTTGCTCCATGCTGTCAAGTCCGGTAACTGGACCTGTGGTGGTGATGTGCTCTTGGATCTCCAATACGCACATTATTGGACAAATGATGCCCGCCCGGTTGATCTCGGTATCATCGTGGGTCTCGGTTTGGGTTATTCGCAAAGCGGTATGAAAGCGGTGGTGGATACCAGCTATACGGTTTCTACTACCGATGGTAACATCGACTATACCTTGAAGGCGGACGAGGTGAATGAGCACGACGGACAGATCCAAATGGAAGTTCCCGTTATGTTCTCGCTCATCCATGACAACGGTCTGTTCTTCAATTTTGGTCCGAAGTTCATGTTGCCGCTTTATACGCCGTATAACCAACAGATCAAAAATCCGCAGATCAATGCGTACTTCCCCACTGAGGGCGTTAACGTATCGAACGAGGTGATTACCGGTTATATCAAAGACAACCAGATGACCAATGCCGGTTCAGACAACGGAAACCAATTCTCCATCAACGTCATGTTGACCGGTGAAATCGGTTATGAGTGGATATTCAAGAGTGGTAACTCGCTGGGGCTCGGCGCATACGCAAACTACTGCGTGTACAATAGTTTCAAGAACAGCGCTACTGTGAAATCCCTCATGGATGTAACAGCTCCGCAAGGTTCGACGGTTGCTTCCGTGGATGTTCTTTCCGCAACGAAAACCTATGCTACGGGTTTAGGTTACTTCGATGCCGGAGTCAAAGTGGCATACCACTTCAACTTCCCGAAGAAGCAGCACAAACAATTTAGAGAATCCAAGTTGTTCTAAGCTCATGACGATACTATGTATCGAAACAAGTACATCGGTTTGTTCGGCCGCCATCTGTAAGGATGGCGAGCCGATCAGCCAGTGTATATGTAAGGAGGGTAGCAATCATGCTCGATTGCTACCTCGTTATTTGGAGCAACTGATCGAAGAAGCCAAGCAAAAAGGAGTGGCAATCGATGCAGTTGTGTTCAGTGAGGGACCGGGTAGCTATACCGGTCTTCGTATAGGCGCCTCTACAGCCAAAGGACTTTGTTATGGACTCAATGTTCCTCTGATTCCCGTTCCGACATTGGAGGTACTTTGCGAAGCGGTACATAAGCATTCAGCATTCAGTATTCAGCATTCAGATATTTTACTTCCGATGATCGACGCAAGGCGAATGGAAGTATATACGAAGGTACACAGGGACAATGTAGAAAGTACAAAGGAGACGGAGACACGCGCCGTAGTGGTTGAGAGCGAAGATAGTCTTTATAACGGCAACGAGGATGTTTATTACTTCGGCGACGGGGCGGAGAAATGCTCCAAAATATTCACGAAACCCAACTGGCATTATATCCCGGATATCGTGCCCGAGGCGCAGTATATGGGAGTGTTAGCGGAAAGCGGAAAGCGGAAAGTGGAAAGTGTGGATTTGGCCTATTACGAACCATACTATTTGAAAGAATTTATTGCCGCGCCGAGTCATGTGAAAGGATTGAATTAGTAAGAATAGGAGTTTTACCTTGCTACGTGGTCGCGATATGGTCGCGGGATTGGAAGCTAATTATGCTCAAATTACTCAAACATATTCAAGTATCACGGTTAATCATTTTGGGATTAGCTGTAATCTCTTTTATTTCTTGTTCCACCCAGAAAAATACATGGGCGACTCGTTCGTTTCATCAGACGAAAGTCAAGTACAATATTCTTTATAATGGCAATATGGCCTATGAAGAGGGTCTCAAAGCCATCCGCGATGCCAATACTGATGATTACAGCCACGTACTCAATCTCTATCCGGTATCGAATCATACAGCGGCATCGGCGGCCGCTACACAGATGGATAAAACCATCGAAAAATGCCGTAAATGTATCAAGTTACATTCCATCAAAGCCAAACCGAAACGGGATCCGAAGAAAGCAAGTGATCCGGCTTACAAGAAATGGTTACAGTCGGAGGAATTTAATGCCAATATGGGCATGGCTTGGATCCGTTTAGGCGAAGCGGAATTTCATAAAGCAGATTTTTTAGGTGCCGTCAGCACTTTCAATTATATTATCCGTCATTACGAGAACGATCCTGATATGATTGCACAATGCCAGCTTTGGATAGCTCGCGCTTATGCCGAAATGGGTTGGCAATATGAAGCGGAAGATATGTTAGATCGTGTGCAGATAGACGCATTAAATCGCAAGCATGCGAAGCTATATGCTGCGGTCAAAGCGGATGTGTTGCTCAAAGGACAGCATTATCATGAGGCGATACCTTTTGTTAAATTGGCGATTCCTCATGAGAAGCGGAAGATATACCGTCCGCGTTTCGTTTATGTATTAGGACAATTATACGAAAAGGAAGGCAAGAAAGAGGACGCCTTGCAGGCTTATAAGTCGGTTGTTCGTCTGGCACCACCGACGGAGATGGAGTTCAATGCCCGTCTGCGTATGGCGGAATTAGGGGGTAAAAGCAGTCTTCACCAGTTACGTGCGATGACCAAACAAGCGAAGTTCAAAGATCGCCTCGATCAAATCTATGGTGCGATAGGAAATATCTATTTGGCAAATAAAGATACAGTCAAAGCCCTTGAGATGTATGGACTGGCTATTGAGAAATCCACGCAAGGAGGTTTGCCAAAAGCGGCAGTCCTCGTGCGTGCGGGTGATATATATTATGATAAGTGCGCGTACGTACAAGCGCAACCCTGTTACCGCGAGGCAGTAACGATCCTTACTTCGGAAGACGAACGTTATCCGCTTATTCTCAAACGCTCCGAAGTGTTGGACGAACTGATTGTCTCCTATACGCAAGCCCAATTGCAGGATTCACTTCAGCGTTTGGGACGCATGACCCCGGACGAACAACGCGCTATTGTGGACAAGATCATTGCGGACCTTATCGAAGCGGAGAAAGCGGACTCTGTTCGTCAATCCGAAGAGGCGCGTGCCTTGGCGCATGGGGATTCGGATCCCCGAAGCGTCAATACCATCAATATGTTAGGTGGCGGTGGAACGCAAGCCGGAGAGTGGTATTTTTATAATCCGCAACTGATGAAACAAGGTCAGCAGGAATGGCGTCGGCGTTGGGGTACCCGTCCGCTGGAAGATAACTGGCGCAGACAAAACAAACAAGTTACAGTAATGCCACAGGATGATTTGGCAGAGGAAGATTTGGAGTCGGATTCGCTCTCTTTGGGGGCTGACTCAATTGCTGTCCAGCCGGTGATAGAAACAGATATTCATAAGCCGGAGTATTATCTTCAACAAATACCACGTACCGAACAAGATTACGCTGTTAGCGATAGTCTTTGGCGGGAAGCGATGATCGCGCTTTATTATATTTATCGTGACCGTTTGATGGATGACCAATTGACCGAAGAAACCCTTCGTGCTTTGGACGAGCGTTTTGGTTCGCATTCATCCGTTTTGGCGATTCATGAGGAAGAACAATTGCGAGAGTTGCGCCATGATCAAGCGTATATTGCCCGCATGCAAAAAATGTTAGCAGAGCGAGACTCGCTCTATTCCTTGACGTATGAAGCCTATCGGAATGGTCGATATGCCGAGGTGAAAGCTCAAGTAACCGCTATCAAATTGCAAATGACTAATGAGCATTGGTCGCTTGCTCCTCGTTTCCTTTTCTTGAATGCCGTTTCGGTGGCACGTACGGAAGGACAAGAGGCGTTCGTCGCTGAATTGCAGAATCTGGTGGATGGTTATGGAGAGACCGAGTTAGGATCGATGGCAAAAGATATGCTGGCAATGATGGGACAAGGAAGACAGAGTCAGACCGGAGACGGTACTTCCAATTTGGCGGAATTGCGCAATCAATCGACCGATTCGTCCGATCAAACAACGGCTACCGATTCGGTGCAGGTTTGGTCTGAAGATCGCCAACAACCCTCTGTGGTGCTGCTTATTTTACCTGTCGCTGACGAACAAGCGCTGAATGAATTGTTGTATGAAGTGGCATTGTTTAACTTCAGCCAATTCCTTATTCGTGATTTCGAATTACAAAAGATGCCGGTCTTTGGAGAAGGTTGCGCATTGCGTATCAGCGGTTTTGCTGATTTGGACGAAGCCGAATGGTGGGTTGGATTGGTACAACGGAATGAAGAAATGCAGGTAATCCTGCAGAATGTGCAGATCCGGACTGTGACGGAAGTGAATTTGCCTTTAGTTACCAACTAAAGCATCCTACAAAAAAAGATGACCGAAGTCATCTTTCGTCGGGGAGACGTGATTCGAACACGCGACCTCCGGTCCCCCAGACCGTTGCGCTACCGGGCTGCGCCACTCCCCGAATGCCCTCTTTTATCGAAAGCGGGTGCAAAGGTACTGCTTTTTTTTGACATACGCAAGAGTTTTTTGATTTTTTTATCGAAAATGAGTAAAAAATTTTATATTGAGACCTATGGTTGCCAAATGAACGTCGCAGATAGCGAGGTTGTAGCAGCCATTATGCAGACTACTGATGCCGAATTGACCGAGCATTGGGAGGAGGCTGATATCCTTCTTTTGAACACCTGCTCGATCCGTGATAACGCAGAGCAGAAAGTTGGTGCGCGTCTCCGCGAACTCAAAGCGCACTTGAAGAGTCGAAAGTCGAAAGTCGAAAGTCAAAAGACTATTATCGGCGTGATCGGATGTATGGCGGAGCGAATGGGAAAGGAACTGATTGATACCTTCGGCGTGGATTTTGTGGCGGGACCGGATGCGTATTTGGATATACCGAATCTTTTGGCGCAATGCGAGCAGGGACATAAGGCGATGAATGTGGAACTGCGTACCAGCGAAACATACCGCCAGATCATCCCTGCGCGTATAGGACGTTCCATCAGCGGCTATGTTTCTATCATGCGCGGATGCAATAATTTCTGCTCCTATTGCGTAGTGCCTTATACCCGTGGACGAGAGAGAAGCCGGGATGTAGAATCAATCCTTAATGAAGTGCGTGATTTGCAGAATAAGGGGTATAAAGAAGTTACTCTTCTGGGGCAGAATGTCAATTCCTATCGGTATCAAATGACCAACGATCAAGGCGAAACGAACGTGATTGATTTTGCGGACTTGTTGGAACTCGTGGCGGATGCGGTACCGAATATGCGTATTCGTTTCACAACCAGTCATCCTAAAGACATGTCTGATAAGACCCTGGAGGCTATCAGCCGGCATGACAACTTGTGTAAGTTCATCCATTTGGCAGTTCAATCGGGTTCGAATCATATTCTTAAATTGATGAATCGCAAATATACGCGCGAATGGTATTTGGAGCGTATTGCCGCTATACGGCGTATTTTACCCGAAGCAGCAATCAGTACGGATATATTCTGCGGCTTCCACGATGAGACGCTCGAAGATCATGCACAAACGCTCAGTTTGATGCGTGAAGTGGGATTCGATTCCGCTTTTATGTTCAAATACTCAGAGCGTCCCGGCACTTATGCGCATAAGCACTTACCCGACAATATTCCGGAGGAAGAGAAAGTGCGTCGTTTGAATGAGATCATCGCTTTGCAAACCCAATTGTCGCTCGAATCCAATCAACGTGAGATCGGAAAGACCGTGGAGGTGCTCGTTGAAGGCTTCTCCAAAAGAAGCCACGATGACATGTACGGACGTACCGGACAATACAAAACAGTCGTCTTTCCGCGTACTGATCAAAAGATAGGAGATTTTGTCTTTGTACGTGTTTTGGAGGCCTCTGCTGCTACATTAAAGGGCGAAATCGTGTAAAAAACAAGAAAAAATGCATTTTTTTGCAAAAATATTTGCTCATGTCAAATAAAAGCAGTACTTTTGCATCGAAAACAAAAATTTTCATAGTTAAGGTTTAGGTTTAATGGCGAAAGGAGGCTGTGAAGTTTCCTTTCGTTTTTAGACAAAACGAAGAATGGTGAAACAAAAGGAAAGGCGTATGCCTTATTTTTTATGATAGAAGAAACATCTAATACAGTTGCCCGAATACCGGATTTAACGGATTCTGAGGAAGTTCGCAAAGCGATTATTGCGAGCGAAATACTTACGCGTAAGTATTAAGAAATAAATGGTAAATGATTAAATTATTGATAAACACATGGCAGTAACTTACATGACCGAAGACGGTCTGAACAAATTGAAAGAGGAGCTCCATTTTTTGGAGACAATTGAGCGCCCTCGTATCATTGCCGCCATTGCGGAGGCACGCGAGAAAGGCGATTTGAGTGAAAATGCAGAATACGATGCAGCAAAAGAAGCGCAGGGTGCGTTGGAAACCAAGATTGCTCACATGAAAGCAAAATTGGCGGATGCGCGCGTGTTGGACGCATCGGATATCAAAACGGATGAGGTACAGATCTTAACCAAAGTGCGTGTCCGTCTCCCGAATGGTATGGAGAAAACTTACCAATTAGTAACGGAAGGAGAAGCAAACGCTTTGGAAGGCAAGATTTCCGTCACAACCCCTATTGCAAAAGGATTGATGGGTAAAAAAGTCGGCGAAGTAGCAGAAGTGCAAGTACCTGCCGGTTTAATGAAATTTGAAGTGCTGGAAATCAGCCTCTAAATACTGTAGAATATGACTATCTTTACGAAAATCATCAAAGGAGAAATTCCAAGCTACAAAGTAGCGGAGGATGATAAGAACTATGCATTTTTGGATATCAACCCTCTGGTCAAAGGTCATACGTTGGTAGTACCTAAGTTGGCAGAACCTGAAGCGGACTATATATTCGACCTTACGGATGAGCAATTAGAGCACCTTATGACCTTTGCTGCCAAAGTGGCGAGAGGCATCAAAGCGGCTACAGGATGCAAGCGCGTGGGAGTAGCAGTACTGGGCATGGAAGTGAATCATGTTCATGTACACTTAGTACCGATGAATTCGGAGAAAGATATGCTTTTCTCCAATCCTAAATTGTCCCTTCCGGCAGAGGAAATGGCAATCATTGCCAACTCGATAGCTGAGGCAATTGAGAAAAAATAAAGATTTTTTGCAGAATTTGTGCAAAAAATTTGCTCATGTCCTAAAAAAGTAGTACCTTTGCACGCTTTTTCGTGTAAAAAGCACGTCATTATTATTAACCCGGGCACGAATTCGCGTAATTCAACGCCCACAAAACAACCAACAACAAATGGCAACAAAAATTCGTTTGGCTCGTCATGGTCATAAGGACTATGCTTTCTACCACATCGTAGTAGCAGACAGCCGTTCGCCGCGTGACGGCAAAATTATTGAGCGTATCGGTTCGTTCAACCCGAACACCAATCCTGCTGCAGTTATCCTTAATTTCGAGCGTGCGCTCTATTGGGTAAATTGCGGAGCTCAGCCGACTGACACCGTTCGTACGATTCTCTCTAACGAGGGTGTATTGCTTTGCAAGCATCTCCAGGGTGGTGTAGCTAAGGGTGCATTCAGCCAGGAAGAGGCTCAGAAGCGTTTCGACGCTTGGAAAGCTCAGAAAGATGCTAAGAATGGTAAAATCAGCGCTGCTGAGGCAGACAAAAAAGCTGCTGCTGCAAAGGCTCTTCTCGCACAAGAAGTAGAGACCAACAAGGCTAAAGCTGCTGCTATTGCAGAGAAACGTGCTGCCGCTGCTGCTGAACTCGCCGCTGCTGCCCAAGAGGCTGCGCAAGAAGCTGCTGCCGCTGAGGCTGAGGCTAAAGGCGAAGAGGCTGAAGCTTAATCGGGAAAACGATATATCGAAATATCGGCATATCGAAATACCGAAAGAGAAAAAAATGAAGTCCAAAACTGATGTTTTGGGCTTTTTTTTATACAAAAAGAAGAAAAGTTTTGCATATATGCAAAAAATGTCGTATCTTTGCAAACTCTTAGTATCTGTTAATAGTAAAATAGTTGAAAGTATTATATAAAAATATGGTATCGCTGGGGGTACTGCAGGTAGCCAACTACCTGATACCTTTCTTGGTTTTGCCCATCATCAGCCGTATTTTAGGAGCGTCTCTTTTCGGAAGCGTCAGTTATGCGCAGAATATCATTAGTTATCTCACCCTTCTCATAAATTATGGGTTCGAGTACTCCGCTACCCGACAAATCGCGGTGGCGCATGACGATAAATCCCGAACAGATGCTATTTTCTGGTCTGTGATGGTAGCCAAAACGGTACTTCTTCTTATCTCGTTTGGACTGTTGGCGGTGTTGCCGATCTTTGTGGAGCGGGTGGCTTGCGATCCGAAGTTGTATATCTATACCGCTCTTGCCAATATCGGTATCGTGTTTTTTCCAACATGGTATTTGCAGGGAATACAGCAGATGGACAAGATGGCATGGGCAAACTTTTTTACCAAGTTATTAGGCGCTGTGTTAGTATTGACTTTTGTACAAGAAGCATCCGCTTATCGTCTTTATCCGCTGCTCATGTCAATCGCCGGTATCGCCGTTGGAATCGGTGCTTTTATATATGTAGTACGGCATTTTAAGATACGAGGTCCGTTCATTAACCTCACCGCTATCCGTGAGGTGATGCAGGCAGGGGCGCCGATCTTTCTTAACAATGTGTTTGTGGCTTTTTATACGACTGCCAACATGACGATTCTTGGTATTTATGCAGCGAATGATGTGATCGGTTATTTCTCTGGAGCGCAACGGTTGATTATAGCACTCAATATGGTGGTTGTGATGCCGGTGAGCATGGCGGCTTATCCGGAAATAAGCAGGCGTTTTGCGGAGTCCAAAGAGAAAGGGGTGGCATTTCTAAAACGCGTATTGCTCTATGCCGGATTGGCGGCTATGGGGGTGTCCTTGTTGACCTTCTTGTGTGCACCGTTTATTATCCGAATTATGTATGGAGAAGGATTCGCTCCTTCTGTAGAACTGCTGCGATGGATGGCTCCTATTCCTCTGTTAGTAATGGTAGCTACATTGCTTACGGTGCAAGGCTTATATGGCATGGGCTTGCAAAAATGGGCACCATGGGTAGGATTTGTTTTGGCTATCAGTTGTGTGGGACTCAATCTTTTACTTTTGCCTCGTTTGGGAGTAAAAGGCGTATGTGTCAGTTGGATAGCGGCAGAGTTATTAGAGTGTATCTTAGTGGGCGGAATTTTAATCTCCAAAGGGTGTAAACCATGTTCTACTTAGGCTGTTTTATCATATTATTTGCCTTGGCTGTGCTCAATATCCAGATGCATGACAAGCTCAGTTCGCAGATGCTTTCAGGTATTGCTGCGATCTTGATGATTTCCATCGCCGGCTTGCGTTATGAGACGGGAGGAGATTGGGATTCCTATACGGAGTTGTTCTCTGCTTTCCCGACGTTCAGCCGTTTGATCGGTCATCCTGCTGAGTTGGCAGAACAACAAGTAGAGGAAGGATTCACTTTGCTGTGCGCCTTCGTCAAATCCTTGGGAGGAACGGTGCAGCATCTCTTTTTTGTGGTTACTACAATCAATATAACGCTGATTACCGTTGCATTGCATAAATATACCAAGTATCCGGTGGTCGCGCTGCTATGCTACTATGGTATTCTTTATTTCAATTTAGAGATGATCTATATCCGGCAGGCGATGTCTGTGGCTTTGTGCTTCTTCGCCTTGCAATACATTGAGCCGAGAAAAATGGTGCATTATATGCTGCTTGTCGTGTTGGCTTGTACTTTCCACCGCGTAGCGGCATTGATGATCCCCTTGTACTTTGTACTGAACCGCCAAATTCCAACATGGTTGTACGGGGTGGTAATCGGTGGGGGTGCGGTATTGATGTTAGCCGGGATTCCTTGGGTGCAATCGATCTTCTTGACGGTGGCCGGGTGGCTTGGTGAAAACTACGCCAATAAAGCGGAATCTTATACCGAAAATGCCATGTTTGCCGCGACACGCGGATTGAGTGTGGGCTTTGTACTCAATTTAGCAATCTTCATCGTAATTTTGTTCTTCAAGAAAAAGATTGATGCTTTGCCCAACGGCACCATTATGCTTAATATGTTCGCACTCAGTTTAGTGCTCTATTATTATTGCTTCGAACTCATTGAAGTTAGTAACCGTGTCCGCCTCTTTTTTCTAATCGGTATTATTGCGTTGCTGCCGATGCTATTGGAGGTGCTTCCATTATTCTTGGAGCGTTTGGCTGGCTTGGTGGTTATTGCTCTATACTGTTTCAGCTTCTCCAGAGGTATCTTTTTGGAAGCGCCTCAGTCTGCGGCATATAATCCCTATCAGAACTATATTGAGTATAAACTTCATCCGCGTCCAAGTTCCGGCAAGCAGCGCTTGGAACAATCTAAACAGGCATTTAAGAAAGAACGTCATCAATGAGTCATATTCTTTTTATATCTCATGCCCGCGGCATTCATGGTGCAGAAGCGGTGATGATGCAGGCTGCCAAAGCTTGTGTCGCGAAAGGTGCGCGTGTGACGATCATTGTGCCGTCTATAGTAGAGGATGCGGGAATGGAGCAAGCATTAGATGGCGTGCAAGGAGTGAAAACGATAACTCTTCCCTATCGTGCTGCGGGAGTACATGCGTTACGAAATGCATTTGTGAAGGTGTATAACCTCTATGCCTTATGTCGTCTTGCGGCTTTTGTGAGGAAAGAGGGAGTAGATGTTGTGTATTCCTCTTCGTCCATTACTATTCTTGGGGCAGATCTGGCTCGTCTAACGCGAGTCTCTCATATTTGGCATTGGCATGAACCGGTGGATCCCTATTTCGGATGGCATCCCTCGATGAAGAGTCTCTATCGCCGTTTGGCACTACGGACAAAGACGATCGTGTGTATCTCTTTAGCTCAACAAAAAGAGTGGGAAGAAACCTTGGGAATCCGTCTGAATAATGCGAAGGTGGTTTATAATCCGATAAAGCTAATTTCATCGATTTCATCGGATAAAAATACTTCTCATGAAGATCTCAGAATCGGTTTTATTGGTTGTTTCGAAAAACGAAAAAACATCGGCCTTTTAGTGCGTGCTTTTGAACACGTAAATGCTCAAAATAACCGATGCTCTCTTTGGTTATGTGGAGCAACAAGTGAGGCAGACAGACAGTATGTGGAGGCGATGACTTCTTTGCGAGAGCCGACTGTGAATATCTTGTCGCAAACAGCTGATGTCGCTTCGTTCTATGCGTGTATAGACATTCTGGTGCTTCCCTCTTGGAGAGAGACGATGCCGCTTGTTGTACTCGAAGCTATGCAAGCCGGAGTATGTGTGTTACAGACAGATCGTTCAGGAATGAAAGAGATAATAGAGGACGGAAAGGAAAGTTTGTTCTTCTCCCCGGAAAAACCCGATGAAATCGAGGATTTATTGAGTAAATGTATGGATGAAACTTATCGGAGAACGATAGCTCAGACGGGGCAGAAGAAAGCCATAGAGTTAGTGAATAATCAAACGTTTGATCAACAAATACAGAGCCTTTTATGCGAGTAATAGCGTATTATTTACCTCAGTTTCATGCGATCCCTGAGAATGATGAATGGTGGGGAAAAGGATTCACAGAATGGACCAGTGTACGAAATGGGAAGCCCTTGTATAAAGGGCATCAACAACCCGTTGTACCCGGTGAACTGGGGTATTATAATCTTTTGGAGGCGGATATCAAAGAGCGTCAGGCACAACTGGCGCGGGAGGCAGGCGTGGAAGGATTCTGCTATTGGCATTACTGGTTCGGAGGCAAACAACTTTTGGAGAAACCGCTGCAACAAGTGATGGCGAGCGGAAAACCGGATTTCCCGTTTTGCCTCGGATGGGCCAACGAGAGTTGGAAAGCCAAGACTTGGCTTGACCAGCAAACGGCTCCTGACAAGATGCTCATTGAGCAGACTTATTCGCCCGAAGACGACCAAGCCCATTTTGAAGCGATACTGCCGATGCTGCGCGACAAACGCTATATTCAAGTGGACGGCAAACCGCTGCTGATGGTCTATCGCCCTTTCGACCTGCCGGACGGAAAAGCATGGACAGCGCGATGGCAGGAAATGGCGAAAAATGCCGGTTTCAACGGACTTTATTTGTTGGGGCATGTGGCTTACAAATCGCAAATTGACGATGTGATGAAAATGGGTTTTGATGCGGTGAACTTGGTTCCATTAGGAGATACCAAACGGAATAAATGTCTGGCGTTGCGCCATTTGCCGACTCTGATCAAGCATTTACGGGGCAAATCGCCGCTCGTTTATGATTACAGCCAAGCAATCAAGGTTTTTGCTGAGTCTGCCATGAACAGGGAAGAAGTAGTACCGACCATTCTACCCGGATGGGATCATTCGCCGCGTAGTCGTATGCGTGCGTTTGTGATGAATAACTCCACCCCAGAGGCATTCAAGACACATGTGCAGGCAATCAAAGCCATCGTCGATAAGAAACAAAACCAACTCGTCATGCTCAAGTCCTGGAACGAATGGGGCGAAGGCAACTACATAGAGCCGGATGCTCGATGGGGCAAACAATATATTGATGTTTTAGGAGAAGTACAAAGCCGATGAGAGTGACATTTGACAATATAATCTTTTCACTTCAGCGTTACGGAGGAATCTCCGTGGTGTGGAATGAGTTGTTATCGCGTGCGCGAGTGGACAAGGATTTGCAGGTGACGGAACTCGATTATCGCGAAGCATTGGAGCCGAGGTGGATGGAGCGGTACCGCATACCAGCCTATACCGCAGAAGAACCCTCTATTTTTCACTCCTCCTATTTTCGGATCTTACCGCAAAAAAGGGTATATAACGTGACTACGGTGCATGATTTGACCTATCATTATTACCGGAAAGGTATGCCGAAAGCGGTTCATCTCTGGGAGGAAGAACGAGCACTGCGCCATAGTAAGGCAGTCATCTGTATCAGTGAGAATACGAAACGCGATCTGCTCAAGTTTTATCCGTGGGTAAAGGACGAACGACTGCATGTGGTGTATAATGGTGTCAGCGATCTGTTTTTCCCGATATCATCGATACAAAAGAAAGGCTTTCTCCTTTTCTTGGGGAATAGTCAGGTGGCGTACAAGCGTTATGACGTAGCGCAAGAAGTAGCTCGGTTGACGGGACTGGAACTGAAAACCATCTCGGGTGTGGCTTCGCATGAGTTGAACAGGCTCTATAATGAAGCCCTTTGCTTGCTTTATCCTTCTGACTACGAGGGATTCGGATTGCCGATTCTGGAAGCACAGAAAGCCGGATGTCCGGTTATTGCACAGAGGAGTTCGTCCGTTCCGGAAGTAATTGGACCGGAGGGATTGATGGTGGAGCATGATACTCCCAAACGGATGGCACAAGAGATGGCGGATATAGTGTTGCAATTAAAGTCCCGCCCGGTGGAATCTATCGTAAAAGCCGGATTAGAGAATGCCCGACGGTTCTCATGGGCAAAGACCTACGAAAAAACAAAACAAGTATATGAAAATATCTATAATAACGATTACCTATAATTCCGCGAATACTCTGCCGCGTACGTTGGAGAGCGTACAGAGCCAAAAGTACGATGAAATCGAGCATATTATCGTAGATGGCGCGTCCACAGACGGCAGTGTAGAGTTGATTAAAGAATACGCAGAAAAAGTGCAGAAGGACAAAGAAGCCGGCACTACCCCCCCGGAACAAAGGAAGAGAGAGGTTCGCTGGATTTCCGAGCCGGACAAGGGTATCTACAATGCCCTGAACAAAGGTATCGCAATGGCTTCAGGAGATGTGATCGGATTCCTGCACTCAGACGATGTGCTCTTTTCGGAACATTCCATTGAGCAAATAGCCAAAGCATTTGAAGATAAGAATATCGATGTGGTCTATGGTGATTTGCTGTATTGTCACGACGATAAGATTGTACGCCGATGGAAGAGTAACGCGTTTAATCCACGCGCCCTCAAATACGGTTGGATGCCCCCTCACCCTACGGTCTATGTGCGCAAAGAGGTCTATCGGCAAGTAGGTCAATACGATGAATTATTTCATATTGCCGCAGACTACGACATGATCCTGCGGATTTTCCGACAAGAGTATCACTCCCGTTACATCCCCGAAGTACTGGTACGGATGGAGATAGGCGGGGCAAGCAATAAGAACACGAAAGCACGACTTTCTAAAACCCAGGAAGATTATATTGTACTCAAAAAGAACCATGTGGGGGCGGGGTATTTGACAGTCGTATGCAAACAACTACGCAAAGTACGTCAATTCCTTAGGAAAAATTAAACCCTCAAACAAGGAGCATTGCCCCAAACGACTAAATATGCTGAATATCTCCATCGTGTTATATCATCCGAAATGGGAAAAAGAGGTTCTTCCTCTTTTGAAGGAACTACTGAAGGTGAAAAACCTTCGGAAGATATACCTGTTGGATAATAGCGAAGAGGGAGGAACTCCTCCTAATTTTCCCTCCGATGAGGAAACAAAGGGCAAACTGCAGTATGTAATAATGCCCTTCAACCTCGGATATGGGAAAACGCATAATTTTGCATTGCGTGAGAGTGCGTACTACCTAACGGATTTTCATTTGGTAATGAATAGCGATATTCAAGTGAAAGCAGAGGATATAGACGCTATGCATGATTGGATGATGGTTCATCCCGAAGTCGGTCAATTGATGCCGAAGGTAGTGAGTCCGGACGGGAATCAGCAATATTTGGCAAAAAGGCTGCCGTCTCCGATAGATGTTTTTGGAAGGAGGTTTCTGCCTGAATGGATGATAAAAAGGAGAAATAAGCGATATGAATTTCGGGATCTGGATTTGGAAAGACCAATCAATGCCCCCTATTTGAGCGGATGTTTTATGTTCTTGCGTACAAAAGCGGCAGTAGAGGCAGGCCTTTTTGATGAACGGTATTTTATGTATCCGGAAGATATTGACCTTACACGCACTATTCATCGTAATTGGTTGACGCTCTATTATCCGGCTTGGACCATCGTGCATGCACATGAGAAAGCGTCCTACAAAAACAAACACATGCTTTGGGTACATATCCAAAACATGTGTCGTTATTTCAATAAATGGGGTTGGCTCTTCGACAAAGAGCGTCAGATATTCAATAATCTGTACGTCAAGTAGCCGCCATAAACCAGCAATAATAAGGCTCCGGCCCATCTTTTTATCTTACGTTCCTTATTCGTTTTGACAGCCATCCAAACAATGATACTGCCGACTGCTGCCATCCATGCATCTAACTCTATGCCTTGATAAGCGGGTAGAGGTCGCACAACCGCACTGATGGCAAGTACGAAAAAGACATTGAAGATATTGCTTCCCACTACATTTCCTAATGCTATATCCGAATTGTGCTTCGTAGCGGCTATCACCGAGGTTGCTAATTCCGGCAAAGAGGTACCGAGTGCCACGATCGTCAGTCCGATGATAGCCTCGCTTACTCCCATGCGTGTAGCCAGATCAACGGCGCTCTTTACAATCAGTTCGCCTCCGACGACTAATCCTACTAAACCACCAATCACCAGACAAATCGCCCTCCTAATAGGGATGGTAGTTTTTCTCCCCTCCTCTGTGGAGGGGGCGGGGGTGGCCTCTTCTTTCGGATGATCTTTGGCATGACGGAAAGTGTTATATAAGAAATAAATGAACATCATCAGGAGAATAATGCCCCCGATACGTCCAATACCTCTGACGTCGCCGCAATCAGCAGCGGGCATCACATCGCCCCAAGGGGAACGGATTGCTACGCATGCAAAAACAAGTACCCCGGCAATGATGGAAAGGGGAATGTCGAAATCTCGGCTGCGTTTTTGCGAAGCGATGGGATAAACGAGCGCTGTGAGACCAAGGATGACAAAGGTATTGATGATGTTGGATCCTAAGATATTGGTGATCGCAAGGTCTGTTGTTCCTTCCGCTACAGATACCATGTTTACCACAAACTCCGGCATGGAAGTACCGAAAGCTACTACAGTTAGACCGATAGCCAGATCGCTTATACCAAACCGTTTGGCGATCGCAGAGGCTCCGTCCACAAGGAAGTCGGCGCCTTTCACAAGGGCTACAAATCCCAAAATAATCAAAATGACGGCTACGTACCAGCCGTATGCTAATAAACTATTTATGATATCCATTTTTTGTCTTTATTCTTTCAGGCCGCAGGCCGGTCTCTTATACGTTAAACAAGAAATGCATGATGTCCCCATCTTGTACAAGATAGTCTTTTCCTTCGATGCCGAGTTTGCCGGCAGCGCGGCATTGTGCTTCACCACCAAGGGCGATAAAATCCTCGTATTTGATGACTTCCGCACGGATGAAACCGCGTTCGAAATCGGTGTGGATGACTCCGGCACATTGCGGGGCTTTCATACCTTCACGGAACGTCCATGCACGCACTTCGTCTGAACCTGCGGTAAGGAATGTGCGGAGTTTGAGAAGGGCATAAGCGGCTTTGATGAGTCGGTTAACACCGGACTCTTGCAGACCGATCTCACCGAGGAACATCTGTCGTTCTTCGTATGTCTCCAGTTCGGCTATTTCACTCTCGATCTTAGCGGCGAGTACCAGCACTTGGGCATCTTCGTCTTTGACAGCTTCCCGTACCTGCTCTACGTAAGCGTTGCCGGTGACAGCAGCTGCTTCGTCCACGTTACAAACGTACATGACGGGTTTATTGGTAAGTAGGAACAGATCTTTTGCTGCCAGTTCCTGATCTTTATTGTCAAGTTCAACGGTGCGAGCGTTCTTCCCTTGCGAGAGAGCTTCGCGGTATTTGACAAGGACTTCAAGCTGCAGTTTTGCGAACTTGTCTCCACCGGCTTTTGCCGCTTTCTCACATTTGGCAATACGTGATTCAACGGTCTCAAGATCTTTGAGTTGCAGTTCGGCATCGATGATCTCTTTGTCCCGTACGGGGTTGACCGATCCGTCCACGTGAACGACATTCTCATCATCGAAACAACGGAGTACATGGATGATAGCATCCGTCTCGCGGATGTTTGCCAGGAACTTATTTCCGAGCCCTTCACCTTTGCTGGCTCCTTTGACCAAACCGGCAATATCCACGATTTCAACGGTAGTCGGGATGACTCCGCGTTCGGGATGACATAGTTCGCCGAGTTTGATGAGTCGCTCATCTGGAACGGTAATAACGCCGACGTTGGGTTCGATGGTGCAGAAGGGGAAATTAGCGCTCTGCGCTTTCGCGTTACTTAAGCAGTTAAAAAGGGTACTTTTGCCGACATTGGGCAAGCCCACAATTCCACATTGTAATGACATTTCTTATTGGATCCTTTCTATTTATGGATTTGTTAGTATTCTAATTGCACAAAATGCGGTGCAAAGGTACTACTTTTTTTGCAAATAAGCAAATAAAAACACAAAAATCGCTCCGGATAACTCTTTTTTTGAAATATATTTGCATATATGCAAAAAAAGTAGTACCTTTGCGGCAAATTACTCAAAAATTATACTACTTATGAAAAAGACACTCATTTTGGCGGGCATGTTGGTAAGTGCTGTATTGGCATTACATGCGTCCATAGTGGTTTATACGCCGGACAACACCACCGTTTTCAAGAACCCGGAAAGGGGATTTACAGAGGAATTAAATGGTAAAGTAACGGTCAGCAGTCCTTATCGGATCAAGAATCATATTGATTCCAATTGGGGGAAAAACGATAAGATGACGATGCCGGTAGTGCTCTATAATTTCGGCAATTTCAAGAGCCAGGATTTGCCGGACGCTATTTTGAATGGTTTTGATGAGGATATGCAGGTATTGCGAAATATGGGGTTGAAGTGCGTATTGCGTTTCGCCTATACCGAGCGTGAGAGCGATAAAGAGGATGCCAAACCGGAATGGGTAAAGCGGCATTTGGAGCAGTTGAAGTCTCATTTGGCGGCGAATCAAGATGTGATTTATGTGTTGGAAGCCGGTTTTGTAGGCGTATGGGGGGAGTGGTACTACTCCAATAACTACGGCAATGAGACCCAGCATGTAACGGCGAATAGAAGAAAAGTAATTCAATATCTGTTTGAGAACACTCCGGACGATATGTTTATATTGTTCCGGTATCCGATGATTCAGCAGGAGTACCTCAATGACAAAACGCCTTTGACGTACGCGGAAAGTTTCAGCGGAACGCAAAAATCCCGAATGGGATGTCATAATGACGCATTCTTGCATAATTGGGGCAATATGGGTACGTATGGGAGTGATGAAAAGGATGATGATCCCAAACAACGTCAGTATGTGGCTACGCAATGTTTATATACGCCAAACGGCGGAGAGACGAATATTGATGACGATGATAATTTAGCGGAGCGGATGTATAGCAAGGCGCCGTCGGAGATGAGTACGTACCATTGGTCGTTCTGCGGTTCGACGTATGCGATGCCGGTGATCCGTCGTTGGCGGAATAGCGGGTTGTTTGATACCCTGAACGTCTATATGGGTTACCGTTATAATTTGCTGCGTGCGCAGTATAGCGATCAGGCTGCGCCCGGTGGCAAAGCAAACGTGGTTATTGAACTGCGCAATGCAGGTTACGCTCCCTTATACAACGAACGACCGGTGTATTTGGTACTCCGTAATCAGCAGTCAACCTTCAAGATTCAGTTGAACGCCGATCCGAGACGATGGTTGCCGAATGGAGCTTGGAGCACAATAAGGGAGCAAGTGACAATACCTGATAATATGCCCGAAGGAACCTATCATCTGTATCTTTGGATGCCGGATAGGCATGAGTCAATTCAGAATGATGCGCGTTATGCGGTTCGGTTCGGAAACGTCAATGTATGGGATGCGAATACGGGCTATAATGATTTAGGAGCAGAGATGGTGATTCGCCAAAATGCTCCGATGGATCCGGGAGAATTACCGGAAAGTATAGGTGAGATACAGGAGGGAAATGTACATTGTACCAAGGTGATGGAAAACGGACAATTATATGTCGTTCGTTCGGACGGAACACGTTATACCGCCCTTGGTCAAATAATAAATGGGAATTTTTAGAAGTGATTTTACGAAATATGTTTAACACGATTGTTTTTGATTTAGGCGGCGTGATTATTAACCTGAATGTGCCGCGGTGTGTAGCTAACTTCAAAAAGTTGATGAGTGAGGAATATATCCGCACGGTGTTGGGTATTGATGATGAAGGAGAGGGAGTAGTAGCAGTAAGTGCGGCAACGAAGCAGTTAATGCACGATTATGAGTACGGAAATATCTCTACGGAAGAGTTTTTGCAGACTCTGCAGGAGTATTGTTATCCGGGTACTACGGTCGAGCAGATTAAAGCAGCGTGGTTAAGCATGTTGGATGAATTACCCCAAGAAAGGCTCGATTTCATCGGAAGTTTACGGGCAAAAGGCTATCGAACGATATTGCTCTCTAATTCGAATGAACTGCATTGGGTCCCAATTTGGGAACAATATAACTTGGGCAGTTATTTCGATGCTGTTTTTGCATCCCAGTATTTGCATTTGGCAAAACCGAATAAGGAGATCTTTGAACATGTAGTTCGGGAAGCGAAAGTAGATAGTGCTCATACGATTTATGTCGATGACCTCGAGAAAAATCGCAAGGCCGGAGAGTTGTATGCCGGATGGAAAACGGTAGCAAGTATTGAAGAGTTGAAATTAGAGAATTTATGAAAGAGATACTGAAGCATTTTGCTATTTGGAATGAAGTGGAAGAACCGCAACCTTTGCGGATCGGGTTTATCAATGATTCATTTGTCGTTCCTGCTAAAAGGGTGGGAGAGACAGCGTATTGTTTGCAGCGGATCAACCATCATATCTTCAAAGATGTAGAGGGATTGATGCGCAATATTGAGATCGTGACTTCGCATATTCGCGAGAAACTGCTCATTGCACGGGAGGAGAATATAGAGCGCAAGGTGCTACATTTAGTGCCGACCAAAGAGGGGAAACTGTATTATAAGAGTCCTGAAGGGGATTATTGGCGGTTATACGTGTTGGTAGAGCCGGCAACTTCTCAAGAGAAAGTGACCCCGATGTCGGCTGAGTTAACGGGGCAGGCTTTCGGCCGTTTTCAACGGCAGTTGGCGGATCTGCCGTTCAATGCCTTGTGCGAGTCTATACCCAATTTCCATAATATGGAATTCCGTTTGCAGGAATTGGATGAAGCTATTAAGAAGGCAGCAAGCAGTCAGCCCTCTTCCCTTAGCCGTCAGCGTCTGGAGGCCTGCAAAGATATCGTTGCATGGATTGATAAACGAAGGGAGATGATGTGTCTGGCAGAAGTGCTATTCAGGGAAGGTAAACTGAGGAAACACATCAATCACTGTGATACCAAGGTGAATAATGTGCTGTTTGACGAAAAAGGAAGGCCGATCTGTATTGTGGATTTGGACACCGTGATGCCGGGATTTGTGTTTAGCGACTTTGGAGACTTCATGCGGACTGCTGCCAATACGGGATTGGAGGACGATCCGAATGTAGAGAATATTCATGTAGATTTGGAGATCTTTGAGGCATTTACTCGAGGCTATTTGAAGGAAGCAACCTTCCTCACGGACTTGGAGAAAGAATTATTGCCTTATGGATGTCGTTTGTTGAGCTACATGCAAACAGTACGTTTCTTTACGGATTATATCAACGGCGATACCTATTATAAGATCGCTTATCCGGAACATAATTTAGTACGTACAAAAGCGCAGTTGAGATTAGTGGAAGAACAAGAGAAAGTGGAAGAACAAATGAAGGCGATAATCAAAAGATTATCTTAATGTACTATTTGTTCATGTACCATGTACCATTTATTTATTCATTTTGTTATTTAGACATTTATGATTTTAAAGGTAGATAAAGTCAATTGGCCGGACGCGTTTCCGGAGAAACCGGAAGTGACGGTGGAAGTGAGTAATGACCATGAATGGTTGTTCCTGAAATGGCATGTAAAGGGAGAACAGATCCGGGCGGTGACGACGGAAGATCAGGGACCGGTTTGGGAAGATTCCTGCGTGGAGTTCTTCTGCCAGGTTCCCGGGGAGGAGGAATATATGAATTTTGAGTGTAATTGTATCGGTGCCATGGTGGGAAGCAGACGGAAGGGAAGAGCTGAGGATGTGGTGCCATTTTCTCCCGATGAAATGGGAAGAATTGAGAGAAAATGTACCTTTGAGCGAAAGGCCTTTGAGGAGAAAGATGGAGTCTTTGTGTGGGAGGTAGAAGAGAAGATTCCTCTGGATTTGATTTTCCGTGGGAAGAAACCGGTATTCCCGCAGAAGTTAAGGGCTAATTTCTATAAGTGCGCCGATAAAACCAAACGGCCGCACTACTTGAGTTGGCAGCCGATTGATTTACCGAAACCGGATTTCCACTGTCCGCAATTCTTCGGAGAAATCACTCTACTTTAGTTCCGAGCATTGTATAGAGGTTTTCTGAACGCCGTATATAGATCGACCCGTCGTGGTAGAACTTATACGGCGTTAGTCTTTTTTCTTCCGTTGAAATCGGGATATTCCATGTATTAAGGCAGAAGTCATATTGGTAGAAAACAGTACCCACGGAGTCGTATGCCGTAAGATGGATGCAAGAAGCGTCGGCGGACATGTCGAGCGTGGAAAAACAGGATACTCGACGGTAAAAGAGCGAGTATTGCGCATCACGGAGTTGGGTTTGCTGGTTGTAGTTGGCGTCTCGTCCACAACCCGGGCGTACGTAATGGATGCCGTCTTTATAGAGGTGCTCAAACGAGTGATCATCGCCGGAAAGGGAGAGAATATGTTTGCCCAAAGCAGCATATTTCTCAAGCAACGGAGCAAAGCGTTTGGGCTCGTCAGACCATTGACCATGATAGCCGGAAGTCCAAATTCCCACATGATGGCAAACGATGATCCAAGGACGATCGCAGGCATTGAGTACAGAGTCCGCCCATTTGTACTGTTTGCTACCCGGTAGGAAATTCGGGGATGAAGGATCGCCGTTGAGGTTCAGCACTACGACATCGGCGTTACCATAGACGAAATGGAAATACGATTCACCCCGTGGATCAATGATGTCTCCTTCGGGGGCGCCTTCGTGAGAGAATTGATGAAAATAGTCGTAGAAAGAAGACCATCGGAACGTGAACGGATCGCCTGTTTCATGATTGCCGGGCGAGGAGATGACGGGTACTTGGCTTAAGAAAGGTTCGCCGGGCTTGAAGTAGTAGTTATTCCAATTTCGATCATCTCCTTTGGAGGAAACAAAATCTCCGTTCATAAGGGCGATGTCACAGTTGAGAGCGCAGATGAAATCCTGCATATTGGACCAGTTGTTACAAGCATTACCATGTATATCGCTGATAGTGAAGATGCGGAAGGCAGTGCCTTGCTCGGGAGCGGTCTTGGTCCAACTGATCTTCGGACAGCGACGTGTCTCGTTGGCTCCGACGGTGAAGTAATAGCGGGTGTTGGGTTGCAAGTCGGTGAGGGTGGCGATGTGTACGTAACCTTCATCGGCGACGTTCCAACCGGTTGAGGTCCGGAGCTGGTGATCGAGGTGGGTGGAATCGGTGCCGTAGTAAACGAGGGCGTCGGAGGGTTCGAACTCATCGGACATCTGCCAGAGGATCTTGACCGATGAGGTGGTCGGAGCCATCGTATAAGGCATCTTATAGGGCTCGTACGGATCATGAGAGTTGTCGTACGTCTCCGGCGAGACACCCCATCGTGGGTCGCCGAGGTTAGATCCGTCAGTTGCCGCGTGGATGGCCGGACTATTGGCATAGAGTTGGAAATTGCCGTTTGCGGCATCCACGAAATAAGGATTTCGATTGATGCAATGGGAAACAATAGCGCCCGAGGAGTATTTGATCGGGGCATTGCAAGCCAGACAGTTCTCAATAAGCGAATTAGGACCATAGATGGCATAGCTGACCGTGTTGGCACGTTGGACGGGGTTCATGAAAATACAATTGGACACATGTGCCCCGTTGATGTTCGCCAGATAGACTCCTCGCGTGTCCGCGCTATTATAGAAGGTACAATGGTCAATGGTGACGGAGCCTTCGGGAGTACGCGGTTCCTCGATCCCTTCGCCGGGATGAAGGTAGATGAAACGTCCGGCTCCGCTGATCTCACCGTCAAAAGTGCAGTTACTAACTTCGAGGCTTGCCAATTGATTGAGCATCTTGGAGGCGGCGATCGCACGAGGAGAACCTGTGTCTCCATCTTTTGACATAGTAAAGAGACAGTTGGTGACGGTAAGAGAGTGGACGTATGGCGATTCTGCGGTGGTGGTATAGGCGCGAATGAAATAGTTCGGACATCCGCTCATGTTACAGTCGGAAACAGAGACGGAATAAGGCGTCTCAGCGGCAATCATACGGATTACTTCGCCGGAACTGATCACGTTCACGCCTTGCAGAACGAAGTCTGCTTTGATCTCTATACGGCTGGATAATTGTAAAACCGGCGATGTGCCTTCTGCGGCTTGGATAGTAAGAGACACGCTTGGTTTGACCGAAGACTCGGTGTACGTGCCATCCGTGAGCACAAGTATATCGCCTGCAGCAGCAGAACTTACCGCTGCCTTCAGAGTATTGGAACCCGGCGTGACATTGATCGTCGCGGCATGGAGAATGGCGCAGAGTGAAGCGCCAAGGATGAGGATAGAGATGCGTTTCATGGGTATTTGGATTTTGATACAATAGCAGCCCGAAATATTTCAGGCTGCTATTGTGTTGATACGAATCACGATTCATTAAATCGGATCACCATCGATGTCGGTGAAATTCAAGTCTAAGTTACCTTGAACGGAACCAACAGCGGCTTGGCACAGATAAGCAGTGCGAAATGCCATTGAGGTCATGTTGGGGATAATATATTGCTTTTTCATATTCGTAATTTTTTAGAGTTTCAGTATTCTTGTTAGTTGGTATTCTGGAATTATTCAATCATAACGCCCATTGCATTGTAACGAACACCGTCACGGATGATGATGAGTTGACCGTTTTCGATAGTCTTGATTATTCCATTGTTCTCTAATTCTACCAGATTAATCTCGGTCGGTACTTTGTTCGGAGTAATAATATTTGCACGACGGATAGGAGCAGAATTCGCGCCACCATTAATCTGGAAGTAAGCACGGAAGCCATTGAGTGTTCTGTCTTGTTGCGGATAAGCCAGTTGGTTATTAGCCAACAATAACAGTACTTGGTCTCCATTATGGAAATCTTTCTGAACGAATGTACCTTGGAAAGTTACGAAACCACCATTGGTATGATCAGCTGTTTCGCTTTCAATGGTTACATTTTCAAATAACGGGTTAACAATATCCGATGATGTCTTAATAAGAATCGGTGTCCCATTCCAGATATCACTGGCTGTGTTAAACTGCAAGTTGAGGATATCTCCGCTGAGGGTTGCACTACCCAAGGTGTAAAGCTCTACATCATTGCCGAAGATTTCTTTACATTTGCTGGAGGAAACTTTGAAAGGCAGGCAGATAGTGTTGTACATACCACCTAAGATAGTAC